>Ga0182739_1000648_pt1 | contig 42027 bp, 44 predicted proteins | sample eDN5th30CBELigBY_FD_128873 | JGI IMG/M metagenome (GOLD analysis project Ga0182739, IMG submission 128873) | Enriched backyard soil microbial communities from Emeryville, California, USA - eDNA 5th pass 30_C BE-Lig BY (version 2) (version 2) | ecosystem: Environmental > Terrestrial > Soil >... | reverse complement strand
CGGAGTATCTGTGCTGGTTCGGAGTAGACGGTCTCGGCGAACCCCTGCGCTTCCAAGCGATCTTGTATCAGTCCGGCGTGTTGCCAGAACACTTGGTCGATCACGTAGTCGGTGTCGAGGTAGATCGTGGTGACCGTGATGTGTCCTTCGGGCTCCGATCCACATAGCACGTTCGGCCCGAGAACTATCGCGTCACCAGCCTTGACTGGCATCTCGCCGAACTCGCTGAACAGGATCGCGGACCCTGATCGAACGAAGATCAGTTTTACGCAGTCGTAGGCGACGGGATCAATCGGCGCGTGCACCGTGCTGGTCCGTGCGAGAACGGGAGCGAAACCGCCTACGGCGTCCTCGATCGGGTGCAGCGCGAACCAAGGCACGGTGGTGGACATGATGGGGGCAACGCACGCGAGCTATCCGCGGGTGGAGGCACACGACGATGGCGCGGGGACGCATCGTTGCTCCTACGCGGCGAGGTACCGGTACCGCCGGGCTGCGAGGGGGAGGAACACGGCGATGAGGATGAGGGGCCAGCCGATGGCGAGGAGTGTCGCGTTCTCGGCGGCCCATGATGTCGATGTCGTGATGCCGGGATTGCCGAAGAGTTCGCGCGTGGCAGTGACTGTGGCGGAAAGTGGGTTCCACTCGGCGATGACCCCGAGCCAGGCCGGCATCTGGGTAGGGAGGACGAAGACGTTGGAGATCATCGTCAGCGGGTAGATGGGCGCGAGGGCGACGCTCGCGAGGTCGGGCGACGGCAGTGCGAGGCCGAGGTAGATGCCGACCCACGCGAGCGCGTAGCGGAGAAGCAGCAGGAGCCCGATCGCCGCGAGGGTCTGCCATACGGTTCCGTTGGCGCGCCAGCCGACCAGCAGGCCGCAGGCGAGCAGGGCGATCAGTTCGAGGACGGATGCCGCAAGGTCGGCGAGGCTTCGTCCGGTGACGACGGCGGCGCCTGACATGGGGATCGTGCGAAACCTGTCCGTGATGCCCTTGGCGGTGTCGGTGGTGACGGAGATGACGGTCTGGGCCATGCCGAGTGCCATCGTCATCACGAACAGTCCTGGCATCAGGAACTCGCGGTAGTTGCCGCCGTCGGGCAGCGTGATCGCGCTCCCGAACACGTACCCGAACATGATCACCATGACGATCGGGAAGAGGAGGTTGCCGACTAGTCGTGCGGGTTGCTGGCGGAAGTGGGTGAGGTATCTGCGGGCGACGATGAGGCTGTCGTGCAGAGCCCACCGCGACGGCGAGCCGGGGGCGGTTGCGGTGAGGGGTGCGAGCGTGGTCATGCTGTCTTCTCCTTCCGGTCGGTGAGCTTGAGGAACACGTCGTCGAGGGTTGGCTGGCGCAGGGCGATGTCTTCGGGGTCGATGCCTGCCTCGTGGAGTTGTCGCATGGTGGTGCTCAGGTTGTGGAATCGTTCGGGGGCGGGCGCGCTGACGCGGCGACGGTGGAGGTCGATGCCGGGTTGAGTACCGGTCGAGGCGGCGACGATGTGTGCGGCCGCTTTCGTCTGTTCCTCGTCGCGGAGTGCGAGTTCGATCCGGTCACCCCCGATGCTCTCTTTGAGTTCGCGGGGTGTGCCGCGCGCGATGATCGTCCCGCTGTCGATGACCGCGATCTGGTCGGCGAGGTGATCGGCCTCATCGAGATACTGAGTCGTCAGTAGAACGGTTGTTCCAGCGGACACGAGTTCTCGGATGTCGGTCCAGACCTCGGCGCGCGTGCGTGGATCGAGACCGGTGGTCGGCTCGTCGAGGAAGAGCACACGTGGCGCGAGGATGAGGCTGACAGCGAGGTCGAGGCGACGCCGCATCCCGCCGGAGTAGCCGCCTGCGGGTCGGTCGGCGGCGTCGTGGAGTGCGAACCTGTCGAGCAGTTCGTCCGTTCGCTGGCGCGCCTGTCGTCGGTCGAGGTGGTAGAGCCGGGCGAACATGTCGAGGTTCTGCCGTCCGGTCAGGATCTCGTCGACGGCCGAGAACTGTCCGGTGAATCCGATCGCAGCACGCACTCGGCCGGCGTCTGTCGTTAGGTCGTGTCCGGCGATGCTGGCGTTGCCGGAGTCGGCTTTCAGCAGCGTGGCGAGAATGCGCACCGCCGTGGTCTTTCCCGCACCATTGGGGCCGAGCAGCCCGCATACTGTTCCTTCGTCCACGGAGAGCGTGAATCCGTCGAGCGCCCGTTTCTTTCCGTAGGTTTTGCGGAGGTCGGTGGCGCTGATCATCGCGGTCATGTCACTTCCTTTCTTCGGGTGGTTTCGGGGCGCTCGGGCCGCTGAGCGCTCGGAGCACGGCGGCGTGTTCGGCGGTCGTGCCGGCCTCGCGGGCGTGACGGGCGTCGTCGGGTGTGAATCCGGCGACGACCCAGGCAGGGACTTCCGTTCGGGGGATGCCTGCGTCCCACCACTGCCGGAGGAGTTCGAAGCCGTCGTGGCCGGCTTCAGCGAGGGTTGATGCTTCGGAGGGGGTGAAGCCGATGCTGTGGCACACGGCGGCTTGTGCCGGGTCGAGGCCGGTTCTGGCCCAGCGCACGGCCGTTGCGGCATCGCGCCATCCGGCGTCGAGGTAAGCGCGTCCGGTCGCGACAGGAACTCCGGAGCGGAGCAGCGCCCGCATAGTCGCGGACTGTTCGCCGGTCAGCGTGTCCGACTTGCGAGGACGGTGTCCGAGCAGGGTCCGCCACCAGCATCGGGGGCGTGGTCGCTCTCCGGCGAGGTGCCGTTCTGCGGCCTCGGTGTGGCTGTATCCGAGTTCGTGCCATTGCACGGCGTCGCGGGGTGTCATTCCGGCGCGCAGCAGCGGTTGCACGGTGTACGGGGTGAGGCCGGCGGTGCGCCAGGCGTACGCGTCGCCGGGGGTATAGACGCCACTGCCGCGCCAGCGTTCGGCTGAGCTCAGCAGGAATCCGTTGTCGATCCAGCCGCGTGCTTCGGCCACGGTGAAGCCGCGCTCGGTCCAACGGTGGAGGTCTTCGGGCTCGGGATCGGGATGGTCGTCGTAGACGATGGTCATGGGTACTCCTTATGCAGTGGCAGGGAGGGTGATGACATGCGCCCATTCAGGTGGAGGTGCCTCGGTGTGGTAGCCGGGGCCCGGTTCGACCAGGCCGACCACGACCGGCACGGGCGGGCGGTGGTCTGGCCACGGGGTTTGCCCGTCGGTGAGGACAAGGATCAGATCAGGCCGGGGTCGCAGCGCGAGTGCGGCGCCCATGCCCTCGCGCATATCCGTGCCGCCGCCGCCGAGCAGCTCGATGTCCTCTGCGCGGCGGATGGTCTGGACGGGGTGGGCGTTCAGGTCGCAGCAGATCACGTGCAGCCGCCGGCTCGGTCCACTGGCGCGGGCGATGATCGCCGTCACTTCGGCGAGGAAGCCGGTCAGGGTCGCGGGTGTAATGCTGCCGGAGGTGTCGATGACCAGTGCGATCTCTGGTGCGGGAGCGACCATCGCAGGCATCACGATGCCGTCGACGGCCGGCCTTCGGGAGGGACGGCTATAGGAGAAGTCCACCCGGCCTGCCGCCTGCCGCGTGCCGCGGCGCAGCATCGTTCCGAGCTCGGCGCGCCAGTCGACGGCGGGGTGCAGCCTCTCGTTAGCCCAGCGTCGCCAGCCGCCGGGAATTGTGGCTCGCGCGGCTGAGCGGGTTTCGATCTCGCGGGCGACGGCCAGTTCGAGGATGTCGCGCTCGGTCTCGCTGAGCCCGTCGCCGCTGGCCGAGTCCTCGTAGTCGTGCGGGATCCCGTCCGCCGCGCTGCCGCAGTCGATCAGTTCGGCGAGCCGCCGCCCACCCTTGCTATGGGCGGTGTCGAGAACCTCGATGAGTGATATGTACTCCTCGGCCAGTCGTCCCTCGGGCAGCCCGAGTGCGTGTGGCGAGATGATCCCGGCCGGTGAGTCGAGTCCTGCCGCTTCGAGGTCGTCGTTGACCTCGGCGTCCGCGGCCTGGTTCCACTGCCGTGCGAGGGAGTCCGGCGCGCCCGCCTCGCCGGCGGCATGCGTGCTTGGAGCGCTGGCTGACATCGGGGAGCGGGTCGCGTGATGGCGGACAAGATGCCCGATGTGGTGCAGCAGCCACCAGCCGACCACCGGCGGGGCCGTCGCGAGCGTCGTGCCGGGATCGAGGTGGACGTTCCAGCGGGTGTCGGCCGGGAACGCCCGGAAGTCGTCGTCCGGGAGGAGCTCGCCGGTCTCTTCGTCCACGTACGGTTCCAGCACGACCGGTCGGAGTGCGAACAGCGCACTGGCGAGATATGGGGCCTGCGCTGCGGCCCACAGTCGCGCCTCGGCGAAGCGGGCCAGCACGTCGGGTGTGCGCCCAGGGTCCGTCGGAGCCGGGCCGGTCATGGCATGAGTCCTGCCGTACGGAGGATCGGGGCGAGCTCGAGCATGGCCGTGGGCAGGTTCGCCCCGGCTGGCCGCTGGGAGGCGAGGGCTCGGGCGGAGGTTGCGGCCACGTCCGGCGTGGTCTTGGCAACCCGAGCGATCACGTCCCATGCGTGCTCCCATGCCGACTCGCTCGCATCCGCCTGAACGTGGGCGACGACCGCGCCGAGCAGCGCGTGCAGGTGGTCGGGCCGGTCCGGCAGTGGCGCGTGGGGGTCGTTCAGCACCGACTCAGGGTCGGGCAGGTCGAGCGTGCGCAGCCAGGACAACGCCTCGAACCCTGCCGCCTCGCCGACTGCGCCGATCACCAGCGCGGCGATCGTCGCCTCGTCGCTGGCATTCGCAACCCCGGCGGCCAGGCCGCGCGCGGCCATCTCCCAGCTCCGAGGGCTCGGCCAACTCCGTCCCGCCCCCTCCGGCGAATCCGGCACGGCAAGCACCAGCTCCGGCCGGATCCGCAAGAATGCACCGATCTGCGCCTTCGCTGTCGCGATCTGCCCGGACGTCGGCGCGGCGACAGAGGCAGCATCGGCGACCGCGAACCCGTGAGCGAATCCCTCAGCGACCCCGGCGGCCTCGATCTGCCAGTCCAGATGCACGAGCCGGTTCGCCAGCGGCGCGGACAGCTCCCAGCCGTCCGCGGCGATACCGGGCGGGTTCGCTGCGGCGACGACACGCACGCCCTCCGGGAGCACAAGATCGCCGACGGCGCGTTCCAGGACGACGCGGAGCATCGCGGCCTGCACCGCAGGAGGCGCCGTGGTCAGCTCGTCCAGAAACAGCAACCCGGACCCCGCCGCGGCCAGTCGCTCGGCCCATCGTGGCGGCGCAAACCAAGTCCCGTCATCGCGGATGACAGGGAGACCGGAGAAGTCGCTCGGTTCGCGGATCGAACCGATCACAACCTCGATCGGCAAATCCAGCTGCTCAGCAAGCGCCATGACGGCGGAGGTCTTGCCGGTCCCTGGCGCACCCCACAGCAGGACAGGGAGGTTCGCCGCCACTCCCAGCGAGAGCGCCGAACGCACGGTCTCGTTCTTGGTCATAGGGTCCTCCGTCATCTGCGTGCGGGCAGCACGAAGCCGCCCGTTTTCGGGTGTGCTGATCTACGGCGGCTGAGACTGCTGCTCAACCGCCTGCGGTGACGCGGGCGAGAGGCCTACTTCTGGCTGCCGAACAAACCTCTGCCGCCGTACTTCTTGTGGATGGCCTGCTTGGACACGCCCAGCACGGCCGCGATGTCGGCCCAGGTAGCTCCCTGGTTGCGAGCACGGCGCACCAGCACCGCTTCCACCCGCTCCATCTCCTTGCGAACCTGCACCGTCGCGTCCAGCGCGACCAGTGGATCCTCACTCGCCGTAACCCGGGCCAGCGTCGTCAACTGCTCCACGTCCATGCGGTCAACCGTAATTGACCGCATGGCGAAAGTCAACCTGGATTGACCGGGGCGCCGGGGGTGGAGGGCTGCGCTCGGCATGCAACGGTATCGACCGGGGCGCCGACCCTCCGCGAGGTCGACGTCGAGCGCTTCTCCGACGCAAGCCCTCGCCAAGAGGGCGGCGGTCACGACCTCAGAGCATTCTGGGTGAGAATGCCAAGTCACCAAAAAGTCCGAAGTCAGGACGAACAAGCATTGCTTAGCCTCCTGAGAGCATTGAAGGCTCAGTGCACCGCTCTATACGGTTGCTTTGAACATCACAATCGAACCGAGCACAAAAGGCAGGGTGTGGGCATGGTGGCTGACGGCAGAGGCATCGTCGCAGAACAGTCCAGGCATGCTGGACTTTCACCCGGTGCCGGTACTGCGGTCGGTCACCTCGCCGGTGCTTGCGCTGTTCGGCGGCTCCGACCCGGTCATCCCGGTCACGGAGAGCGTCGCGGCGTACGCGGAGAACCTTGCGCAGCTCCCGCCCGCGGTGATCCTGCGAGCGCCATTCGATCGCGGCGAGCCTCTCAGGGACGCGGTGGAACTACTCGCGATGGAACTCGACCGACCTGGACCGGGCACGGATCACCTGGTCGCCGCGCTCCTCGACGTACTGTTCATCCATATCCTCCGGGCGTGCCACGACGAGCGCGTCCTACCGGACAGCGCACATTCCTGGGTCACCGCAATTCGAGATACAGGAATCCGCTCCGCACTCGACGCCTTCCACGACAACCCGGGGCACCCCTGGACAGTCGCCGAACTCGCTCAGCATGCGGTCCTGTCCCGCACCGCCTTCGCTCGCCGATTCCATGAGCTGATCGGCGATCCTCCCATGACCTACATCACCTGGTGGCGGATGAATCTCGCCGCTGCCCTGCTCACCGACACGGATCAATCCATGCGCGCGATCGCTCAGCGTGTTGGCTACAGCTCGGAGTACGCCTTCGCACATGCCTTCGGCCGGGAACGCGGCATATCGCCAGGGGCAGCACGCCGAGCCGGCAGGCATGGCAGTCTCCCGGACACCGGCAAACCATCAGGAGAAGGAGACACGGCGTGACAGACCGAAGTTCACTCCCTGAGATCGTCATGGACGAGTCCGGCGACCGCAATGGGACACCCGTCCTACTGCTTCATGGAGGTGGAGTCGCCGGGTGGATGTGGCGACCACTGATCGGGCAGATGGGCGCCGGATACCGATTCCTTGTCCCGGACCTGCCAGGGCACGACCGCAGCGCGCACGCAGACTATGAGTCGCACGAACGGACTATCGAAGCGCTCGTGGAAGCGCTGCAGGACCGCGAGGACCGCCCGGTCGCGGTCGTCGGCTTCTCGCTCGGAGCGCAACTCGCCGTGCTCCTCGCCGTCCACCGCCCTGACCTGGTCTCGCACGTCGGGATCATCAGCGCCCAGGCCGAACCGTCGAGATGGCCAAACGCGACCCTCGCACTCCTGCGAGCGGCCGCGCCGCTTGCGAAGCAGGAGTGGTTCGCCCGAGCACAGGCGAAGGAACTGTTCATCCCGCCGACACTGTTCCCCGACTACCTCAGAACCGCTCAGAATCTCTCGGTACGGACGCTCGTGGCGTCGGTGGGCGAGAACATACGGTTCACAATCCCGCCCACGTGGGCCTCATACGCAGGCAAGGCCCTCGTCGTGGTGGGCGAGCGAGAACGAGCGATCATGGCCCGCTCGGCGCACCACCTCACCCGTTATCGAGCCGATGGCGAGCCTGAAACCATCGCCGAGTGTGGTCACGGAGTTCCGCTCCAGAAGCCACACTGGCTGGCAGACCGACTACAGGCTTGGCTTGCTTGATTGGGTTTGGCAAGACCCTGTTGGCTGCGGGCCCCCTTGACGACTTGAAGCGCCCCGGGTTTCGTGGAGGCTCGGTTATCGGGAGCCGGCTCCGATGGGAACCTGTTCTCCAACGTAGCTGACGGGTTCGTGGGATGCCCAGTGGGCGGCCTCGAACTCGGCGGGCGGGATGTGTCCGATCTCACCGTGCAGGCGCGAGCCGCGTCGCGCGCTCACGCAACTCGTCCGGGTACTTCTTCGGTGCTGCCATGACTCTCATCCTCCGTGAGTTGAGAGCCTCCACCGAACCCGGGGCGCTTCAGTGAGAGTCGGAAATCGCCCGAACTCTCCAAGGGGTCGCAGGTTCAAATCTTGTCGTCCCGACCGGAAAAGGCCCGGAGTCTCGCAAGAGGTTCCGGGCCTTCTGCATGTCCGGAACTCGGTGTGTCAGCCGCATCCGGCATGGATGCCGAGCACGCGGTCAGCAGTGATCAGCAGGTCGTCACGGATCTTCACGACGCAGTGGAGAGCATCCTCAGTTCGGTGTGGTCGCAATCTTCAATAGCAGCGTTGTCAGACTTGCCCCGGTCTGCTCGTCTCCGCCCACGGGTGCGCTCCGTGACCGGATAGGGCGATTCATCCAGCAATGACGCCAGGTGCGCGCTGTTGTGGGCGAGCGTGTACGTCGCGCTGGCCACCTCGGCAGGCGTCGCGCTGAGATCGCTGTAGTCGACGGTGTGCATCGCCTCGCCGTTCCAGCAACCGGTCGGTGCTCGATGAGGCGGGGGAGCGCTTCAGCGTGCAGTTCAACGCGAGGGCGGTGACCATGGTTACCACGTCACTTCGCGTCGGCCGGTCGCCACGGGGCCGGAACCCGATTCTCCGCACTGACCATCCACGCGAACTGCTCAAGGCTCTCAAGGATCTCGTGCAGGATGTCCGCACTTGTCGGATCCGCCTCATCGACGGCATCGTGCACGTCGCGACACGTGCCGATGACCGCTTCTAGACGTTCGGTGACCAGATCGACGACATCGGTCGTGGAGACCTCTCCCGCGGGGAACTCGGGCAGTGTGGTCGTCTCGGCGACAGTGTCGCTGCGGCCGTCGGGCACCGCATGCAGGGCGCGCATCCGCTCCGCGATCGTGTCGCCGAAGTCACGGGCGGCGTCGATGATCTCGTCGAGCTGGCGGTGCGTGTCGCGGAAGTTCCTGCCGACGACGTTCCAGTGCGCCTGCTTGCCCTGAGACGCGAGCTCGATGAGATCGACGAGCACGCGCTGCAGGTTCGCAGTCAACTCCGCCGAGGCGGTGAACCCGGTCTCGGCGTTCTGCTCGTCGGTGAGACCCGGCCCGCGGTGGGGACGTCGCTTCCCGCGAGCCGTCGTCTTCTTCTGCTCGGCCATGAGAGTCCTCTCGTCGCTCTAGAATCTAAACGTGGTCGAGCGCGGGCTCACGGGGATTGCGTCCCGGCGCCCTCAGTGATAGGGGTTGAGCGCCGAGCCGTCCGAGTCAAGCGGGTCATCGCCCGCCGGCACCTCACGAACTCGTGACTCGCGGGAGAGTGCCGTGCCCGCCTCAGACGCGCCGCATGAGCAGGACGCCGTCGTTGAGATGCGCTGGCGTGCCGTCCGGTGCGGTGGCCTCCCGCGGTCGGACCTCGACGATCTCCGGTCGCCACGCCTCGGGATCGAGTCCGAGGAGGGCGAGTTCCTCGCTCGGTGTGCGCATGGCAGGCAGATGCTCGGGTAGTTCGCGCGCCCACGGCGGCGGCGCGGCGTGCGAGACGATGAGCAGCCGCCCGCCCGGAGCGACGCGGGCGGCGGCGTCGCGGAGCATCCGGACCCTCGGAAAGTCGGTTTCCCAGGAGTGGAGGAAACTCGCGAGGACGAGGTCGTACTCGCCCGCGACGGATGCTGCGCCGTCGCCGACGAGGAACCGCGCATCGACGCCGCGCGCTGCCGCGAGTTCGGATGCGCGCCGCACAGCCGTCGGCGATATGTCGACGCCGGTGGCCTGCCAGCCCTGCTCCGCGAGCCACACGACATCGCCGCCCTCGCCGGATCCGACGTCGAGCGCGGTGCCCGGCTCGAGGTCCGCGACGACTGCCGCCATCGACGCGTTGACGCGCCCCGACCAGAACCGGTGTTCGGCGGCGTAGCGCTCCTCCCAACCCGCGTTGCGTTGCGCCGTGCGCTCGGCGACGGCGCGGTCGACGTCCTCGGAGGCCAGCATCGCGTTGGCACCGGCTCCGGCCATGGATCCGGCACCCATCGACACGGGCACGTTCGCGAAGGGCGCGGTGGCGTTGCCCGCGGCGAAGACCCGTGGGTGGCTCGTCCCGCCGCGCAGGTCGACGTCGAGGGGTGCACCGGGCTGATCGGCGCGTGCGAGCGCGAGGTCTGCCGCGAAGTCGAGGTCGATGGCGGCCGCGCCGCCCGTGAAGAGGGCGTCGAGCGCATGCTCCTCGTCGGCGTCGGTCGTGATCACGAGCCTGTCGTCGCGGCGGCTCGCGTCGCGCACGGCGTCGCGGACGACACGGATGCCGCGGGCCGTCAGCCGGGCGGATACCTCGTCCGTCAGCGGTTCGACGTCGGCGGTGAATGCGGTCACGTCGTCGGAGAGCTGCCGCACCAGCTCGAGTTGGTGGAGGCTCATCGGCGACGTCGCCAGCACCCCGAGTCGGCCGCCGGCGACCTCCCAGCCGTGGCAGTAGGGGCAGTGCAGCACGGTGCGTCCCCACTCGCCCTGGAGTCCGGGCACCTCGGGCAGCTCGTCGCGGATGCCGGTCGCGATCACGATCGCACGGGCGAGGTCGACCGTGCCGTCGTGCCGCGAGATGCGCAGGCGCGCGCCGTCGTCGACGACGCGGGCCACCGTGCCGGTGGCGAACTGGACGCCGTACGCGCGCGCTTCGGCACGTCCCGACTCGAGCAGCTGGGCGGGGTCGACGCCGTCGTGGCCCAGGACGCCGTGCATGTGCGCGGCGAAGCGATTGCGCGGCAGCCCGGCATCGATCACCAGGGTGCGTCGGCGCGAACGCCCCAGCATCTGTGCCGCGCTCAGGCCTGCCGTTCCGCCGCCGATGATCACGGCGTCCCATTCGTTCGTCATGAGTCCAGGCTTGTGTGCTCAGGCCGGGATGGCAAGTCAACTTGCAGAAATGGCAAGATGGAGCAATGGATGCTGCTCTCGAACAGATCGGACCTCGCCTGCGTGCGGCGCGCAGGGGGCGTGGATGGACACTCGAGGATGCTGCGGCGCGCGCGGGCATGTCGTCGAGCACGCTGTCGCGGTTGGAGTCGGGCAAGCGCCAAGCATCCCTCGAGCTGTTGCTTCCGCTGACGCGCGCACTCGGAATCCGCATCGACGATCTTCTCCCCGCGCCGGTCGGCGATCCCCGTGTCCGTCGGGCGGTCGAGCGACGCGACGGGATGGTCGTCGCACCCCTCACGCTCGAGAGCTCGCCGGTGCAGACCTACAAGGTCACGTTCCCGCCCGCGTCCGAGGCGCCGGCGTCGCGAACGCACGACGGCTACGAGTGGCTGTACGTGCTGAGCGGTCGTCTTCGCCTCGTCCTCGACGAGCACGAGCACATCATCGAGCGCGGCGAGGCCGCCGAGTTCGACACCCGCGTCCCGCACAGCCTGAGCGCCACGGCGGACGGCCCGGCTGAGGCGCTCAGCATCTTCAGTGCCTCGGGCGAGCGGATGCACACGCACGGCGCCCCCTGACCTCGCGCCGGTTGGCCCCCGCGCCGGTTGGCCCCCGCGCCGGTTGGCCCCCGCGCCCGCCCCGGTCGCCGCGTGCCCGGTCGCCGAGCGTGCTTCTGATGGACGAGGTGTGGGGTGTGGCGCCCGCATCTCGTCCGCCAGAAGCACGCTCGCGGATCGGATCGGATCGGATCGGAGCGGATCGGATCGGGGGCTGGGCATACGCCGGATTGACCGCATGCTGTAACTTCGTTGGGGAAAGTTACGAAATGGATGCTCCCATGAACCCGAACGCAGCGAAGCCCCCGATTCACCCCGCATGGTGGGTCGCCGCCGTCGCCTTCATCGCGCTCCTTGCCGCGGCGGGCTTCCGTGCCGCGCCGGGGGCTCTCATGGTGCCGCTGCACGAGGAGTTCGGTTGGTCGACGACCGTCATGTCGCTCGCGGTCAGCGTCAACCTGCTCCTCTACGGGCTGACGTCGCCCTTCGCCGCGGCGCTGATGGATCGGTTCGGCATCCGCCAGGTCGTGGCCGCAGCCCTCGCGCTCGTGGCGCTCGGGGCCGGGGGAAGCATCGTCATGACCGCGTCGTGGCAACTCGTGGTGTTCTGGGGTGTCCTGATCGGTCTGGGCACCGGTTCGATGGCGCTCGTGCTGGCGGCGACGGTCGCGAACCGCTGGTTCGTCCGTCGCCGCGGTCTCGTGATGGGCATCCTCACGGCGGGTTCGGCGACGGGACAACTCATCTTCCTTCCGCCCGTCGCAGCGCTGGCCGAGACGTCCGGATGGCGCGTCGCCTCGCTGCTCGTGGCCGGGGTCGCGCTCGCGGCGATTCCACCCGTATGGCTCATTCTGCGCGATCACCCCGAGGATCGCGGAGCGATCCCGTTCGGCGCCGACCCTGCAACCCACCGAGCACCCGTACGTGCGACGGGCAGCGCAGCACGACGTGCGCTCGAGGGGCTCGCCTACGCCGCGCGACGACCCTCGTTCTGGGCGCTCGCCGTCGCCTTCGCGATCTGCGGCGCGACGACGAACGGGCTCGTCGGCATCCACTTCATCCCGTCGGCGCACGACCACGGGATGGCGACCACGGCCGCGGCGGGACTGCTGGCGGTCGTCGGCGTCTTCGACATCGTCGGGACCGTGTTCTCCGGATGGCTCACCGACCGGTTCGACCCGCGCATCCTCTTGGTCGCCTATTACGCGTTCCGCGGCGTCGGACTTGCGCTGCTGCCGTGGCTGTTGAGCGACTCCGTGCATCCCAGCATGGTGCTGTTCATCGTCATCTACGGACTGGACTGGGTCGCCACCGTGCCGCCGACCGCCGTGCTCTGTCGGGAGATCTTCGGCGAGCGGGGCACGATCGTCTTCGGATGGGTGTTCGCCTCGCACCAGGTCGGGGCCGCGGGTGCCGCGCTCGCGGCAGGCGTCATCCGCGACTCGTTCGGCACCTACACGTATGCCTGGTGGGGTGGTGCTGCGCTGTGCGTCATCGCGGCTGTCCTGTCGGTGGCGGTGCGACGGGCTCCCGCGAGTCGAGCATCCGTCTGACGGAGGTCAGATCAAGGCGCCGGCGGGCTGCAATCGATCCCGTGCATCCTTCCACGGTTTGACCCAGGTCATGTCTTCGGATGCGAGGAGCCGCCCGCACTCGCTGCACACCTGCCCCTGCGTGGTCTCCCGGCCGCACGCGTTGTGGATCATTGCCATGTGCGCGCCCCCGTCGGGGAGAGCGGTGTGCTTCTCGCCCCAGATCGCCAGTTGCTGCAGTACGGGCAGCAGCTCGGCGGCGGCCTGCGTCGCGACGTAGCCCTGCCGGGTGCGGTTCCCGTCCTGATAGTCCGCGCGATCCAGGAGGCCGGCCTCCACCATCGCGGCGAGGCGGCGGGCGAGCACGGCCTCCGAGATCCGAAGGTTGTCGCGCAACGTGTCGAAGCGGCCGCGCCCGTGCAGGACATCGCGGATGATCAGCAGGACCCAGGGATCGCCCAGCACGTCCAGCGCCCGCCGGATCGGGCAGAACTCCCCGGACCAATCGGATCGAAGCGGCATGATCCCCTCCTCGTCGTTGCGCGCCATCCTACGCTGACTTCGTTGAGGGAAGCCGAGTCGGACACCGAGCGTGCTTCTGACGGACGAGATGTTGGGTGTGGCGCCGACATCTCGTCCGCCAGAAGCACGCTCGCGGGTCGGGGCGCCCTGCCGCGGGCAGAATGGATGCTGTGACTTCGGCCGATCCCGCGACGACCGACCCCGTGAAGACCGTGTTCATCGACGTCGACGGGACGATCCTCGAGCACGGCTCGATCATCGCGCCGTCGACGGTCAGCGCGATCCGCGCCGCCCGCGCGGCCGGGCATGCGGTGTACCTGTGCACGGGTCGGGCCCTCGGCGACATCCACCCCGCCGTGCTCGAGATCGGGTTCGACGGGGCCATCACGAACGGGGGAGCGTTCGGGGCGATCGGCGATGAGCTCGTGCTGTCACACCCGATGCCGCGCACGCAGGTGGACCGACTGGTCGAGTACTTTGAGACGCACGGCATCCACTACTTCCTGCAGACCTACGACTCCGTGTACGCCAGCGCCGGGATGGACGACCTGATCTCCGCGTTCGTCCGGCAGCGCCGCGAGACGTACGCCGACGATCTCGCGGGCCTCGGGGTTGATGCGGATGAGGAGATGGTCGAGCCCGTCCGCACCTTCGGTCCGGTGACGGAGGCGGTTCTTGATGACGTCGTGAAGGCCGTATTCATCTCGACGGCGTCCGACAGCCTCGACCGCGCGCAGGCCGACCTGGGGGACACCTTCCACGTGATTCCGGGGTCCATCCCGATGCCCGGCGGATCCAACGGCGAAATCGGCATGCTCGGGGTGAACAAGGGTGCCGCGATCACCGAACTGCTCGCGCATCTGGGTCGCGATGCGGCGGACGCGGTCGGCATCGGCGACAGCTGGAACGACGTCGAGATGTTTCAGGTGTGCGGCACTTCCGTCGCGATGGGCAACGCCGACCCGCAGCTGCAGGCGATGGCCGATCACGTCACGACGAGCGTGCTCGACGACGGCGTGCGCAACGCGTTCGTGACGCTCGGCCTCATCTGACCCGCCGCCGCGTCTGGCCGTCGAGCCCCGGTCGCCGAGGCGCGGCCGCCGTCCCCCGGTCGCCGAGCGTGCTTCTGACGGACGAGGTGTTGGGTGTAGCGCCCGCATCTCGTCCGTCAGAAGCACGCTCGCGGGTCGGGGCGCGCTCACTTTGTGGTGCGGACGCGGACGGCCAGGAGCGCGCAGCCGATGACGGCGAGGCCGCCGACGACCGTGGCGGCGTCGATGTGCTCGTGCAGGAGCAGAGCCGCTGCGCAGACGGTCATGACAGGCTGCGTGAGCTGCACCTGGCTCACTTGCGCCATCGGTCCGATCGCGAGCCCCCGATACCAGGCCACGAAGCCGAGGAACATGCTGACCACGCCGAGGTAGGCGAACGCGCTCCATTCGACGAGCGTGCCGGTCGGCGGATGCTGGATGACGGCGATCCCGGCCAGAACGGCCATCACGGGTGCCGCCAGGACGAGCGCCCAGGAGATCGTCTGCCACGATCCGAGGGTGCGTGAGAGCAGGCCGCCCTCCGCGTAGCCGATCGCGCAGACCACGACCGCGGCGAACAGCAGGAGGTCCGCGAACTGCAGCCCACCGATGCCGCCGCCCTGGATCGCCGCGAACGTGATGGCGGCCGCCGCTCCCGCCCCGGCCGCGAGCCAGAACACAGGGCGTGGGCGTTCCCGGGTTCGCAGTACGACCATGACGGCCGTGACCGCGGGCAGGACGGCGATCACGACCGCACTGTGGCTGGCCGTGGTCACGGTCAGTGCGGCCGACGTGAGCAGGGGGAAGCCCAGCACGACCCCGGCGGCGACGACCCCCAACTGCAGCCACTGTCGACCGCGGGGTAGGCGCTGGCGGGTGGCCCACAGCACGAGCGCGGCGAGGATCGCCGCGATCACGGCGCGCCCCGAACCCACGAACAGCGGCGACATGTCTCCGTCGCCGACCACGATGCGGGTCATCGGGAGAGTCAGGGAGAATCCGGCGACTCCGAGCAGACCCCACCACAGTCCCGCTCGCGACGGCGACAGCGGTGCGGCGATCACGGTCCCCGACCGATCTCCCGCTCGGCGTGTGCGGCCATCCGTCGGAACCCGACATCGTCCACGTCGCGCACGAGCATCGTCATCGCGGCAGCCCAGCCCCGGGCACGCCGCCACGTCGCCTCGTCGTAGCGGTCGCCGAGACGTGCGCGGAAAAGCGAACGGCCCGCGGGTGTGAACATCAGCCACGCGGCGGCGAGATCGCAGGCGGGATCGCCGGAGGTCAGATCGCCGAAGTCGAGAAGGGCGGCGACGCGACCTCCGTCTAGGACGAGGTTGCCCGGGTGGACGTCCCCGTGCACCCAGACCGGCGGCCCGTGCCACGACGGAGCATCCACGCCGTCGACCCAGGTACGCAGCAGCGCCGGGTGCGACGCGAGACGCTCGCGGACGACGTCGTCCCGGGCGGCCATGGGCACACCGCGGACGGGGTTCACCGGAGCATCCGACGGCGCCGGAACGTGGAGGGCGCGCAGAGCATCCGCGAGCTGCTCCGCGACCGTGTCGCGTTCGGCCGGTTCGACATCCAACCCGCGGCGCCCGACGAACCAGGGGACGATGCTCCACGGCCACGGGAAGCCGTCGCCGGGGCGGCCGAGCGCAATCGGCACCGGGATTGCGACGGGCAGGCGCGGCGCGAGCAACGGCAGCCACCGCTGTTCGTTCTCGACGAGGCGTGCGGCCGCCTTCCTCCGAGGAAGTCGCACGGCGAGGTCCGGGCCGAGGCGAAACACGTCGTTGTCCCATCCGTGGGCGACGAGCGTGAGCGGTTCGCGCGGTCCGGCATGCGATGCGGTGCGCAGTCGCGCGTGTAGGGCGGGGTGCTGCGCGGCGATGAGGCGGTCCACGTCGTCCGCCGTGAGGGAGATCTCCGCGGGCGGCTCGCTCACGGCGCCGGCCCGGGGGAGGTCGGGTGCGCGCCGACGGCCGGCATCAGACCTGGTTGACGCGGATGAGGTTGCCGGCCGGGTCGCGGAACGCGCAGTCGCGGACGCCGTAGTCCTGGTCCGTGGGCTCCTGCACGACGTCGGCGCCACCGGCCTCGAGGCGTTCGAAGAGAGCATCCAGATCGTCCGACCCCAGCGTCACGGCGCCGTAGACGCCCTTCGCGATGAGCGTCAGGATCGTCTCACGCTCCTCGTCGGTGATGCCGGGATCGACGCCGGGCGGGTGCAGCACGATCGATGTGCCGGGCTGGCCGACCGGGCCGACCGTGATCCAGCGCATGTTCTCGTACCCGACGTCGTTGCGGACCTCGAAACCGAGCAGATCGCGGTAGAAGCCGAGTGCCGCCTCGGCATCGGTGTGCGGCAGGAACGCGTAGTGGATGGTGGTGTTCATGCGCTCCAGGCTAGGCGGCACCGCCGACGGGCGCTTCTCGATTCCTGACCGGTCTGGTCACCTGTTTCGCCAGACACGGCGGGATGCCCTCGACCGAGCGCGAGGGGTCGGCGCGGTAGGCGCTGGGGGAGACCCCGACGAGTTCGGAGAAGCGAGTGCTGAAGGTGCCCAACGACGAGAAACCGACCGCGAAGCAGATGTCGGTGACCGAGAGGTCGCCGCGGCGCAGGAGCGTCATCGCCCGTTCGATGCGGCGCGTCATCAGGTAGGAGTAGGGCGACTCGCCGTAGACGCGTCGGAACTCCCGGCTCAGGTGACCCGCCGACACGTGTGCGCCCCGTGCTAACTCCTCCACATTCAGCGGCGCCGCGTAGTCCCGGTCGATGCGATCCCGGACTCGCCGGATCACGAGGATCGCGTCGCGGGCGGCGTCGTCGGCTGACATCCCCCCCATCCTCGCAGGCAGGTCGCCGAGCGTGCTTCTGATGGACGAGATGCGGGGGCTGCACCCACCACTTCGTCCACCAGAAGCACGCTCGCGGTGCGGCCAGTCGCCCGACCGCCCGCGTACCCTGGCGGGATGGTGCTACCTGACGACTGGTATCCGCATCGCCGCGCCGACGGCGAGGGCGTCGGCTGGATCGCTCCGCACGGTGACGGCTTCCAGGCGTTCGACCTGTTCGGACGCGCGGTCGGTGACGCACCCGTGGAGTGGCTCGCGGCGGAAGAACTGCTCGAAGGCCTCGGCATCGGCTATCTCGCCGACCGCTACCTGCTGAGCACCGGCGGGCGCGAGCGGCCCGTCCGGATCGCGGAGGCGAGCGTCGAGGGGATCACCGTCGTCGCGGACGAGTACGGTGCGGCGTCGGCCGTCGGGGCGACGCCCGACCGGTTCCGCCTGCCGTTTCCCGCTCCCGCCGCGCTGCGGCGAGCATCCGCTCCCGGTCCACGAGAGTGCTTCTGACGGACGAGATGCGGGCGCTGCACCCACCACCTCGTCCACCAGAAGCACGCTCGCCGTCCGGAGCACGCCCGCGCGCCCACGCGGCGCGCACGCCGGCTAGGTGCGGGCGGTGAGGAAGGGGATCCCCTCGGCGCGGAACAGCCGGGCGCCCGGGGCGGTGACGTGTGTGCGTCCGGGGAGTTCGAGGAACGTGCCGTTCGGGGCGAAGGATGCGAGGCGTCGGGACTGCTCCAGGATGGGATCCTCGCCGCCGGTCACGAGCAGCACGGGCTGCTCCGGGGGAGAGGTCGGGTCCGGGTCGCCGCCGGCGAGTCCCGTGCCCTCGGCTACCGCGATCAGCGCGCGCAGGTCGTTGCCGCGCACCCGCTGCGCGAGCGACAGATAGCGTTGCGTCACGGCATCCTCGACCGGGATGCCGTCCTCGACGTACGCGCGCGCCTGGTCGACCTGCAGTCGCGCGAGAGGCCGCCCGTCGGGGATGCCGCCCAGCACGGCGCGCGCGACCAGACCCGGGGCGGCGACGGCGAGGTCCCACCCGACCCGCCCGCCCAGCGAGTAGCCGAGGTAACGGACCCCGTCGATGAGATGCGTGTCCAGCACCGTGAGCAGGTCGTCCACGAAGATCGACAGCGCGTAGCTGCGCGCATCGTGCGGCTTCTCGCTCGCGCCGTGGCCGCGCTGGTCGACCGCGAGTACGCGCATCCCGGCACGCAGCAGATCGCGCACCCAGCCGGTGTTGACCCAGTTGTCGAGCGTGCTCGAACCGAAGCCGTGCACGCACAGCACAGTCGGTGCGTCCGGGTCTCCCCAGGAGTAGGTCGCGAGACTCACGCCTTCGCCGACCATGACGAACTGCGGTGCGGGCAGCTCGGTGAGGCCCGGCAGAGGGGATGCAGGTGAAGAGGACGCCGGCAGAGAACTCGCGGTCGGTTCCATCTCGCCATTCTCCGCCATCGCAACGGATCTCTAGACTCGACCGTGCGAGGTTCTCGCCCAGAAGAGGAAGTGAATGCGGTGGCGGACATCGAGACCAGGCTGCGGCGCCTGCTCAAGGTCAACACCGCGGTCCTCGGCCACCTGCACGTCCGCTCCGTGCTGGCGCGGCTCGCCGCATCCGCTCTCGAGCTAACCGGGGTGAGGTTCGCGGCCGTCCGCACGCTCGACGCCGATGGCTCCGTGACCGGCATCATCGGTCCCGCCGACGCCGCCGCGGTGACGGCGATCCCCCCGTTCGCGGACGCCGTCGAGGTCCCGGTGGACGTGCACGGCACGATCGTCGCCGAGCTCGTCGTCGCCGATCATCCCGGCGGAGCGCTGGCGGCCGACGACATCGAACTCCTGCACGCGTTGACCGCGACCGCCGGCGTCGCAATCGACAAGGCGCGCCGCTACGAAGCGACCCGACAGCGGGAGCGGTGGGCGCAGGCGACGGCGGATGTGCGCGCCGCCACGACGACGACGGATGCTCTTGCCGCGGTCGCCGCCGCGCTTCCGGCGTTGACGGATGCGGCGTTCCTCGGACGCGCGGTCGCAGACGCATCCGGTGGGGTGCGTGTCAGCGGGGACGAGGCTGAGCGGACGGATGGCGGACCGCGATCGTGGACGATGGCGCTGCCCGCGGCCACACCGCTCGCGTTCGCCGTGCGCGGCGACCGCGTCGGCATCCTGCCCGCGCTCTCCGGGGGCACTCCCTCGCGCACGTTCGGGCAGACCCTCGTCGTCCCGATCTCGCCGGGGCGGCGCCCGACGCAGGGGAGGGTGGAGTCGTTCGTGATCTCCCGTGCGGCGGGAGCGGTGCCGCTCGCGGCGCGCGAGATCGACCGGGTGGAAGCGCTCGTCGCGGAGGCTGCCGCGATCGGCGCGCCCCTCGCTCCGGCGGACGAGACCGACCTGGACGCGTACCGCGCACTGACGCCGCGGGAGCGGGAGATGGTCGGGCTGATCGCGGACGGCCTGACGAACAAGCAGATCGGAACCCGCCTGCATCTGAGCGAGAAGACCGTGAAGAACAACGTGACGGCTCTGCTGCACAAGCTCGGGATGGAGCGTCGGACCCAGGTGGCCGCCTTCGCGGTGCGCCTGCGCGGTTCTCTCTGACGGGATGCGCGGGATCTGAGAACGATCGAGGACGGCCTCGAGGAAAATACGAAAGAACTATTGCGAAAGAGTAGTTGCGAAACTACTCTTTCGGATATGGACCTCAAAGATCCCGCCGCCTTCCGGGCACTCGCGCATCCGCTTCGCCTCGAACTCTTCGAGCGGCTCGCCATCCTCGGCACCGCCACGGCCTCGCAGTTGGCCGACCACGTCGACGAGAGCCCGGCGAATTGCTCGTTCCACCTGCGCGTTCTCGCCAAGCACGGCTACATCGAGCGGGTCGAGTCCGCCGACGGGCGTGAGCGGCCCTGGCGCGTCATCGACGTCAGTCAGAGCTGGGAGTCGGATCAGCCGGTCGAGACGCGCGTGGCCAAAGAGGCGCTCGAGGACGCGCTCATCGAGTGGGACACCGCGCGGCTGCGACAGTCGCTGCGGATGCCCGTGCCCGAGCGGTGGAAGGGCACCATGCTGCACTCCCGGGCGACGCTGTGGCTCACCCCGGAGGAGACGCGCACGATCTCCGACGCGATCGTCGCGCTCATCACGCCGTACATCGAGCGCTGGGGCAGCGACGACCGCCCCGCCGACGGGGTCCCCGTGCGCGTGCTCACCGAGATGTTCCTCGTCCCCGGCGACCCGGCGGATGCGGGCTACTCGGCGGATGCGGGTGCCCCGACGGACGCGGGCAACACAGACGACGAGAACGCAGCCGACGACAACGCAGCCGACGAGAACGAGGAGCGCGGCCGATGAAGAACGTCCTGCGCGTCCCCGCCTTCCGTCGGCTGCTCGCCGGGTGGAGCGTGGGCAACTTCGCCGACAGCGTCCTCTTCCTCACGCTCGCCGTGTGGGCGAAAGACCTCACCGGATCCTCCAGTGCGGCGGGTCTGATCTTCCTCGTGCTGGCCGCGCCCGTCCTCCTCGCCCCCGCAATCGGCCTGCTCGCGGACCGCATGAGTCGCAAACTCCTGCTCGTGCTCGGCAACCTGCTCGCCGCGGTCGTCACGGCGACCCTCCTGCTCGTGCAGGTTCCCGCGGACGCGTGGCTGCTGTACGTCGTCACGTTCGCGTACGGCACACTCGGGTACATCAACGGCTCCGCGCAGGGGGGTCTGGTCCGCGACATGCTGCCCGCCGACCTGCTCGGACCCGCCAACTCCCTGCTCGTCACGATCGACCAGGGACTGCGCATCCTCACGCCCGCGGTCGGCGCGGCACTCTACGTGCTGTGGGGCGGACACGCCCTCGCGCTCGCGGTGTCCGGGATGCTGCTGCTGGCGGCAGTCCTGCTTTCGCTCGTGCGGGTCACGGAGTCGCCCGCGTCGGCGGCCGTGCACGGCGAGGGCGGGTGGGCTCAGATCACGGCGGGGCTGCGGCACCTGCGGACGGTCCCGCTGCTGGTGCGCATGGTCATCACCTCCGCCGTCGCGTTCGGGGTCGTCGGCTTCTTCGACACCGCGATGTTCGAGCTCGTGGAGAAGGGGCTGGGCATGGAGGCCGCGTTCTTCGGCGTGCTCATGAGCATCCAGGGGGCGGGCAGCGTCGTCGGCGGACTCACGGCATCGACCGTGCTGCGTCGCTGGGGACCGGGCAAGGCGCAGGGAGCCGGCCTCGGACTCGTCGGCATCGCGGGCACGGCGATGGCGATCAGCGGTGTCGTCGGACCCGCCCTGCTGCCCGTCGTGGCGGCGGCCTGTTTCGTCGCGGGAATGGGCATCCCGTGGATGGTCGTGGCGCTCATCACGACGCGTCAGCGCTGCACGCCCGCGCGCCTGCAGGGGCGGGTCGGCGCGGCGATGAACGTCGCGATGACCGTGCCGCAGATCCTCTCGATCGGTGCCGGCGCGGCGCTCGTCCTCGTCGTCGACTACCGGGTGCTGATCCTCGCCGCCGGGATCGTGATGCTCCTGAGCGCCCTGTCGCTGTTCGTCTCCCGGCTACCCGAACCGGTCGACATCGACGCGGCTCCCACCGCCGCCGTGGACGAGTCTGAGCACTCACCGGAAGTCGCGCGACCGATGGCCGATGCCGACCTTGAGGTCCTCGAAGGCGTCGGCGACCAGGTTCACGACCCCCTCCGGTGAGCGTTCCAGGATGCCTCGGGCGATGAGTGCGGGACAATCCCGCACGACGCGTCGATAGCGGGTCCACACGCCGACCGAACAGACGACGTTGACCAGCCCCTCCTCGTCCTCGAGGTTGAGGAAGGTGATGCCGGATGCTGTGGCCGGGCGCTGCCGGTGGGTGACGAGCCCGGCCACCTCGATGCGCCGCCCCGTCTCGTGCGCGCGCAGCGCGGACGAGCGGAGCACCCCGCGCTCATCCAGCGGCTCGCGGTAATGCGCGATCGGATGATCGTCGGTGGTCACCCCCGTCGCCCACAGGTCGGCGGCGAGGGTCTCGTAGCTGGTCGGGTCGGGGAACAGCGGCGGTTGCACGGAGATCGCCGTGCCCGGCAGGAACCGCGCCCGATCCTGCGCGGCGGATCCCGCGAGCCACACCCCCTCACGACGGCTCAATCCCAGGCAGGAGAATGCTCCCGCCGTCGCGAGCGCCTCGAGTTGCGCCGCCGTGAGGTCGGTGCGGCGGACCAGATCGTGCAGATCCGAGAAGGGTCCGGATGCGTCGCGCGCGGCGACGATGCGCTGCGCCGCTTCGAGCCCGATGCCCTTCACCCCCGACAGCCCCAGGCGCACGGCGAACGCCGCATCGCGCCGGTGCGCGGCGGACTCGTCCGGAGCATCCGGATCGAACGCGGGCACGGGCGGCTGATCGCCCAGGCACGCGTCTCTCCCCGCGGGCTCCGCATCCGGGATCGGTTCGAGGATCTCGACCGCTCCCGACGCGTGCAGGTCCGGTCGCAGCACGCGCACGCCGTGTCGGCGAGCATCCGCCGTGAGTGTGGCGGGGGAGTAGAACCCCATCGGCTGCGAGCGCAGCAGCCCGGCGAGGAACGCCGCGGGATAGTGCAGCTTGATCCACGCGCTCGCGTACACCAGCAGCGCGAACGAGAGTGAATGCGACTCCGCGAACCCGAAGTCGGCGAACGCCTGGATCTTGGCGTAGATGTCGTCGGCCGCGGCGCCCGTGATGCCGTGCCGGGCCATGCCCGTGTAGAGCCGGTTGCGCAGCCTGTCGATCTTCTCCAACCCCCGTTTGGAGCCCATCGCCCGCCGCAGCAGATCGGCCTCCTCGCCGTCGCAGTCGCCGACCGTCATCGCGATCTGCATGAGCTGCTCCTGGAAGACGGGGATGCCCTTCGTCCGCTCCAGGACGGGCTTGAGCAGCGGATGCGGGTAGGTGACCTCCTCGGTCCCCATCTTCCGCCGCACGAACGGGTGGACCGCCTTGCCCTGGATCGGGCCGGGGCGGATGAGGGCGATCTCGATCACGAGGTCGTAGAACTCGCGCGGCTGCAGACGCGGGAGCAGTCCCATCTGCGCGCGCGATTCGACCTGGAACACCCCGATCGAATCGGCCCGGCACAGCATGTCGTACACCGCAGCCTCCTCTTTCGGCAGGGTCTGCAGCGTCCACCGCTCGCCCGTCGCGTCGTGGACGAGATCGAAGCAGTACTGCAGCGCGGCGAGGATCCCCAAGCCCAGCAGGTCGAACTTCACGAGCCCCATCCAGGCCGCGTCGTCCTTGTCCCACTGGATGACGGTGCGGTTCGGCATGCGTGCGTGCTCGATGGGCACGACCTCCCCGACGGGCCGATCGGTCAGCACCATGCCTCCCGAATGGATGCCCAGGTGACGCGGTGCCTTGAGCAGTTCGCCCGCGTACTCGATCACCTGATCGGGGATGTCGTGTCCCGCATCCGAGGACAGCGTCGCCCCCCACCGCTCCACCTGTTTGGACCACGCATCCTGCTGACCGGGGGAGTACCCCAGTGCCCGCGCCATGTCGCGGACGGCGTTCTTGGGGCGGTACTGGATGACGTTGGCGACCTGCGCCGAGCGCTCGCGACCGTATCGCGCATAGACCCACTGGATGATCTCTTCGCGACGATCGGAGTCGAAGTCGACATCGATGTCGGGCTCCTCGTGCCGCAGCGTCGAGAGGAACCGCTCGAACGGCAGCCGGTACAGGATGGGGTCGACCGCCGTGATCCCCAGCAGGTAGCAGACGGCGCTGTTGGCGGCCGAACCGCGCCCCTGACACAGGATGCCGCGCCGGCGCGCCTCGGCGACGATGTCGTGGACGATGAGGAAGTAGCCCGGGAAGTCCTTCTTCTCGATCACGTCCAACTCCCGCGCGATGCGCTCGCGATCCTCGGTGCGCAGTCGCGGGTAGCGGGCGGGCACCGCGTCCCACACCAGCGTGCGCAGGTAGGACATCGGTGTATGCCCCTCCGGAACCTCCTGCGTGGGCAGCGCCGGTTTGACGCGCCGCAGCGGAAAGGCGATCTCGTCCGCCAGTGTCACGGTGCGCGCGACCGCCCCGGGATACCGGCGGAAACGCGCCGTCATCTCCGCCCCCGAGCGCACGTGCGCGCTGCCGTGCGCGGGCAGCCAGCCGTCCAGATCGTCCATGCTGCGGTTCGCACGCACGGCGGCGATCGCGGCCGCGAGCCGCGCCCGGTCGGGGGTCGCATAGTGCACGTTGTTGGTCGCGAGCACCGGCAGCCCGCGCTCGCGGGCGAGACCGGCGAGTACGTCGTTGTGCCGGGTGTCCAGCGGATGCCCGTGATCGGTCAACTCGACGTGCACGCTGTCGTGCCCGAACAGGTCGACGATCCGATCCAGAGCCTGTGCCGCCGCATCCGCACCCTCCTCGACGAGCGCGCGGCGCACCGCGCCCTTGCGACAGCCGGTCAACACGGCCCAGTGCGGATCGCGGGGGGATCCCGCCTGCTCGGCGAGCTCGGCGAGGTCATATACGGGGCGCCCCTTCTCGCCGCCCCGCAACTGGGCGTGGGTGATCGCGGACGCCAGTCGGTGGTACCCCTCCTCACCGCGGGCGAGGACCAGCAGGTGCGACCCCGCCGGGTCGGCCACGCCCCGCTGCGGTGCCGGCAGCTCGAGCGACAGCTCGGCACCGAACACCGTTTTGACCCCGAACGACTCCGCGGCCTCGGCGAAGCGCGCGATGCCGTAGAACCCGTCGTGGTCGGTGATCGCGAGGGCCGTGAGCCCGAGCCGTTCGGCCTCCTCGATGAGCTCTTCCGGCGAGGAGGCGCCGTCGAGGAACGAGTACGACGAATGCGCGTGCAGCTCCGCGTACGGCACAGCCTGGGGCGGTCGCACGATCGGCGGAGTCACGTACTCGCCGCGTTTGCGCGACCAGGCCGGGCTGTCGCCGCCGTCGGCACCCTCGGGCCGTTCGTCGGGGCGGCGCGTGGAGAGGATGCGCTCCAGCTCGGACCACGGGATGGGCGGATTGCGGAAACCCATCAGTCGTACCTCCCCTCGACCCGCCACACGTCGTCCTCGAGCACGACCAGCCACGCCGTCTGGGTGTCGTCGACGAGCTGGAAGCGATGCGCGACGCGGCGTCGCGCATCGTCCCACTCCCGCTCGCGCACGCCCCACGGTCCCGCCCACGCGGTCACGGCCGAACGCGTGCCGCGCAGCACGATCCGGGCGGGCGGCGCGCTGAGCATCCCGCGCTCATCGATGCGGACCCGCGCATCCGCCGCATCCGTCACCTCGATCGGGGCGGGCTCGGCGAACACCGTCGCGGGCAGGGGATCGGGCAGAGACCCCGGCCAGGGGCGATCGCGCAGGGCCGTCACGGTGGGGATGCGATCCCCCCACGGCACGAGCAGCTGCCGCTCGGCGAGCCAGCGGCCGCCGCCGAGGGCCGGCACCAGGACGCCGCGGTGTCCGAGCATCGCCTGCACGCGGGAGAGCGCGTGGTGCACGCGTTCGCCCGGGCCCTGCCCGAACAGTCCCGGGGCGTGATGCATCGCCGTGTCGACGGCTTCGGGGGAGATGCGCACGGATGCGACGGCGTCAGACAGTCCCGCATCCGCCGCCATCGCCGCTTCGAGCTGCCACCGCACGCGGTCCACCATCTCGGCGGCGTGGAAGAAGGTCGGATGCAGCCACACCCGTTCGGAGGACCCACCGCGTTCGTCGACCAGTTCGACGCGCAGCTCGGTGCACACGAGCCCCGCCGCGCCCAGCGCCGCCGTCACGTCGTCGCACGTCTGGCGGACGCCGAACGCGACCTGCTCGGCCAGTTCGAGGGGCGGCTCGAAGGCGATCCGGCGGGCGAGCTCGGGCGGGGGCGTGCGCGGCGTCACGGGGGTGGAATCCCGCCCGCCGGCGAGGGCGTGCAGGCGCAGTCCGCGCTCGCCGAACCGGTCACGGACCTTCTCCGGATCGAGCCGCGCGAAAGCCCCGAGCGTGCGCACACCCAGCCGGGCGAGCAGTCCGATGAGTTCGGGATCGTCGATCGTCGTGATGGGCAGCGGCTCCAAGAACCCGGGAGAGGCGCCCGGCGCCACGACCCGCACGCGTTCGTCCGCGGTCGTCGCGCGGGCGGCGCGCTCGGCGGTGAAGGGGCCGTCGGCGATTCCCGCGCGCACATCGCGCAACCCGATCGACGCGAGGTCGGTGAGGATCACGTGCGCGGCGGACTCCTCGCCGCCGTAGTACCGCGCCGGTCCGCGGGCGCGCAGGGCGGCGAGCCCCGGCCGCACGACCTGCACACCGGGGGCGAGGCTCTCCACGCGCGTGAGCACGGGCAGGAATGCCCGGTGGTCGCGCGCTTCGTCCTGGACCTCGAGCCGCAGGGTCGGGCAGCGCGCCTGGGCGTCGCGTCGACGCTGCCCGCGCCGCACCCCCTCGCGCCGCGCGGCGGACGAGCAGGCGACGACCGCTCCCGCGTGCACGATCGCGACCGGCGCGTCGGGATCCCCGCCCAGCGTCGTGATCGGCCAGTCCGGGAACCACAGCACGAGGGTGCGCACGGGGGTGCTCATCGGACCGCCGGCGTGAGCGGAGCATCCGTCGGTGTGTGCGGAGCATCCACTTGGGTGAGCGGAGCATCCGTCGGTGTGTGCGGAGCATCCGCCGAACTTCGGAGGAACGCGCGAAGTTCGGAGATTTCGGCGTGGATGCTCCGATGTTCGTGTGTTTCTCCGAGGTTAGGATGCAGGTTTGCCGTCGTCGCCACCTCTCCTGTCGAACATCGTGTCGTCGTCATTCCCTCAGGATAGAACGGAGGTTCGACATTGGCGAGGGGTGTGATGATTCGGGATGCGAGGATGGGGTGGATGCTCCCCTCCCGACGACGCGTGATGGCGCTGACGGGACTCGTGCTCGTCATCGCTGCCGGGTTGCTCGTGCACGCGGCGCTGCCCGACACGGCGGTGACCGACATCGCCGGCGACGCGCTCTACGCCCTGGTCGCGTATCTCCTGGTCGTCGTGCTGGCGCCGCGGCTGCCCGCGTGGGCGGCGGGGGCGATCGCCGCGTCCTGGTGCATCGGCGTGGAATTGTTCCAGCTCACGGGCATCCCTCTGCGCGCCGCCGCCGCCTTCCCGCCGGTCGTTCTCGTTCTGGGGACGGTGTTCGACCCCCGCGACCTCGTCGTCTACGCCGTGTCGATCGCTGGCGCCGCACTGCTCGACACGCTCCTGCGCGCACTCCTCTCCCGTGGCGGTGCGCACGGCCGGGCGCGTCGCGTCGGAGCGGGGCACGCCCCGGCTAGGGTGAAAGCTGTGTCCCACCCGCTGCGTATCGCGGTCGTGATTCCGTGCCGCGATGACGCGGAGTTCCTGGAACCGTGCCTGACGGCGCTCGCCGCCCAGACGCGCATGCCCGACCGCGTCATCGTCGTCGACAACGCCAGCTCCGACGCATCCGCCGATGTCGCGCGCCGTCACGGCGCGGAGGTCGTGCGCGAGGAACTCGTGGGGATCTGGCCCGCCGCGGCGCGCGGCTACGACGTCGCCGCGACGGATGTCGACCTGATCGCCCGGCTGGATGCGGATTCTCGACCCCACCCGGACTGGCTCGAACGCGTCGAACGCGCCTTCCGCGACGACGAGGGCCTGGGCGTGCTGACCGGCGGCGCGGAGTTCTACGGCTCGAACCGCCTCGTGCACTACCTCGCCGAGCACTGGTACATCGGCGGCGGACACTTCTGGGTCAACCTGTGGTTGGGGCAGCCGCTCGTCTTCGGCTCGAACTTCGCGATGCGTTCGGACGTCTGGCGTCGCGTCGAACCGTTCGTCGCGCGCACGAACCCGAGCATCCACGACGACCTCGACCTCACGATCCGCCTGCGTCCCGCCGACGGCATCCGGTACGACCGGACGCTGCGGATGCCCGTGTCCTCCCGCCCCGTCGTCACGCAGCGCGGACTGTGGCGCCGTGTCGGACGTGTCGTCACGACGTTCGCGGCCAGCTGGCCCGAGGGTGCCGCGTGGCGCCGCGCCGAACTCGATGCACCGGTTCCGGAGCAGAGCGCGCCCGAGCTGTGGCCCGGCGAGGACGAGACCGGCCTCGCCCCCGAGTTCGGCCGCTGAGGCATCCGGGGCGGATGTGCCCGGGCGGACGGGTACGGTCGGAGGATGAGGTTCTCCTTCGACGCCGAGGTGTGGCAGTGGGATGCGCGGACGGACTCCGCGTGGTTCTTCGTCTCTCTGCCGGTCGAGGCGAGCGAGGACATCCGTGAACTGCCGCGCATACCGCGCGGCTTCGGCGCCGTCAAGGTCAGGGCGCGGATCGGCGAGGCGCAGTGGTCGACGTCGATCTTCCCGGACGCGACCGTCGGCACGTACGTCCTGCCGCTCAAGCGCAGTGTGCGTAAGGCGCAGGATCTGCACCTGGGCAGCGTTGCGCGCGTCGACCTCGAGGTCATCGAGGGCTGACCCGGCTAGCGTGTGAGCATGGCTGACGCATCCGTCGCACCCGAACAGGCAGGACTCCTCACGCGTGTGATCGCGTGGGTGCTGCGCCGGAAGATCGTGCGCGCGTTCCTGCACTATTCGGAGCATCGCGGCCCCATGCTCGCGGACAGCGTGACCTACCGCGCCCTGTTCTCCGTGTTCGCCGGTGTCCTGTTGGGGTTCTCGATCGCGGGATTGTGGCTGGCGGGCAACCCCGACGCGTGGAATGCGCTCATCGACGCCGTCGACACCGCGATTCCGGGCCTGATCGGGAAGAACGGTCTGATCGATCCTGACTCGATCGCGATTCCCGCGGGGCTGACGCTCGCGGGCATCCTCTCACTCGTCGGTCTCGTGGGAGCCGCGATCGGTGCGATCGGCTCGCTGCGCACGGCGATGCGGATCATCACCGACAAGGTGTTCGCCGACCAGATGTTCCTCTGGGTCCTGCTGCGCAACCTTGGGCTCGCGCTCGCGCTGGGGCTCGGGCTCGCCGCATCCGCCGCCGCGACCCTCGCGGGCACGACGTTCCTGAGTGGGCTGGGCGACCTGTTGGGGATCCCGCAGAGCTCTCCCGTGCTGACGTGGGGTACGCGTGCCGTCGCGATTGTCGTCACCTTCGGGTTGGATGCTGCCGTCATCGCGGTGGCGTTCCGCGTGCTGTCGGGTGTGAGGCCGCGGGCGCGCACCCTGTGGGCGGGGGCCGTGCTGGGCGGCATCGGTCTGACGGTGCTGCAGCAGCTGTCGGGACTCTTCGTCGGCGGCGCCAGTTCGAATCCGCTCCTCGCCTCGTTCGCGTCGCTCATCGCCCTGCTGCTGTGGTTCAATCTGTCGGCGCAGGTGATCCTCCTCGCGAGCGCCTACATCGTCGTGGGCGCCGAGGACGACGCAGATCGAGTCCGCGCGCGCTACGGCGCATCCACGTTCGCGCAGCGCCGCGTGCAGCGCGCGGAGCGCAGTGTCGATACGGCCGCGGAGGAGCTGCGGACCGCTCGCGAAGCCGCCGCCGAGGAGCGCAGGAAGGCCCTCGCCAAGCTCGCCAAGGACCGCGCCGACACCTGACCGGGCTCGGTTGCCCGCTCGTTTACCGGGCTCGCTACCGGGCGTAGCGTTCGGCGAACGCGCGGAGCAGGCGCCCCGTGTGCACGACGGGTTCCCGGCGGACGGCGGCGAGCGTGAGGTCGAGCGCGTCGGGGGAGAAGTAGCCGTAGTCGGCGTACGCGTGGATGCGGGTCGTGATGCCGTCGGCGTCGAGCTCGGGGTGGAACTGCGTCGCATACACGTTCTCTCCGACCCGGAATGCCTGCACGGGGCAGGTGGGGGAGGATGCGAGGTGCACGACGTGCGCGGGAAGCTCGCGCACGGCTTCCTTGTGTCCGACAAAGGCGGCGAACTCGCGCGGCAGTTCTGCGAAGAGCGGGTCGGCCGCACCCGCATCCGTCAGTGTGACGGGCACGACGGAGATCGGCTCCGCGTACGTGCGGTCGATCACGGCACCCTGATGGACGCCGAGCGTGCCCACGCCATAGCAGGCGCCGAAGAACGGGACGTCGCGTGCGACGATGTCGTCCAGCAGTCGCCCGATCTCCGCCTCGACGCGGCGTTGGACGACGGACTTGCGAGCGGGCGGGTCCGAGGAGTTGAACGGCCCCCCGCCGACGATCACGCCCGACAGCCCGTCGAGGTCGAGCGCGGGCATCGGTCCGGCTTCCAGCCGAACCCGTCGCAGGTCGCGTTCCTCGAGGCCTGTGTAGCGCAGGAACAGCGCGTACTCCTCATCGGCCGGAACATCCTCGGCGCGCGTGGCGAGGAGGACGAACGGCTTCATCCTTCGAGTCTAGGCGTGACGCCGATCCGGCCGCGGCGGGTCTATGGTGAGGGCATGGCAATCGCACGACTGGCGGGTGGACCGCTCGACGGACAGGTGATCCCGCTCGATGACCCCGAGCAGGACGCGATCATCTCCGCCTACGACGAAGGGCAGATCGTCTATCGGCGCGACGGTGAACCGGCCAACACCGGCGACCACGACGGCCCGACGCAGGTGCGCTTCGTCTTCGTCGAGTCGACGCAAGAGATCGGACCCTCCGACGACTGAGCACTCCGGCGCCCGTCACTCGCTCGAGATCGAGCTGAAGTTCGACGTCGATTCCGCCACGCCCCTGCCCGCGCTCGCGTCCGTGCCCGGCGTCGCCGCGGTCGACGGTCCCGAGCAGCGCAGCCTCGACGCCGTCTATTTCGACACGGACGATCTGGCGCTCGCGCGAATCGGCGTCGCCCTGCGTCGCCGGACGGGCGGCCCGGACGAAGGGTGGCACGTCAAGACGAGCGCACCCGAGGGGCGCCACGAATACGGTTGGCCGCTCGAGGTTGAGGTGCCTACCGAGGTCGTGCACGCCGAGACCGTGCCTACCGAGGTCGTACCCGCCGAGATCGTGGTGCCCGCCGACGTCCGCGCCGCCGTCGCGGCATGGATCGGCGATGCGGTGCTCGCACCGATCGCCCGCGTCCGCAACCGTCGGGCCGCGTATGCGCTGCGGAACGCGGACGGTGCGCTCATCGCCGAGTTCACCGACGATCGTGTCGTCGCGACCGACCTCGTCCGCGAGGTGGAGACGGCCTGGCGCGAGTGGGAGGCCGAGCTCGGTCCCGCGGCACCCCCGGATGCGCGGGGGCGGACCGCGTTCTTCGACGCCGTGATCGAGGCCGTGCGCGCCGTCGGTGGCAGGCCCGCCGCGTCCGAGTCGAAACTGCAGCGCGCGCTGGGTCGCTGAGCCGCCGCTCATCAGCCCACCGCCCGCAGTCTCGGTGCGGGACTGTCCTGCCATGGCGCAGGGCGCTCTTGTCGCTCCGCAGGACTGTCTTGCCGCGGAGCGGCGAGGACTCCGGCCGGGTCGGGCAGCAACAGTCGGGTCGACCGTGGCACGGGGAAGCGGCGACTGGAGACGGTCACGGTGGCCTCGCGCTGCGTGAGGCATCCGTGGCCGTTGCCGACGCCCGTCCAGGCGGGATCGTGCAGGCTCAGCATCGCCTGAGCCTGCGGCCACGCGCCCTGCACCAGCAGGACGGCACCGCGGTCGCGCAACCGTGCGCTCAACCGCGCGACGTCGGCATCGGCGACACGCCCCGGCGGGCGCAGCGCGACGATCGGCATCACTTCGGCGATCGCGGCCGTGACGGCCAGCCACCGCGGACCCGGATCGGGCACCAGCACGAGCCGCTCCAGCGCGATGCCGGCGGACTCGGCCGCTTCGGTGCCGAGGGTCGGCATGCCCACGGCGGCGCACCACGATCCCGCGCGCGACACGGGAGCAAGCAGCGCCAGCAGCAGGCTGGCAGAATCCGAGACGGCGTACGTCTCACCCGGACGCAGACCGCCCTCGGGCAGCAGGGCCGCGATAAGAGGGTGCGTCGGAAGCGGCGGCGTGCGCACGCGACGACCCTGTGCGCGGTCGAGCTGTGCGCGCAGCCGCGCGACCTCGCCGCCGTCGGTTCGCTGTGCCATCGCCATGAAGAGAGGATAGAACGCACCTACGACATTCATCAGGTGGCGCGTGTCATGACATTGCGGAAGAATGTCGAGGACACGAGGGTGTGCCGCCTCGCACGGGAAGAGTCACCACAGGCACCTACACAGATCAATGAGAAAAGTGAGGAGAACAGATTCTGGACGTCCTACCTGAGCGGACTCACGAAGAACACGGTCATCGACGCCCGCGCGTGCAAGGGCGGCATGGACACCGATCAGGGTGCCAGCTGACCATCTCGCCGAAGAGCGGCACCGACCCCTCGGTGTGGTTCATCGTCCCCGACGCGGTGAAGGACAACAAGCCGACCTGTCCCGCAACGGACTGGTCAAACGCATGGGACTACAAGATCGAGTCGGATGCGTACATCAACGTCACCGTCAAGGCGATGATGTACACGCCCTGCGGGATCCGCATCGGAAGCGGCGGCACCTGGACCGGCGCGATGTATGCGGGTGACCTGCAGGACGGCGGAGACATCAACATCTACACGCATCTGATGGCCGTTCCCGGTCAAGGGGGAACCGGACCGGGCGGAAGCGGATCGGTCGGTACCGCCACACAGCTCGGCGACCTCGTCTCCCAGCGAGACGTGCCGTGACCGACCTCGCACCCGCGGCGGCTGCACTCGCCCCGGCCGTCTTGGCGAGCATCCTCGTCTTCGCCGGACTGCTCGGGCTCGTGATCGGCTCGTTCCTCAATGTCGTCGTGTACCGCGTGCCGGCAGGACTCTCCCTCACCCGCGAAAGCCGGTGTCCGCACTGCGCAGCCCCGGTGCGCTGGTGGCAGAACATCCCCGTCGTGTCGTGGCTCGTGCTGCGCGGTCGATGCGCCGCGTGCCAGGCGCCGATCTCGGCTCGGTACCCGCTGGTCGAACTCGCCACGGCGGTCGCGTTCGTGGGCGTCACCGGGATGTTCCTCGCGGCGCCTCAGCCGACGATGCCCACGGGGGAGGCTGTCGGGGCGGTGATCGGCGCGTGGTCGCTCGTGTGCGTCATCCTCGCCTACCTCTACTTCGCCGCGATCAGCATCGCGCTCACGCTCATCGACCTCGACAGCCACCGGCTCCCCAACGCGATCGTGCTGCCCAGCTACCTGGTGGGCGGCATCCTGCTCACGGCGGCCGCGATCCTCGGCGCGGGCTGGGACGACCTCCTGCGCGCGGGCATCGGCATGGCCGCGCTGTTCGCGTTCTACTTCGTGCTCCGGCTTGCCCAGCCGCGAGGCATGGGCGGCGGCGACGTCAAGCTTGCCGGTGTCGTGGGCATGTATCTGGGATGGCTCGGCTGGGACGCGCTCGTGGTCGGCGCGTTCGCCGGATTCCTCCTGGGCGGTGTCTACGGTGTCATCCTCATGATCGGGCGACGCGCGGGACGCAAGACGGCCATTCCTTTCGGGCCCTGGATGCTCGCGGGGGCGTGGGTCGGAATCTGTGTCGGCGGCGTGCTCAGCCGGGCGTACCTGCACCTGGTGGGAGTGGGCGCGGCATGATCGGGTTCCGCGGGCCGCACCACCGGCGCATCCGCATCCTGCTCCTCGAGGGTGGCAGTGAAGGTGATCGCCGACGCCACGGCAGACTCGCCGATCTGCTCGGACAGGTCGCTGAGCTCCTCATCCGAGCGCAGATACCGTTCGAAAACCTGCTGGAGCACATCCGCGGCGACCACGACCGGCTCCACCTGCAGGTCGGTCGTGCTCGCGATGTCGTCGATCGCGAAGATGTCGGTGGGATCCACCATCGCGACGATCAGCTCGTCGCGGATCCGCTCCAACGGCAGCAGCCGATACCGGCGGCACAGGGCGCTCGGTACGAGCGCGACACGAGATGCCGCTGCAGCTCGGGCGTATCGCCGAACTGCGCGAGTGAGCGTTCCATCTCGTCGGATCCGACGATCCCCGTACGCACCAGAGTGCTGGCCAGGCCGCGCACACGACCTCCCCGTCCCGGCCCGGTGGCGTCAGAAGTTGATCATATGGCCGGCGAGCCCGTGGAACGCCTCCTGCAGAGCTTCCGAAAGTGTCGGATGCGTGTGCACGTTCCGCGCGAGCTCGAGTGCCGTCAGGTCCCACTTCTGCGCGAGGGTCAGCTCGGGCAGAAGCTCCGAGACGTCTGGTCCGATGAGGTGACCGCCGAGCAGTTCGAGGTGCTCCGCGTCCGCAATGAGCTTGACGAAACCGACCGGCTCACCCAGCCCGTGCGCCTTGCCGTTCGCCATGAACGGGAACGTCGCGACCTTGATCTCGCGGCCGGTCTCCTTCGCCTGCGCCTCGGTGAGGCCGAACGACGCGACCTGGGGCGAGCAGAACGTGGCCCGCGGCATCATGCGGTAGTCGCCCAGGGTCATCGTCTCGGCGTTGCCGATCGTCTCGGCGGCGACGACGCCCTGTGCCTCGGCGACGTGGGCGAGCTGCAGCTTGGCCGTGACGTCACCGATCGCGTAGATCCCGGGCACGTTGGTGCGCATGTGATCGTCGATGGCGATCGCGCCGCGGTCGGTCAGTTCGACGCCCGTCTTCTCGAGGCCGAAGCCCTCCACGCGCGGCGCGAAACCGATCGACATGAGGACCTTGTCGGCCTCGATCCGACCCTCCTGGCCGCTCTTGTTGTCGGTGTAGGTGACGGCGACGGAGGAGCCGTTGTCGACGACCGACTCGACCTTCGTCGAGGTGAGGATGTCGATGCCGTAGTTCTTGTACTGACGCTGGATCTCCTTCGAGACATCCGCGTCCTCGTTGGGCAGGGCGCGATCGAGGAACTCGATGATCGTGACCTTGACGCCGTAGTTCGACAGGACGTACGCGAACTCCATGCCGATCGCACCCGCACCGACGATCACGATCGAGCCGGGAAGGTCGCGGGCGAGGATCTGCTCCTCATACGTGACGACGTTGTCGCTCAGGGTCACCCCGGGCAGCAGTCGCACGGTCGATCCGGTTGCGATGATCACGTTGTCGAAGGTGACCTCTTCGGTCAACCCGTCGCTCTTGGTCACGGTGATCGCCTTCGGCCCGGTGAACGCGCCGCGGCCCTCGTGCTCGGTGACCTTGTTCTTCTTCATGAGGTAGTGGATGCCCTTGACGCGACCGTCGGCGACCTCACGGCTGCGGTCCCACGCGACGCCGTAGTCGAAGGTCACATCGCCGTGGATGCCGAACAGCTTCGCCTTGTGCGCGAAGGTGTGCGCCAGCTCCGCGTTCTTCAGCAGAGCCTTCGAGGGAATGCATCCGACGTTGAGGCAGACACCGCCCCAGTACTTCTCCTCGATGATCGCGGTCGAAAGGCCGAGCTGAGCGCTGCGAACGGCCGCGACGTAGCCGCCGGGACCGGCTCCGAGAATGACGACATCGTAGTGAGGCATGAGCAAAAGCCTACCCGCCCACAGCGGCCGTTCGGCATGTCGCGACGGCCGTCCGGGGTGCCCGGATGCGGGGTGTCGGCGTGTGCGGGGGAGGCGCGTCAGCGTGTGCGGGAGGAGCGGGCCACGAGCACGATGATGACGACGATGAGGGCGATCCCGACGGCGCCGATTCCCGCATACACGAGCCAGGTCATGTCGGTGCCGGTCATCGGCGGCTCCTGCGGCTCCTGCGGTGCCTCGCCGACTCCGAACACAAGCTCACCGGAGATGGGGTGCCCGTCTCCCGAGACGACCTTCCACGTGATCGTGACGGTGCCGGATGCGCTGCCCTCCAGGCTCTGCGTGACCGTACGCCCGTCCACGACGGGGTCGCCCGCCGTGAGGTCGGCGCCGGCCGCGTCGGTCACGAGGATGGCGGTCGCGCCGCCATCGGCGATCAGGTCGCCGCTGTAGGTCAACGTGATCGCTGCAGGCAGAGCATCCACTGTCGATCCGTCGGCGGGGTCACTCGCGACGAGCTCGTCGTGCGCGTAGGCGGGCGCGGCGCCCAGCGCGGACCCCAGCGCGAGGACGAACGCGGTGACGAGCAGGGCGATCAGGAGCATCCGTCGGTTGGGCCGGTGCAGTGCGGAAGAGTTCACACGATCGACCCTAACCGGGCTGTTGCGGTCGGGGGCGGCGGCCTAGCATGGCGTCAGGCGGGCGTTCCTGCCCGCGCGGTCCTGACGAGAGGGTGGCGGGTAATGGACGCGATGATGATGAAGCAGATGTCCACGATGATGTCGATGCCGGGCATGGAGTCGATGGACATGCAGCTCATGCAGGCGTGTATGGACGCCTGTGCGGCGTGCGAGCAGGCGTGCACCGTGTGCGCCGCGCAGATGATGGACGGTCGGCCGATGTCGTGCGCTCCCGCGTGCATGAACTGCGCCGACATGTGCAACACGATGATGCGGTCCATGATGCGGATGTCGGGCATGACCGGCGAGGCGATGATGGCGATGCTCGACGCGTGCATCGCCATGTGCCGTGTCTGCATGGACGAGTGCATGGCCCACGCCGACATGAGCCCCGTCTGCAAGATGTGCGCCGATGCGTGCCGGGCCTGCATGGACGCCTGCACCGCGATGAAGGATCACCTCCTCGCCACCGCGCGCTGACCCCCGCGCCCACTGACGCCCCGCACCGCCCCTGAGGTGCTTCCGTTGGGGGACGCCGGGTCGGCGGGTGAGGACGTCGGTGGGGAGGACGTCGGGTGGGCGGATGCGGGTCAGTCGAACGCCAGGACGTTGAACCGCTCGGTGCCGACCGCGAGCACGTGGTAGCGGCCGTGCAGGGCGACGGGGTCGCCGGGGGTGACCCGTGCGGCCGCGCCGCGACCGCTCCACAGCGTGCGCACGAGCCCCGACGCGAGGTCGCGGATCACGAGAGTGCGCTCGGCCTCGTCGGCCAACTCGACGATCGCGTCGACCCACTCGGCGGGCGTCGCGGACACCAGACGCGCCTGGATGAGATGCAGCGCGTGCCCGGGGGCGAAACTTGTGCAGGCCGCACCGATGCCGCACATGCACGTCGCACGCTCACGCACCTCGAGGGGCTGGGCGGGGCGGATGCGGTGCGACACGGTCGTTCCTCTCTGGAATCCTGCGGGTTCTGCCACGGTACGCGCGGGCCTGGGGCCGCGGCATCCTCCCCTTCACACGACGAAACATTGCGGATGCGGGCAGCCCGAATCCGCACGGTGCGAGACCGGCGTCTTGAGCTACGCTGGATCGACAGGAGGACACCGTGGCAGAGCAGGACGACCGGACGGGCGGGCCCATCGGGCTGCACCGCGAACCCGGCGAATCGGGCGTATCGTCCGACACGACGCAGACATTCGGCCACGACTCCGATCTGTCGTTCGTGCCGTTCGGATCGGAGTTGAGTGCCGCCGAGCTGGAGGCCATCTCCGCGCTGCCCTCACGGTCGGCGCTGCTGATCGTGCGCTCGGGCCCGACGGCCGGTGCGCGCTACCTCCTCGATACCGACGTGTCGACGGTCGGCCGTCACCCGGAGGCGGACATCTTCTTCGATGACGTCACGGTCTCTCGCCGCCACGCGGAGATCACGCGGTCCGGCACCGCGTTCGAGATCGTCGACCAGCGGTCGCTCAACGGCACGTACGTCAACGGGGAGCGCGTCGATCGCGGCGGACTCACCAACGGCACCGAGGTCCGCATCGGCAAGTTCCGTCTCACGTTCTTCGTCTCACCCGCCGACCTTCCGCAGGCGGCGAACGCCTGATGCCGGCGGCTGCACCCCGCGGGCGGCACTCGTCCGCGGGCTCCCTCAGCATCGGACAGGTCCTCGCACGGCTCAGTCCGGAGTTCCCGGGGCTGACGGCGTCCAAGCTGCGCTTCCTCGAAGTGCAGGGCATCGTGACCCCGGCACGCACGGAGTCCGGCTACCGCAAGTTCTCCCCGGCCGACGTCGAGCGGCTGCGTCTTGCACTGCAGCTGCAGCGCGACCACTACCTGCCGCACACGGTCATCCGCGACCATCTCGCCGAGCTCGACGCGGGGCGTGACCCCGCGCATCCGCTGCCCACGGCACCGCCCTCGATCCACCCGCAGGGCCGTCGCTACCGTCGCGACGAGCTGCTCGCCGCCGCCGGCGCGCGTCCGCAGTTGCTCAACGACGCCGTGTCGACGGGCCTCATTGCCGGCACGGACGCGTTCGGGGAGCAGGCTCTCGCGTTGCTGCGTGCGCTCGTCGCGCTCGAGCGGCACGGCATCGAGCCGCGCCACCTGCGGGCACTGCGTCAGAGCGCGGAGCGCGACATCGCCCTCATCGAGTCGGCACTGGCACCGCTGCTGCGGCGGAAGGATGCGGCGGGTCGAGCGTCGGCGCATGAGATCGGCCCCGAGCTCGCGCGGCGGATCGACGAGGTGCGCGCGGGGATCGTCCGGCAGGCGCTCACACGTCTGCTGCCGTGATCTCCCGCACGACACGCCCGCGCCACACGCCCGCACCGGACGCCAACCCGGCACGACACGCCGCGCCGTTCGCGCCGATGTCGTTGCCGCGACCGGGGACAGGGCATACCGTGGAGGGTGGACGTACCCGACGAACCGAGTACCCGATGACCCCGAGGAGTGCGCGATGACGGCAGGCGGACTCGCAGACGAGCCTCAGTACATCGCCGACCTGCTCTTCACGGACGGTCTGCCCGCGATGGACGACGAGGCGGGGTACAAGGGTGCCGTAGCGGCACGAGCTGCCGGGATCACGTACCGCCAGCTGGACTACTGGGCGCGCACCGAACTCGTCGAGCCCACCGTGCGCGGTGCCCGCGGTTCCGGATCGCAGCGCCTGTACGGGTTCCGCGACATCCTCGTGCTCAAGCTCGTGAAGCGTCTGCTCGACACGGGCATCTCGTTGCAGCAGATCCGCACGGCGGTCGAACAGTTGCGGGCCGCCGGTATCCGCGATCTCGCCGGAACGACGCTCATGAGCGACGGCGCCTCCGTCTACCTGTGCACGTCGAACGACGAGGTCATCGACCTCGTCAGCCGCGGACAGGGCGTGTTCGGAATCGCCGTCGGCAAGGTGCTGCGGGAGGTCGAGTCGACCCTCGTCGAGTTCGACCCGACGGCACCGGACCCCGTGGACGAGCTCGCCGCTCGCCGCGTGCGCCGCACCGCCTGACGCCGCACCGCCTCCGCACGGGCCGACGCCTCAGTGCCGCCTCACGGCACAGCCTCGCACCGGCGCCGACGCAACGAGGTCCTACGCCCCCGGCACGGGGATGCGCCCCGTGCGCATGACACGATCCAGCAGCGCGTCGAAGTCGGCCGCGAGCTCCTGCGCGGAGTCGCCCGGCCAGATGTGCAGGGGCTTGGCCGCACCCTGCGCCTGCTGCAGCGACGTGCGCTCGGGCAGCTGGGGTGAGAGCACGAGCGGCCCGAACATGTCGCGCAGCTCCTTGATGCGGAACTGGTGCTCGATGGACTGGGGGCGCACGCGGTTGACGACGATGCCCAGCGGCTGCAGACGGGGGGAGAGGCCGCGGCGGATCTCCTCGATCGCCCGCAGCGCACGGTCGGCGGCGGCGACGGAGAACAGGCCCGGCTCCGTCACGACGATGACGCGGTCGGATGCGGCCCAGGCCGTGCGCGTGAGCGCGTTCAGCGAGGGTGCGCAGTCCACGAGCACGAGGTCGTAGTCGGCCTCGATCGTCGCGAGCGCTTCTTCAAGCTTCCACACGTCGCGGACGCTCGGGTGCGGACCGTCGAAATTGATCGCCGACGGGCTGCCGATGAGCACGTCGATCGTGCCCGGATGCACCTTCGCCCATCCGCTGGAGGTGATCGCCTGACGGACGACCTTCTCCTTCGGATTGGCCAGGACATCGGCGATGTTCAAGCGTCCCGCGACCTGGATGTCCATCCCGGTGGAGACATCCGACTGCGGATCGAGGTCGACGACGAGCGTCCGCACACCCCGGGCGAACGCCGCGGAAGCGAGCCCCAGTGTGACGGTCGTCTTGCCGACCCCGCCCTTGAGCGAGCTGACGCTGAGTACGTGCACGATCCCCTACGTTACCGTCCCCTAGGCTGTGAGCACACTTTGCCCGACCTCCCCGCAGCTGTGAGGTGTCGATGTTCCGCAAAATCCTGGTGGCCAATCGTGGCGAGATCGCGATCCGTGCCTTCCGCGCCGCGTTCGAGCTCGGTGCGCGCACCGTCGCCGTGTTCCCGTACGAGGATCGCTACTCCCTCCACCGGCTGAAGGCCGACGAGGCGTATCAGATCGGCGAGCCGGGGCACCCCGTGCGCGCTTATCTGGACGTCGAGGAGATCATCCGCGTCGCTGTGGAGAGCGGGGCGGATGCGATCTACCCGGGCTACGGCTTCCTCTCCGAGAACCCGGAGCTCGCCGCACGCGCCGCGGAGAACAGCATCGTCTTCATCGGGCCGCCGGCCCGCGCCCTGGAGATGGCGGGCAACAAGGTCACCGCGAAGGAGCACGCGATCTCCGCCGGGGTTCCCGTGCTGCGTTCGACCCCCGCATCCGACGACGTCGATGCGCTCGTCGCGCAGGCGGACGAGATCGGGTTCCCGATCTTCGCGAAGGCCGTCGCCGGCGGTGGCGGCCGCGGCATGCGCCGTGTCGAGTCCAAGGGCGACCTCGCGCCCGCGCTCGCCGAGGCGATGCGCGAAGCGCAGAGCGCGTTCGGCGACCCGCGCATGTTCCTCGAGCAGGCGGTCGTGCGTCCGCGTCACATCGAGGTGCAGATCCTCGCCGACAAGGCCGGCCACACGGTGCACCTGTTCGAGCGTGACTGCTCGGTGCAGCGCCGGCACCAGAAGGTCATCGAGATCGCGCCGGCCCCGAACCTCGACGACGCGCTGCGGGACGCCCTGCACCGCGACGCCGTCGCCTTCGCGGAGTCCATCGGCTACGAGAACGCCGGCACGGTCGAGTTCCTCGTCGACACGGCGGGGGAGCGGGCCGGTCAGCACGTCTTCATCGAGATGAACCCCCGCATCCAGGTCGAGCACACCGTGACCGAGGAGGTCACCGATGTCGACCTCGTGCAGTCGCAGATGCGCATCGCCGCGGGCGAGACGCTCGAGGATCTCGGGCTGACGCAGGACCGCATCCACCTGCGCGGTGCCGCGCTGCAGTGCCGCATCACGACCGAGGACCCGGCGCAGGGATTCCGCCCCGACACGGGCAAGATCACGACGTACCGCTCGCCCGGCGGCGCAGGCATCCGCCTCGACGGCGGGACGACGGCGGCGGGATCCCAGGTGAGCCCGCACTTCGACTCGATGCTCTCGAAGCTCACGTGCCGCGGACGCGACTTCCAAGCCGCCGTCGTGCGCGCGCGGCGCGCGCTGGCGGAGTTCCGCATCCGCGGTGTCTCGACGAACATCCCGTTCCTGCAGGCCGTGCTGGATGACCCGGAGTTCATCGCCGGCGACATCGCGACGTCGTTCATCGAAGAGCGTCCGCACCTCGTCCGCGGACGCGAGTCGAAGGACCGCGGCACGAAGCTGCTGAACTGGCTCGCCGACGTGACGGTCAACAAGCCGAACGGCGAGAACCCCATCTCGATCGCCCCCGCCTCGAAGCTGCCCACCCTCGACCTCACGACGCCCCCGCCGACCGGACGCCGCGCGCAACTGCTCGAGCTCGGACCCGCGGGCTTCGCGAAGGCCCTGCGCGATCAGGAGGCACTCGCCGTAACGGAGACGACGTTCCGCGACGCGCACCAGTCGCTGCTGGCGACGCGGGTGCGCACGAAGGAGCTCGTCGCGGTCGCCCCCTACGTCGCGCGGCTCACGCCCGAGCTGCTGTCGATGGAGGCCTGGGGCGGCGCGACCTACGACGTCGCGCTGCGCTTCCTCGGTGAGGACCCGTGGGAGCGGCTG
>Ga0182739_1000647_pt1 | contig 42034 bp, 42 predicted proteins | sample eDN5th30CBELigBY_FD_128873 | JGI IMG/M metagenome (GOLD analysis project Ga0182739, IMG submission 128873) | Enriched backyard soil microbial communities from Emeryville, California, USA - eDNA 5th pass 30_C BE-Lig BY (version 2) (version 2) | ecosystem: Environmental > Terrestrial > Soil >... | reverse complement strand
TCGCGCGATTCTCCGAGGTTGGTGACGCATGCTCGCGCCCGAGCGGATCCGGGCGCCCAAGCGGATGCTCCCGCTCAGGCGGCGTCGGCGTTGAACCCGCGCTTGGCCTTCTGGATCTGCTCGTACACGTGGTGACGCAGCTCGACGAAGCGCGGGAGCGAGCGGGTTTCGAGCTGATCGCGCTCCTCGGGCAGGTCGATCCGCAGATCCTCCTGCACGATGGTCGGCGACGACGAGAGCATGATGACCCGTTCGGCCAGATACACCGACTCGTCGATGTCGTGGGTCACGAACAGCACGGTCAGGCCCAGGCGCTTCCACACCGACCGCACGAGGTCTTCCAGGTCGGCGCGGGTCTGCGCATCCACCGCCGCGAACGGCTCGTCCATGAGCAGGACCTCGGGGCGGTACGCGACGGCGCGCGCGATCGCGACGCGCTGCTGCATGCCTCCCGACAGCTGCCACGGGTACGAGTGCGGCACGTGCGCGAGTCCGACGGCGTCGAGGGCCTCGGCGACCCGCTCCTGACGCTCGGCCTTGGGGATGCCGGCGGCGCGCAGCGGGAGCTCCACGTTGCCGTCCACCCGCAGCCACGGGTACAGCGACCGGCCGTACTCCTGGAAGACGAGCGCCATCTTGCGGGGCGGGCCGTCCACGAGCTTTCCGTCGAGGGTCACGGTGCCTGATGTGGGCGCCATGAGTCCCGAGATGCACTTGAGCAGCGTCGTCTTGCCGGAACCGGACGGACCGACCAGACACGCGAACTCACCCGAGCGCAGCTCGAACGTCAGATCCCGGACGGCCTCGATGGGGCCGCCGGGCGTCGGGTAGATCTTCTGCAGGTGCTGCACCGACAGCAGCGGCTCGTGCGTCGTCGCGGACGCGCGCAGGTCATCGGTCACTGTACTCAGCCTCCCGCTGGCCGTAATACCAGGCCAGCATCCATCGTTCGATCCATCGGAACAGCAGTGCCATCACGACGCCCAGCAGACCCAGGACGAGGATGCCCGCCCACATCGGGCCGTTCTGGAACGTGCGCTGGAAGTAGATGATCTGCGACCCCAGACCGCCGCCGCTGATCGCGTACATCTCGGACACCACCATGAGGATGATGCTGATCGGCAGCGCGAGGCGGATGCCCGTCATGATGCGGGGCAGCGCGGCGGGCAGGACGAAGAACCGCAGCCGGTCCCATCCGTGGATCGCGTAGGTGCGGGTCGTGTCGGAGAGCACGCCGTCCACGGAGCGCACACCGTCCACCGTGTTGAGCAGGATCGGCCAGACACAGCCCAGGGCGATCAGGAACACCTTGGGGCCGTCGCCGATGCCCATGAGCATCATCAGCACGGGCAGGAGCACGGGCGGGGGTACGGCGCGGATGAACTCCAGCACGGGACCGAGAATCTTGCTCACGATCCGGTTCGAGCCGATGAGCACGCCCAGCGCGATACCCGCGACGATCGCCGAGCCCAGTCCGATGCCCAGGCGCGCGAGCGACGGCAGGACCTGCTCGACCAGGAGCGGACCGAGCCAGACGGTGACGAAGTCCTCGACGAGGCGACCCGGGCGGGGCACGAACGGGTTCGTGGAGTCGATCGTGGCGATCCACCACAGCACGATGAGCAGGATCGGCAGCGTGAGAACAGCTGCGATGGTCTTGAGGATTCTCACACCGACACCTCCCCGCGCACGGAGGGATGCCAGCGCAGGCTGGCCCGCTCGATCTGCATCATGATCGTGTTGATCGCGAGCCCGAGGAACCCGGTCAGCAGCGCGAGCGCGAAGACCGTGTCGACGTTGCCCGCGCTCTGGTTACGGGCCAGGAGATCGCCCAGGCCCGGGGTTCCGACGACGAGTTCGATTGTGATCGCGACGACGAGGGCGATCGTTCCCGACATCCGTAGACCCGTCATGAGGAAAGGGAGGGCCGTGGGCCACGTCACGAAGCGTGCCCGCCACAGCCGGCCGAGGCCGTAGCTGCGGGCCGTGGCCTTCGCGACGGGGTCGACGTCGGCGACGCCGCTCGTGACGTGCACGAGGATGACCCAGAAGCAGGCCCAGACGACGATGAAGATCGTCGCGGACGACTTGATGCCGAACACGACGATCGCGATCGGGATCAACGCGACCGACGGAATCGGGCGGAGGAACTCGATCGTCGACGCGGTCCACGTGCGCAGGAAGCTGCTGGAGCCGATGACAACGCCGAGTACAACGCCCGCGACGAGCGAGATCACGAGGCCGATGACCCACGAGAACATCGTCGAGCTCAGCGCGCTCCAGAACGCCGGCGTACCGAGCAGCTCCACGAGGGCGACGACGACGACCGTGAACGGCGGGAAGTACGTGCTGTTCACGATCTCGAACCGGGAGATGAGCTCCCACAGTCCGATGAAGAGGACGACGCCGAGGGCACCGAGCAGGAACGTCGACAGGCGGTCGCGACGGACCGCCATGCGCTGTGACGCGACGCGCAGGGTGCGGGTGGCGGAGAGGTCTGCCATCGGCGGACTCCTTAGAAGGGGTGCGGGCCCGACGCTGCGGGCCCGCACCCGGTGATCACGGCTGCCAGATGAGAGCGTCCAGGTCGACTTCGTTCTGCACGACGCCATACTCCAGGGAGGCATCGGCGAGGGGCTGCAGGTTCGCCACTGACAAGGGGAGCTTGCCATAGGAGCCGAGCCGAATTTTCGCCGCGAGGTCGGGAGCGATGCCGGTGAACTCCGCGATCGCAGCACGCAGGCCCGCGTCATCGCTGAGCGCGAGTGCATTGGACTCGTCGATTGCCGCGACGATCTGCGCGTACAGCTCGGGGTCTGCCTCGACCGCCTCGCGGCTGGCGTACCAGACACCGCCTACGACACCCTTTCCGTCGCTCAGGTAAAGGTGCGGATTCGACAGAGTGACGAAGCCCTGGTCCCGTCCCAAGGTCCCGAACGGCTCGCCAGCGACGTAGGCATCGATCATCCCGCCCGCAAGCGCGGCCGGCTGGTCCGGCACTGCCAGTTCAACCCAATCGACGGCGTCGGGGTTGCCACCCTCGGCGGCGACCGCAATCTGGCCCAGCACGTGGGTGTAGCCGCCCAGCGAGCTGACGGCGACCTTGCGCCCTTCGAGGTCCGCTGCAGAGGCAAACTCGGCGTCGGCGCGCATGAGAATGTCGTTGATCCCGGCATCGGGGTCGTCTCCGGTCGCGCTCGCAGCGGCGATGACGACGAGGTCGATCCCGTTCTCGATGGCCTGGAAGACCCCCGTCGCGCCGTTATAGCCAATCTGGTAATCGCCGGCCATGACGGCCGACGTGATGTCAGGGACGGATCGGGCCGTCTCGATCGTGAGGTCGAGGCCGTTGTCCTCCCAGATCCCGGCGTCGAGGCCCATCGCGATGGGTCCAGCATCGGTCACCGGGATAACCCCCGCGGTGACGCCCTGGATCTGGGCGCCCGCCTCCGAGGTGCCCGACGCCGCGGACGGCTCTCCGCCGTCGCTACTGCAGGCCACGAGGCCGATTGCCGCCAGTACCGCTGCGCCTCCAAGAGCGATCCGATAGCTCTTCTGCGTTCTCTTCATATCTGCACTGCCTCCATCGCCAGTCAATTTCAGTCTACCTGATAAATATTCGGATCGGGAATCGGTCCCGCCTCCGCCGCAGTGCGCGGCGAGTCGCGCGCCCGCGCACCGACGGGTCGGCGACGCGGTCCCGGCGGACCCGCATACGCCTGGATCGTGCGCATCCACGTGACCGCGTCACGCCCAGTCGCCTCGACGCGAGCGTCCGCGCGGTGGATGCGTCGCGTGGCCAGGAGCGCGAAGTCATAGGCTTCTCCGCAAACACGCTGCGGCGCATCTTCGGGCCCCCAGGCCCAAAGCTCGCCATCCGGTCCTGCGATCTCGACGCGGAACGGCACCGAGGGGGCAGGGAGGCCGCGGTTGAGGAACGAATAGTCGCGCGCCGCCACTGCCAGGTGGGCGATGTGCCGGAGCCGGGACGTCGCAGGTCGAGTCCGTCCGATCGCATCTAGGACGTCCTGTCCATGCGCCCAGATCTCCATGATTCGCGAGGTCGCCGCCGAGGCGACGGACATCGAGGGCCCCATCCACGGAATCCGCCGTCCGGCATCGACCGATCGGAACGCCTCAAGTAGCGCGTCACGAGAGCGCAGCCACCCGGTCAGCGCGACCTGCGCGAAGTCAGGACGCTCGAGGTCGGCCGGCGAGATCTCCGGCCGCACGCGCGAGGTCGTGGCCCGCTCGCGGAATGCCCGCTCGTCGAGGATCGCCAGGCGCATCAGCTGCTCCGTGATCTCCAGATGCCCGACCTGGTGCGCGACAGTCCAGCCGGAGGACTGCGTCGAGAGCCGCCAATCCTCGTGGGCCAGACCAACGAGAGTGCGCTCGAGCGCTGCACCCTCGTCTTCAAGGTCGCGCAGTATCGCCGCATAGCGTGCCGCGTGATCAGGCACGACTCCGAAGCCGATCACGCAACTCGTTCTTGAGGACCTTGCCGCTACCGCCCTGAGGGAGCTCATCCACGAACTCGATGCGCGCAGGGATCTTGTAGCGAGCGAGTCGAGTGTCGCACCACGACCGGATGCCCGCGTCGTCGATGTCGCTCCCCTGTGCACGGACGATGAACGCGTGGCCGACCTCGCCCCACTTCTCATCGGGCACGCCCACGATCGCCACTGCAGCGACGTCGGGGCTCTCGTAGATGACAGCCTCAACCTCGGCCGGGTAGACATTCTCGGCGCCGGAGATGAACATCTCCTTCCACCGATCAACGATGCGGATGCGTCCCGCGCCGTCGCGGCGCGCGGCATCGCCGGTGCGGTACCAGCCGTCAGTGAGGACGGCGTCCGTCTCATCCGGCTTCCCCCAGTAGCCGGACATCAGTGCTCCTCCGCCGATCCAGATCTCGCCGATCTCGTCGGGCGCCGTCTCGTGCCCGTCGGCTGCCACCACCCGCACGCGCGAGTGCAGAGTGGAGCGTCCAGTGGCTCCGCCGACGACGTCGTCGTCGTGAGGACCAGCGATGATCGTCGAGCCCGCCTCGGATGCTCCGTAGACAGGAACCATTCGCCAGCCGACCTCGCGCCACATCGTGAGGAGCTCATCAGGGACGGGCGAGCCACCGACCGTCGTGAGCAGCGGAGGAAGGTCGGCCGCCGCGAGATCGCCGATCGCCGCGGAGAGCATCTGGAGCACCGCGCTCGGCGCACCGAAGTGGGTGACCGGGAGGCGCCTCGCGGAGAGGACCTCCAGGGTGGTGTCCACATCGAAGGAGCGCATCAGGCCCGCGGTGGCGCCGACGTGGAGGGCAGGGTTCACGTGCGAGTTCAGACCCGCGACGTGGAACGGCGCGAGGAAGCTTAGCGTCATGCTGGACGACTCAAGGCCGCAGACGACGGCGGAGTTCTCGATGTCGGCGATCTGCGAGCCGACCGAGTGGACGACACCCTTGGGCCTGCCCGTCGTGCCCGACGTGTAGATGATGACCCAGGGGTCCGTGACACGCGAGGCGCGGTCCCATCCAGCGGGCACCGCCTCGGCGAGCAGTGCCTCCCAGACACCGCCATCGCCCCACTCGATCGCGGGGACGCCACGCGCCGCACTGATGGCCGTCGCCTGCGGCCGCCGATCGGCGCTGTGGAGGACGAGGGCCGGCTGGAAATCCTCGGCAATGTCGGCCAGTTCGCGCTCGGCGAGCCGCCAGTTCAGCGGGACGGCGATCGCACCGATCCGCGCGCACGCATAGATGGCCTCGAAAGGCTCGACCGTATTGGTCGAGACGATGGCCACGCGGTCACCCCGTCCGATGCCATGGGACTCCAGCAGGCTCGCCGCGCGCGCGATGCGATCCGCGAGCGCGGCGTAGGTGAACTCCCGTCCGCTCTCGATCTCGATGATCGCGCGAGCTTCGGGACGGAGGTCGGCGTGCGCCTCAATCCAGGTCACTGCAGGCCCATCAACCCCCAGTGTCCGCGGCGCACGCGCATCCGTGTTCCGATCGAGTATTTCCGCCATGGGCGTTGCTCCCTTCCTCTACAAGGCGCGTCGACGCATCACGTCCCGGACTCCTTAGAAGGGGTGCGGGCCCGACGCTGCGGGCCCGCACCCGGTGATCACGGCTGCCAGATGAGAGCGTCCAGGTCGACTTCGTTCTTGACGATGCCGAACTCCAGCGACGAGTCTGCGAGCGCCTGCATGTTCTCAACGGTCAGCGGCAGCTTGCCGTAGGAGCCGAGACGGATGCGCGCGGCCAGGTCGGGGTCGACACCCGTGAACTCGGCGATGGCCAGACGCAGACCCTCGTCGTCGGAGAGCGCGAGCGCGTTGGACTCCTCGATCGCATCCACGATCTTCTGGTAGTACTCGGGGTTCGCCTCGACCTCGGCACGGTTGGCGTACCAGACGCCCGCGACGACCGCCGTGTCGCTCAGCAGTGCGTGCGGGTTCGCGATCGTGACGTTGCCCTCGTCGCGCGCGAGCGTGCCGAAGGGCTCACCGGCGACGAACGCGTCGATCGTGCCGTTGGCGAGCGCGGCGGGCTGGTCCGGGATGGGCAGCTCGACCCACTCGACCTTGTCGGGGTCGCCGCCCTCGGCCTTGACCGCGATCTGCGCGAGCAGCTGCACGTAGCCGCCGAGCGCGTTGACGGCGACCTTGCGGCCCTCGAGCTGATCGGCCGACTCGATGTCGCTGTCCGGGAGGACGAGGATGTCGTTGATCCCCGCATCCGGGTCGTCGGACGTCGCGCTGGCGGCGGCGATGACGACGAGGTCGATGCCGTTCTCGACGGCCTGGAAGACGGCCGTCACGCCGCCGTAGCCGATCTGGTAGTCGCCGGACATGACGGCCGAGATGATGTTGGGCGAGGAGTTGGCGGTCTCGATCGTGAGGTCGAGGCCGTTGTCCTCCCAGATGCCGGCGGCCTGACCCATGACGATCGGGCCGGCGTCGGTGACGGGGATGACACCCGCGGTGACGGCCTGGATCTCCGTGCCGGTCGACGCGTCGCCGCTGGGCTCGGTGCCCGCATCCCCGTTGCCGCCGCTGCTGCACGCGACGAGCGCGGTCGCCATGAGCGCCGCGACGCCGACGAGCGCGGGACGAGTGTACTTCTTGGTCATGTGCTGCCTCCATTGCCAGGTCTGACGCGGTCGACATCGACTGCGGAATGGCGACACTAACACGGTTTGGTTTATAAGTAACCTCTCGTAATCAGCCCGTTACATTTCAGTCTGCCTGAGATTGGGGTGTTGTGCTCGCCGGGCTCGGGACGCCCGCATCCAAGAACCTCGGATATACGCGCGAAGTTCGGAGCTTCTCGCGGGGATCCTCCGAACTTCGCGCGCATCTCCGACGTTGGTGAGCGGATGCTCGGGCTCGAACCGCGCGTCGAACCTCAGCCTGCCGAGCACTGACCGAGGTTCACTCGATGTTGACGCGCTGCCAGCTGTCGTCGGTCTCGTCGGGGTGCGTCTCTCACGTGTCCGTGCGCGGCGGCTCGGGCACGGCGCGGCGAACGGCATCCTTGCGGTAGGCGAACTTCCCCAGGAAATTCCGGTCCTGTTCGGGCGTCAGTGGGGGCCGGGTGTTGGTGGGCTCCATGCTGTGCACCCAGCCGGCGTGGTACTCGTTCTTCGTCGTCCGCTGCCAGGCGCCCGCGAGGATGCGCCATTCGCCGTCCATCTTGATGTGGGTTCCCGGGACCATGCCGAGGCTGATGATCGCCATCGGCGTCTCCCGGAACTTCGACAACGCTTCCACGCCGAAGGACCACCACACGCCGCGCGCCCGTCGGGCGTCCTCGTCGACCTCGATGATCGGCGTCGCGAGTGGGTGGATCAGGGTGTTGCCCTCGAGGCTGTCCACGACCGGCTTCATCCGGAAGGCGGTCAGCGCGTCGACGTCGACACTCGGATGCCCCACAGCCTGCAACTCCCGCCGGGGCTCGCCGATATGCGCGTCGTCATGGAAGATCGCGGCCTGTCCGCGCAGATTGCTGACCTCCCAGACGGCGATCTGCCGGTCCAGGCGCGCTTCGAGCGCGTCGAGTTCGTCGGCGCTGAACTCGGCGAGGTCGTCGATCGTCAGCATCTCACGCCTCCTTGTCGCGGCTGAGCATCCAGTCGGACCCGTCGGCGCTGTCGTACGGGCGCGGAGCCGCGGGAATGCCGTCGCGGATGCTCAGCGGCGAGTAGGGGTTGTGATACGTCGTCGGGCGGGACAGCGGATGCATCGGAGTGTTCGGCCGGTTGATGAGGCTCGTGTCCTCCACCCAGCCCTTCTCGTAGTGACACGTGATGAAGCGGAACCAGTGCAGCCGGAGGATCTTCCATTCCTCACCCGCTCGGGTGAAGTCGACCGCGATCGTCGCCCAGTCCCAGATGGCGGCCGGGTCGCCCTCTCCTTCGTGGATGGCGCCAGCGCCGGGCATCCACCACACACCCCGCGCGCTGCGTCCGTCGGCGGCGACCTCGATGATGGGCGTCGTGAGCTGGTAGTCGCGCATCTCACCCGGTTGGGCGGGGGCACCAATGAGCTGGTCGACGAGTGCGCGCACGGCTTCGGCGCCGACGAATCGCCCCTCGTCGGCATACTCGAAGGAGACGTCCGGCGCATCCAGTGCAAAGGCCTCCAGAACCCGCTCGGGCTGGCGGAAGTTGATGGCGACGATCGTGCGGCCCATCAGGTTCTGCAGCTCGTGGTAGGCCTCGATGCGGGCGAACTTCTCCAGAACGCGCTGCTTCTGCTCGAGCGAGGACGCAGGTGATGACATGGTGCTGCCTTTCGTCGGGTGAGGTGTGCCAGACGACGCGGCGGTCAGCGGATGATCCCGCCGCCGTCGTCGCCGGTGTGCGTGTCGAGGTCTCGCGCGTCGAGGCGGGTGAGGTCACCGAAGTGCGTGAGCGCGATTCCCGCCGCACGGATGCCCGTAGCGAGCGCGCTCCTCGCATCGTCATCGAGGAGCCGGTGCAGGGTGCCGGCGACGAGGGCATCGCCGGCACCGGGTCGGTCCACGACCGGGAGCGCTTCGACGTCGACGTGGTGGGCGCCCGCACTACCGGCGTAGGAGACCGCGCGCGCACCGTCCGTGCTCACCACGTGTTCCGCCGACCAGCGCGAGCGCAGCGCCGCGGCGACGTCCGCGCCCTCTCCGGAGATGCCGAAGACCGTGTGCGCGTCTCGCCGGGAGCAGAAGACCGCCCACGCGGATGCGAGGAGCGGATCCAGCACCTGAGCGGCGGCCTCCGGTGACCACAGGCTCGAGCGGTAGTTGATGTCGACGGCGACCCGCGCGCCCTTCGCGACGGCCGCATCGACCGCGAAGCGCACCAGCTCGGCTGTCGCGGAGGTCAGTGCCGCGGTGATACCGGTCACGAGGAGGCATCGGGTGTCGGTCAGCGCCTCCCAATCGAAGTCGCTCGGGCGTGCGTCGCGGAACGGCGTGCCGGTGCGGTCGTAGGTGACGCGTGCGGCACGCCCATCGGCGTTCGGCTCGAGGAAGTACGTCGCGACGCGGCCGTATGCGGGGCGACGGACGAAAGACGTGTCCACGCCCGCGCTCCGGTACTCCGACACGATCCGGTCACCGAGGCTTCCGGCGGGGATGACCGATGCCCACGCCGTGCGCCGGCCGAGCTGGGCGAGCAGACCTGCGACGTTGGCTTCGGAACCGGCCGCGCACACGCGCAGCGCGTGCACGTCCGCAAGGCGCGCATCCGCCGGAGCGGTCAGCCGCAATTGGCCCTCGCCGATCGTCGTCAGGTCGTAGGTCATGTCGTCAGTCCCGTGCTCGCCGCAGCTGTTCCGTACCGATTCTGATAGCGGTCGTGGTTGGCTGCGATCTCGTCGGAGGGGAGATCCTCCACGGTACCGAGCGACATCGCGATCGCCACCGTGCGAGCAACGTCCTCGACCATGACGGCGGCCTTGATCGCCTTCTGCATCGTCGCACCGATCGTGAACACGCCGTGCTGGCGCATGAGGATCGCGGGAGAGGATCCGATGCTGCGGACGATCTCCTCGCCGATCTCGTCACCGCCGATGCGCGCATAGCCGCCGCACGGCACCGGACCCCCGAACTCGTCGGCGATCGCCGTCATGCAGCATGGGATCTCCCGCCCGACGGCCGCGAAGGCCGTCGCGTACCGTGAGTGCGTGTGCACAATGCTGCGGACGTCATCCCGGTGCCGGTACACGCCCAGGTGGGAGCTGGTGTCGGACGACGGACCGCGCGTACCTTCCACCACGCGCCCGTCCAGGTCCACCACGACCATGTCCGCGGCGGTCATCTCGTCGTAGACCATGCCCGACGGCTTGATGACGACGAGGCCGGTCTCCTCGTCGCGCACAGAGACGTTACCGCTGGTCCACGTGACGAGGCCATGGGCCGGCAGGGCGAGGTTGCCCTCCAGCACCTGCTGCTTGAGATCTTCCAACATTCAGCTCACCGCCGTCGGTTCGAGGACACGGATACCCGCCGCCGCCAACCGGTCCGCGATGAATCTGCGTGCATCCGCGGCGATCCGCTCCGACTCGGGCGCATCGTCGTTCCACATCTCGATCATGATCCTTCCGCTCCAGCCGGTCTCGGCGAGAGCCGCGAACGCGTCGTCCCACGGAACGTCGCCCTCGCCCATCGGCACGCGACGCGGCTCGTCCGGCCGCGCGTCCTTGACGTGCCACGCGAACGCGTGCGGCACGGAAGCACGCACCTGCTCGACCACCGGCAGCGACTGCACGACGAAGTTGCCGACGTCGGGGTAGAGGCGGAACCACGGGGAATCGATCTCCGCCACCACGCCCAGCGCCGTCTCGGTGGACGTTACGTCCGTACCGTCCACGTTCTCCAGGCCGAGCACGACGCCACGACGGGCGGCGTGCGCCGTCCCCTGCGCCATGACCGCGACGTAGTCGGCGCGCGCATCCGCACGTGCCTCCTCACCGTACGCGTAGTAGCCGGCGATCTGCACGACGCATCCGCCCAGGTCGGCGGCCAGGTCGATCGCATCCAGAAGGATGCGCAAGGCCCGCTCGCGCTGCGCCGGGTCGGCGCTCCCCGGCGCGATCGTGCGGTGCACCGAGAGGCAGAGCCCGCCGATGGCGACACCGTTGCGTGCGGCCGCGTCGCGCACTTCGGCTCGCTCGATCGCGGTCCACTGCAGGCGAGCGAGCCGCTCAGGGGACTCATCCAGGGAGAGGTCCACGAATGAGAAGCCCGCGCGTGCTGCGGATGCGAAGACGTCGGCGAGCGACCTGCCCCGCAGCGCCTTCTCGTAGATTCCCAGGAGCACGCCGGGCCCGGCGACGGGAGGGTTCACGGCCACACGCCCGCGATCGCCGCCTTCAGCCCGGCGGCGGCCTCGGCAGGGTCATCCGCGGCGACGAGTGCACGACCGGCGATCACGATGCCTACGGGGCTGCCTGCGAAGACGGGAAGATCCGCCTCCGTGACGCCGCCGGTCACCGTGACCGTGAAGCCGAGATCGTGCAGTTCGGCGACCCGCGCGAGGTCGTCGGCACCCCAGGTGAGGTCGCCGGCGGCCTCGCGGTCGCGCGAACGCTTCACGATCACGTGCTCGACGCCCAGCTCGCGCCACCGGGCGGCGAGCGCCGCGTCATACGTGTCGCCCAGTTCGACCTGTGTCTGCCCCCCGTGGGACCGCGCCACCTTGCAGACCTGCTCGACGGTGGTCAGCGAGGCACCCGCGACGACCGACACCCAGTCCGCCCCGGCCTCGAAGGCGAGCTTCGAAAGCAGCGACCCTGCCTCGGCGATGCGAATATCGGCGAGGATCGTCTTATCGGGGAAGAGGGCACGGATCGCGCGGACCGCATGCATCCCCTCCGACAAGCACAGCACCGTGCCCACCTCGATGATGTCGATGTCGGCCGAAGCCTGCTGCAGCGGACGCAGCGCCGAGGGCAGATCCGTGGTGTCCAGCGCGATCTGCAGCCTCGGAGTCGCAAGCGCAGCGAGGTCGGCGATCGTCGTGGTCATCGGCTCGGCGCGTCCTGGAAGACGAAGAAGCGCTGCCCGTTGTTGGCGAGCAGGTCCTGCACGTAGGCCGGGTCGAATCCTTCGTCGAGCAGTCGTGGCGCGAAGACGGCCGGATCGAAGTCGACGCCCGTCGTCGCCCCGTAGGCCTTCTGGTAGGTCTTCTTCCCTGAATCGGTGCCGAGCAGGATCTGCTTGCCGTAGCCGAGCTTCTCCAGTTCGCGCACCAGCATGACGCGGCTGGAGTCGGGGAGGTACTTGATCCGCGAGGTGCCGTCGAGCTCGATGTAGCAGCCGAGCTTGGTGATCTGGGAGAGGTACCACACGTCGGCATTGCGCTGAACGTGACCGATCGAGATCTGCTCCGGCGGCAGACCGAGTGCGAGGAAGCCCTGAGCCTGTTCCAGCGCGGCCGTGCCCGCCGTGGTGTGCGTCTGAATGGGAGCGCCCGTCTCCTTCGCCGCGATCGCGACGGCTTCGAACGTCTTCATCTCCCACGCGGTGATCCGACCGTACTCCGACGCGAACTTGATGACGCCAGCCTTGTGCGACGTGCGATCGACGATCGGACCGGAGTAGTCGTGCGCGTCGATGCCTTCGAGGATGTCGGCGATCAGCAGATCGGCGATCTGGCGGACGCTGTAGCGACTCACCCAGTGCGTTCGGGTCTCGAGGTAGACGTGCTCCCGGTGGAAGCCGGTGGCCGAGATGACCTGCAGGCCGGGGACCCGAGCCTGCACCTCGGCGAGCTTGAGGACGTCGCGCCCACAGTTGGCCGGCGTCATGTCGACGACCGTACCGCCGCTCGCGAAGTTCTTCGCCGCATCGACATAGTAGGTCGCCTCGACGACCGCCTTGTCGACATCGTCGAGCAGGTGGTCGGCGTCGATGTAGACCTCTCCCGCACCCGTCCGAATCAGGTGGTCGTGGGCATTGACGACACCCAGCGTCTCCGGGGCGACGTCGCCGTTGATCGTGCGTGCGAATGACATGTGCGGTGTACTCCTCGGGGTCTGGACCGACGGGGCGGTCAGCGCCGCGTCAGATACCGAGAAGCTAGACCGCGACCAGGGGTAGCCACCAAGGAGCAACTGCACGGATGTGCAGCAACCGAGTTGTCTGGACGGCTAAGCAGGCGGAGAATTGCTGGGAATCGGGCGGCCGATAGATATCCACTAGCAAGATGCGGACGAACTGCACATTGCACACATGTTCTGGGAGTGAGCGATGGAGCTTGACGCGGCACAGATCGATGAGTTGCTGCGAGTGGCCCGGCGCTACTACCTCGAAGGTGCCAGCCAGGCCGAGATCGCCGACGACATCCATGTCTCCAGGCCCACGGTCTCGCGCATGCTCGCGCTTGCCCGTGAGGTCGGCGTCGTGAAGATCACGGTCGAGCATCCCTACGAGCGCACCTCCGCAATGGAGGCGGAGCTCATAGAGACCTTCGGCCTCAAACGCGCCTGGGTATGCGAGCCCGGCCCTGATGAAGATGCGAAGTCGGCAGTGGCGGCGCTCGCCGCACGGGCGCTCCCCACCGTGCTTGAGCGCGACGCAGTGATCGGCCTGTCGAACGGCACGACACTCGCAGCCATGGTGGATGCGATAGGTTCGCACCGGCGGGTTGACTCGTGCGTCGTCCAGATGATCGGATCGCTCGGGGAGGACAACCAACTGATCGACAGCCCAGACATTTGTCGGCGCCTCGCCGAGCGGCTCGGTGGCACGTACCGCGCGATCCCCGCGCCCCTGGTCATGCGCACCGCCCGCCTGGCTGCTGCGATGCGACAGGAAGCATCGATCTCTGTCACGCTAGCTCTGGGGTCACGACCCGATGTTGCACTCGTCGGCATCGGAGCCAAGGATGCGTCCGGGTCCGGTCAGATCTTCGACCGCTTCATGACCCCGCAGATCTCGGACTGGCTGACCGCCGCCGGCGCCGTCGGACACGTCGTTGGCCACCACTACGACGTCCGCGGACGGCACGTGGAGAGCCCCCTGTGCCGCCGCATCGTGGGCGTCCCACTGGACCGTCTCGCGCACATCCCGCTGGTGGTCGGCATTGCCAGCGGGGCGGCAAAGGCGAAGGCGATCCTCGGCGCCGTCTCGGGCGGATACATCAACGCACTTGCAACCGATGCGCTGACAGCCCGGACGCTGATCGATCTGGCCGCACGCGAAGTCGGCGACGCCGCCTGAGCGGCCTCACCTCGCGTCGAAGAACGCGATCGATGCCGGGTTGGGCACCTCAGTGGACTGTACCCACCGAGGCATCCCTGCCTGATCGTCGATGTCAAAAACCGAGATCGACGAAGACCCCTTGTTCCCGACGAGGAGGTGGCGTCCGTCCGGCGATATCGCCGCGCACCATGGCGCGGAGCCCTCGCTCGACAACACACGAATCAGACGGAGCCCGCCGGCCGAAAGCTCGAACTGGGCGATCGTGTCTTCGCCGCGATTGAGCACGTATGCGAACTGACCATCTCGTGAGATGGCGAGACCCGACGGATGCGGGAGCGCGTAAAAGTCGGAGCGATCCTCCGGGAGGCGGGTCACGGACGGCACAGTCTCGACGTGCTCGAGCGTCCCTCGGGAGTGTGCAATGTACCGTGAGACGAAAGGCTCGAGCTCACTCGTGACGATGAGGGTTTCGCCATCCGGTGCGAACGCGAGAGTTCTCGGACCTTGACCACCCGCGACGACGTGCTCCGCCAGCAGTTCAATGGACTCGCCGTGCGATCCCACTCGATACGTGGAGACGGTGTCGCCACCACGATCAGCAACCGCGAGGATTCCGCTCAGCTTGCTGACCGCAACACCGTGCGGGTGTGGCGAGCCCTGTCGCCATCCATCGACACCACTCACCCGCGTATGCGGACGAACCAGTACGCGCCCGGTGGGGTCACCCGCGCCGTCGAGGGCAAGCACCGCGACGCTGCCCTCGTCCACGAGCCGAATAAGTCGTGGTCGGCCGTCACACATCTCAGTGCGGATCACGCTCTCCTCAGAGCCGTAGTTCGATACGGCGAGGAATGTCGACCCGTGATCTATGGCGATCGAGTTGGGGAACACTCCGTAGGTAGGCACGGTCTTCGTCGGATGGAGCTCTGCGGAATCACGGTCGACCGTGTATACGCTCACGCTTCCACCCGGGACGTCGGTCACACCCCATCGCTTGGTCTCGTTCAGCGCATACACGCGTTCGCCGCGCATGCCGATCGCGATCCCACCGACCGCGAGATGCGGATCCCTTGAGCTGCTCAGAAGGAGTTCGCCATCGGTCGACAGGCGAAGAACCGATATACCGCCACCGCCGTCATTCGCGCCTAGCGTGTCCTGCCATGAGCCGACCAGAACGAATGTCACGTTGCCTCTCCAATCCGGATGCATGCTGCCGCATGCGTGGTGCTGAGCGGAACCAGCGGAGGGTCAATCTCATGACACTCCGGCGTCACCAACGGGCACCGATTGGAGAAGTGGCAACCGCGCGGACGATTGAGCAGGCTCGGGAGCTCACCGCGGATGATGACCCGCTCGCGCTTCGCTTCGATGACAGGATCAGGCACGGCGACAGCCGAGAGCAACAGTCGAGTATACGGATGCCGCGGATGAGCAAAGATCTCGTCTCGATTGCCGATCTCAACAATCCGTCCGAGGTACATCACCGCGACCTGGTCGCTGATGTGGCGCACGACCGAGAGATCGTGCGCGATGAACAGATAGGCAATACCCAGACGCGCCTGCAGATCCTCGAGGAGGTTCACGATCTGTGCCTGGACCGAGACATCCAAAGCGCTCACGGCCTCGTCAAGGACGAGGAAGTCAGGCTCGCTCGCAATCGCGCGAGCGATAGCCACGCGTTGCCGCTGTCCACCGCTGAACTCATGCGGCATCCGGTCCGCGGCGGTCTCGGGAAGACCCACGAGGTCGATGAGCTCCGCGATGCGCTTTCGGTACGCCTCACGACTTGTCGCCAGCTTGTGTACGAGAAGTGGTTCTCCGATCAGCGCACCGACGGTCTTTCGAGGATCGAGAGAACTGCCGGGGTCCTGGAACACCATGGGCATGTGCCGCCGCAGCGGACGAAGGCGCCGCATCGAGACCCGAGTGATGTCGCGCCCCTTGAACTCGACTGTCCCGGTCGTGGGTTGATAGAGCCGGAGCACTGTCCGCGCCACTGTCGACTTACCGCTACCGCTCTCGCCCACCAGTCCCAGCGTCGTTCCTGGCTGGATCGAGAAGGAGACACCGTCGACGGCCTTGATCTCGCCGACCTTTCGCTTCAGCAGCCCGCGGCGGACGGGGAAGAAGGTGCGCAAGTCATCCACTCGAAGGATCACGGCATGCCTCCTGGTGCGGTGAGATCATTGACGACCGAGCGCGCTGCCAGTTCCGCTCGTTGCTCGCGCAGCTCTCGCTGAGCGCGCAGAAGTGACTGGCTGCGATCGACCTCGTAGCAGGCGGCGCTGTGTTCGCCACCCTCAAGCAGCGGCTTCGGACTCGTCTCGCATGTCGCCGTCGCGAATGGGCATCGAGGCATGAAAGGGCACCGATCAGGCTTGTCGAGAAGATTCGGCGGAACGCCGGGGATCGGCTCGAGTTGACGTTCGTGCGGGTCATCGATGCGCGGCATCGCGCTCAGGAGCCCCAGTGTGTACGGATGCTTCGGGTTTTCGAAGATCTCACTTGTCGTACCCGACTCGACAATGTCACCTGCGTACATCACGTAGACCCGGTCGGCGTATCGCGCGACGATGCCGAGATTGTGGGTCACGAGTATGAGTGCGGTCTCGGTCTCCCGAACGACGTCGCGGATCATCTCAAGCAACTGCGCCTCCGTGGTCACGTCCAGAGCCGTGGTGGCCTCGTCGGCGATGATCAGGCGAGGGTCGCAGGCCAGTGCCATCGCAATCATCACGCGCTGTCGCATCCCCCCGCTGAACTCGTGGGGATAGGCTCGCGCACGCTGCGCGGCGTCCGGGATGCCGACCCGGGTGAGAAGGTCGATCGATCGGGACATGGCGTCTGCACGCGAGAGCTTCAGATGCACACGGATGCTCTCCGCGATCTGCTTACCAACGGTCATCACTGGATTGAGCGATGTCATTGGTTCCTGGAACACGACGCCGATGCCGCCCCCGCGTACTGCGCGCATCTGTGGGCTGTACGGCTTGAGGTCCAAGAGGTTCAACCCTTCGAAGAGCACCTCCCCGCCAACGACCTCTCCCGGAGGGGGAACAAGTTGGAGTGTCGAGTACTGAGTGACGGACTTCCCGCACCCGCTCTCTCCAACGAATGCGACGATCTCGCCGGGATTCACGTGATAGGAGACACCGTCGACTGCCTTAACATCGCCGGTCCGCGTTCGGAAATATGTACGAAGATCACGGACCGCCAGTACAGGCTTGGTGGCAGCGGTCATCGGAGGACTCCCTTCAGCCGCGGGTCAAGTACGTCGCGGAGCGCATCACCGAGGATGTTGAAAGCCAGAACCGTCACGACAATTGCAATGCCCGGTGCGAAGGAGATCAGCGGTTGCATCGTGATGAACCGGTAGCCATCGCTCACCATGGACCCCCAACTCGCCATTGGCGGCGCGACGCCCAGGCCCAGGAAGCTCAGACCGGATTCCGTGAGGATTGCCGCGCCGATGTTCATTGTCATGAGCACGATGATCGGCGATATGCAATTTGGGAGCACGTGCACGAGCATGTTGCGGAACGGACCGATGCCAAGAACTGTGCCGGCCTTGATGTAGTCCATCTCACGAACACCGAGCACCTGGCCGCGCATGACGCGCGCGAAAACAGGCAGCGTACCGATGCCGAGCGCAAGGATCACATTGCCGATCCCGCCACCCAGGGCCGCACCGAGCGCAAGACCGAAGATGACGACCGGTATCGCCATCAGCGCATCGATCGCCCGCATGAAAGCCGCATCCACAACACCCCCGACGTAGCCGGAGATGATGCCGATGGTCACGCCGAGAAGACCGGCCAAGACCACGACGGCGGCCCCCACCAGCAGAGATATGCGAGCACCGAAGATGATACGACTGAGAACATCGCGACCGAGCAAATCGGTGCCCAGCCAATGTGCTGCGGACGCACCCTGCAGCGAGGCTGCAGGGTCTTGCTCATTCGGGTCGTAGGGCGCGAGCAGCGGCGCGAAGGCTGCTGTAACGACGATGATCGCCAGCACCACAATTGCGACCACCACCACCTTGCGCCGCAGAAGTGCGCGAAGGACCGATTGCGACGCCTTGGGTTTCGAATTCGGGCGTGTGATGGCGCGTGTGACCGGCCCGACGTTGGGAATCTTACTCATCGTTTGCTCACTCCTCTCAGGTCCGAATTCGTGGGTCGATCCAGGTGTACGTGATGTCGACCAGGAAGGTAACGGCAACGACGATCGCAGCGAGCAGGAGGACCACCGACTGCACAACGACGTAGTCCTTCGCGAAGATCGAGTCCACCAGCAGAAGTCCGAGGCCCGGGATGTTGAAGATCTGCTCGACGAACACAGACCCACCGGCCGCAGAGGCGATACCCACACCGAAGAGTGTGACGATCGGGATCAGTGAGTTGCGCAGACCGTGAAGGATCGTGACTCGCCACCGGGGCAGACCCTTCGCTCGGGCTGTTCGCATGAAGTCCAGGCCGACCACCTCCAGCATCGATGACCGTGTTTGGCGGGCCAGTTGCGAGAGCGGCACGAGAGATAGAAGAATCACCGGCATCGTGATCTGTCGGATGTTTTCCCACAGATTCACAGTCGGCGGGGTGTACCCCTGAACAGGGAGCCATCCGAGATTCACGCTGAAGACATATATGCCGAGAATCCCGAGCCAGAAGATCGGCACCGCCATTCCCACGTTCGCGAGCACCGTCAGCAGTGAGTCGAGCCAGGTGCCGCGACGCACAGCAGCGATGACCCCAGCGGGCACGCCCACCAGGACCGCCAGGACGAACGCCGTGACGCCGAGCTGCATCGTGATCGGAAGCTTCTGTGCGATCAGTTGGTCCACCGGCTGCTGACTCGCGATGGACCTGCCCAGATCACCTGTGAATACGCCACCGATCCAAGTGAGGTACTGGACCCAGAGCGGCTGATCCAGGCCCAGCTCTTCGCGCATTGCGGCGACCGCTTCGGGCGTTGCATTCTCGCCAAGTGCGATCGACGCGGGATCGCCCGGCACCACCCTCATCATCACGAAGACGAGGATGCTCACGAAGACCAACACAACCAGTGCCTGGAAAAGTCGGCTGACGATCACCGATGGCATCTATTTGAGTCCCTTCTCGTTGGCAAGGACACGTGCTGGGCCGCCTCATGCAGGCGGCCCAGCACGGAGGTCACTGTCCCTGATTAGTCATGTACACGTCACCGGGAGTCCACGTCGATCCGCTGACGGTGCTCATGCCGGAGTCATGTACGTAGCTGTAGACCACCGAGGGACGAGTTGTTACCCAGAGCGGAGTCGCGAGCGTGTACTCGTCGAAGACGAGCTTCTGGAGCTCGTGGGACAGCTCAAGCTGTGTCTCCAGATCGGGAGCAGCGACCACTTCCTTGAAGAGCTGCGCCACGTCCTCAGGGTGCTGGATATGGGCGCCGAACCGCGATGCGTTCGCCGAGTAGTACCGCGGCATGAAGGTGGCGAGATCGGGTTCCAGGCGGACTGCGGACATCATCAGTCCATCCCAGCCCCCCGTGGGCGAGACGGCCGCATCAAACGCGCCAGGATCGAGAACCTGCACCGTCGCCTCGATACCGACCTCCGCGAGTTGTGCCTGAATCGCCGTCATGAGGTCCGTGTAGCCGCCGACTCCGCTGATGGACGTTGAGAATCCGTTGGCGTAACCCGCCTCTTCGAGGAGCTCGCGCGCGGTGTCGGGGTCGTACGGAGTTCCCACAACCTCAGGGTTGTACGTCTCGAAGGTGGGTGCCGCGTATTGATCCGTCAGGACGGAGTACCCGAAGGTAAATGTCGGCTGGAGCGATTCCACATCGATCGCGTGCCCGACCGCCTTCCGGACGAGCGGGTCCGCGAACGGGGAGTTCTCGTCGGCGCTACTGGTGTAGATGCCCTCGAGCCCTGACGAGACCCCAGACTCGAGCTGAATCACTTCGAGCTCAGGGTTGGACTCCAGTTGGCGGACGGTTAGAGGAGCGGGGACGAAGGCCGCGTCAATCTCGCCCGCGGTCAGCGAGGCGGCAAGAGAGTTCTCATCCCGGTACGGATAGAGTTCCACAGCGTCGAGATACGGCTTGCCTTCCTGCCAGTAGTCACCGAACGCCGTGTACTTCACCGAGACGTCGGGAGTGAACTCGTCAAAAACGAACGGGCCGGTGCCGACGGGATTGGAGCGCATGAACTCCTCGCCCTGTGCACCGGACTCCGGCGAGTAGATGTTCAGGTAGGTCGCGAAGCTGTTGAGTTGGCTCAGTCGCCACTCCTCCAACTGCACGACGACAGTCAGCTCGTCTGCGGCAGTGGCGCCGCTGACATTGGCGAACTCTGCGATCCCCGCTGCCTTCACCTGGTCGATGTTCCAGATGACTGCGTCAGCGTTGAAGGGCGCGCCATCGTGAAAGACCACTCCGTCACGGAGTGAGAAGGTGATGGTGCGCGCTTCGGGGTCCATTTCCCATTCCGTCGCGAGCCACGGCACGACGGCACCTGTCTCATCGAGCTGAACGAGCGTCTCCAGCGCAGGCATCGACGCGAACGTCTCTTGGGACGACAGGTAGGAGCCGGAGAAGCCGAGGTTCGCGATCTTTCCCGTTATGGGACCGAGACCCACACGGAGCGTTCCCCCGGCGACCGGCGTTCCAGTCGAGTCCGGATCAGCCGTCCCTCCACCTGACTCGCCTGGCGCGCACCCGACGAGGCCCGCTGAGAGTGCGACGGCCGCAGCCGCGGCTGCGAAGGCTGTCCATGAAGCTTTGCGAAACATGGGTTCTGCTTTCTACGTTGAATGAACCGGGACTGGGGGCGAGCAGCGCCGACGCGCGAAGACCGCCGTCCGATCACGATATGTTTCGAATCCTGGTGTTGCGGGGACCCGTGTGAACAGAGGTGCACCAGGAGGAATAGGCTTCCTGAGCATCCAGGAGCACGCGGGTCCGGTTTGCTGATGCCGCGTGGTGGCCTTTTGCAGTACGCGCCTACACCAGGCATTGTCTCATCTGCACATATGTGCACCAGATTCGTGCTTTCACGACGGCAACCATTGAGCACCTGACGACCTCTTGCTGACAGGAATGAAAGAGACCTCCTCAGCCCTCCCCGCCCTCGTGAGCGAGTGGAGCCAAGGAGGTCTCCAAGTGTGTCCGCCTCAGGAGTGTCCACTCAGTCGAGATTGACTCTCTGCCAGCCATCGTCGGTCTCGTCGGGGAACTCATCCCAGGTATCTGTGCGGGGCGGCTCCGGGTGCGCGGCACGCACCTCGTCGGGCCGGTACGCGTACCTACCGAGCCGGGCACGATCCTCCTCCGCGCTCAGAGGTGGTCGCGTGTTCGTGACCTGCATATCTCGCACCCACCCCGCGTGATACTCGTTCTTCGTCGTCCGCTGCCACATTCCCTGCAGGATGCGCCACTCGCCGTTCTCCTTGACATGCGAGCCCGGCACGAACCCGATGCTGAAGATCGCTGTCGGTGTCTCCCTGAACTTCGAGAGCGCTTCAATCCCGAGCGACGACCAGACGCCACGTGCACGCTCCGCGCGCTCGTCTACCTCCACGACGGGTGTCATGAGTGGATGGACGAGCATGTTCCCCTGAAGACTGTCGACCACCGGGGTTCGACGGAACTGCAGGAGCGCCTCTGCATCGACGCTCGCGTGTCCGAGAGCGTGCAACTCTCTCCGCGGTTCGCCGATGCGTTGATCGTCGAACCAGAACACAGACGTACCTCGGAGGTTCTTCACCTGCCACACTGCGATCAGCCGTTCGACCTCGCGTTCCAGCTCATCCAACTCATGGTCATCGAGGTCGGCTAGATCCTCGGCGGTGATGCGCCGACTATTCACTTCGTCTTGTCCCGTTCGAGCATCCACCCGGGTCCGTCGTAGTCCGCATACGGGCGCGGCACCGCAGGCAGTGCATCCCGCACGCTCGTGGGCGTGTACGGGTTGTGATGCGTGCTGGACTGCGCCTTGGGGTGCAGCGGCGTGTTCGCCCGATGCACGAGGTCGGTGTCTTCGACCCAGCCCTTGTCGTACGACGACTTGATGACGGTGAAGTAGTGCAGATGGTAGATAAGCCAGGAGTCGTCCACCCGAATGAAGTCCGCCGCGATCGTGCCCCACATCCAGACGGCCGAAGGTTCTGCGTTCTCATCGAGCAGGCTTGCGGCTCCCGGAGCCCACCAGATCGCCTTCGCCGTCTGCTCGTCCTCGGCAACCTCGATCACGGGGGTCGTGAGGTGCACGTCGTACATCTCTCCCGGACGCGGCGTTCGCCCCACGGTCTCGCGAACGATCGTTTCGACGGCGTCAGGCCCACGGAAGAGACCTTCATCGGCGTACTCGAGGGAGACATCATCCAGGTGAAGGGCGAACCGCTCGAGAATCTTGTCAGCTTGACGGTAGTTGAACGCCGCGACCACCCGACCCATCTCGTTCTGGATGTCTTGATAGGCGTGAAGGGTGTTGATTGATCGTGCGATGCGCTCGCGCCGCTCCTGTTCACTCATCGACGCGCCCTCAACCTGCGAGGTGCAGGCCGCCGTCGACGGGGATGATCGCCCCGTTCACATACGACGCTGCCGGGCTCAAAAGGAACATGATGACAGCGGCTTCCTCCTCCGGTCGGCCAGGGCGTCCGGACGGATTACGTTCGATGAAGCCCTGCATTACCGGCGACTCGATGTGGGCCTTGTTGCGGGGAGTCACGATCGGACCACCGGGGCAGACGGCATTCACCCGCACGGTCCGCCCGACCTCGGCCGCTTGATGCTTCGTGTAGCCGACGATGCCCGCCTTTGCCGAGGCGTACCACGGGTCGCCACCTCCGCCTACGAAGACACCGCCGATCGCCGAGATGTTGACGATCGCAGCTCCCACTCCCGGCTCTGTGGCGATGAACGCCTGCGACACGCGGTGGATCATACCCACGGCGAGAGCGATGACCTCACTGAAGTCCCAGGCACCCTCGAGACCGATCATGCGGGGGCCCGCCACGTTGGCGAGGTAGCGGGGCTTTGCGAAGGCCAGCGTTCGCTCCATCGCCTCGGCTACCGAGGCGTCATCGCCCAGGTCGACACCGATCGGCAGGATGTTGCCTGCGGCGTCGCCAGCACGTTCAAGGGTCTCACTTACGCCATCGGCGTTGATGTCCCAGGCTGCGACCTTCAGCCCCTGCTGGGCAGCAAGGATCGCGGTCGCTGCACCGATTCCGCTTGCCGCTCCCGTGACGATGATGCCGGTGCCTTCCGGCGCAGCCCAGCCTTCGAAGATGATCTCCGGTTCGCGATAGTTGTCAGCCATGACTTCCTTCCTGGTTCGAGCGTGCGGTCTCTGAGGACACTCCTCCGTCATGCAAGACCCGAACTCGAGCCAACCACTCGACGGCTGTCCCGCGACTCGGGCCTGCACATCCGTGCAACGATCCGAGACTGTCCTCAGGAGTGTTGTGCGTGGAAAGAACCGATTCACCTCGATGCGATCGCACGGGTGTGCACCGGGGTGAGCGACGAGCGGTCTGTGCGTGCACGGCTTATCCACGACGCGCGCGAGCACAAGCATCCGTACCGCGACAAGCGGACGTCAGCCGAGCCTGCCTGACATCCGGCGCATCGCACCACCACCTCGGGCACGCGCATCCGCCAACCTCGGAGTTTCGCGCGGAGTTCGGACGATTCCCGCGAGAACTTCCGAACTTCGCGCGATTCTCCGACGTTCGTACAGGATGCCGAGGCCCGAACCGCAGGATTCTCCGATGTCCGCGACGGATGCTCGCGCTCGAACCGCGCGTCGTCTCGACCAATGAGAGCGACCCCCTTGCGCTTTACCTATGCCCATAGGTAAAGTCACCTGAAACGCGACGCCGCGCTGACGCCGTAGCCGGAAAGGACCGCTCCTGTGGCACGTAACACCCCCGCCCCGAACAAGGCAGCTTCTCTTGAGTTGATCGAGGGGTATTCCCTCGAGATGACGGGGAAGGATGTGCCGGGCCTGTTGGAGGCCGCGCACGCGATTCCGCAGGGCACGAAGATCAACGTCACGTTCCTCGGGAACGAAGACCTGGAGATGCGGGTGACCGCGTCGAAGGCGGTGAGGGATGCCGGGTTCATTCCGGTGCCGCACATCTCCGCGCGTCGGTTGAAGTCGCAGGACCAGCTGGAGGAGTTCCTCGGTGCGCTGCAGGAGGTCGGTGCGACCGAGCACGTGTTCTCCGTCGGTGGCGACCCGGCCGAGCCGGAGGGCCCGTACCCGGACTCGCTGTCGGTGATCCAGACGGGTCTGCTGCAGAAGTACGGCGTCAAGGAAGTCTCGATCGCCGGGTACCCGGAGGGTCACCCCGACATCAAGTCGGACGTGCTCTGGCGCCACCTCGAGGACAAGTCGGCCGCGTTGAAGGAGCAGGGGCTGGATGCGGTCATCCTCACCCAGTTCGCGTTCGACACCGACCCGGTCCTGGACTGGATCGAGCAGGTCCGCGGCAAGGGCATCGACACGCAGATCCGTGTCGGCACGCCCGGCCCCGCCGGCATCAAGCGCCTCATCAGCTTCGCCCGCCGCTTCGGTGTCGGCGCGAACGCGATGATCGTGAAGAAGTACGGCTTCTCACTGACCAACCTGATGGGCACCGCCGGTCCCGACAAGTTCGTCACCGACCTCGCCGCCCTCCTCGCACAGGAGAACATCGACGACGTCAAGCTGCACTTCTACACCTTCGGCGGACTGCTCGCCACCGCCGAATGGGCCGGCAAGTACACCGCCGCCCAGTCCTGACCCGGTGAACTCGAACACGGCCGAGCCGAGGAGCATCCCTATGCCGACCCACACGGAATCCCTGCGTGACCACGCGGTCCTGATTGTGCATGGTCCAGATCAGCATGGTCTGGTCGCGGCGGTCACGACGCTGATCGCCCGCAACAAGGGCAACATCGTCACCCTGGACCAGTACTCCGACAACCCCGAGGGCGGGGCGTTCTTCCAGCGGGTGGTGTTCCACCGCCCCGATCTGACCGCCGCGATGCCCGAGATCGAAGCGGACCTGGCGGCCACGCTCGGCCCGCTCGGGGTGCAGTGGAAGCTGACCGACCAGTCCGTGCCGAAGCGGATGGCGATCCTCGCGTCCACCTCGGATCACTGCCTGCTCGAACTGCTGTGGCGGCACCGTCGGGGCGAGCTGAACGTGACGATCCCGATGGTCATCTCCAACCACACCAACGTGGCCGAGGATGTCCGCTCCTTCGGGATCCCGTTCTTCCACGTCCCCTCCCAAGGCCCGGACAAGTCCGAAGCCGAAGCGAAGATCCTGGAACTGCTGGACGGGAACGTCGACTTCGTCGTCCTCGCCCGCTACATGCAGATCATCAGCGAGGACTTCCTCGACCGGGTCGGGGTGCCGATCATCAACATCCACCACTCGTTCCTGCCCGCCTTCATCGGCGCCGCCCCCTACCGGAAAGCCCGCGAACGCGGCGTGAAACTCATCGGCGCCACCTCGCACTATGTCACGAAGGACCTGGACGAGGGCCCCATCATCGAGCAGGACGTCGCCCGCGTCGACCACCGCATGGACGCCGCAGCCCTCCAAGCCCGCGGCGCCTACGTCGAACGCGCCGTCCTTTCCCGCGCCGTCCAATGGCACGCCGAAGACCGCGTCATCCAACACGGCAACCACACCATCGTCTTCAACGACCGCCCCTGAACCCCCGGATGCCTCGCCACCGCGAGGCATCCGGACACCACCACAACCACCGAAACCACCGAAGAAACAGAGAGGTTCCCTCTAATGGCAGCCAAGAACCTGCAGGAGCTCCTGGACGAGCAGAACGCCGTCCAGCTCCTGCGCAACTCCCAGATCGGCTCCTACATCTATCCGGTCGTCCCCGCGGACTTCCAGAACTGGATCAAGGAGCAGCAGGCGTGGCGCAACACGGCCGTCCTGTACGACCAGTCGCACCACATGGACAACGTGTTCCTCAAGGGTTCGGACGCGATCAAGCTCATCTCGGACACCGCGATCAACTCGGTGGCGAACTTCGCCGTCAACAAGGCGAAGCAGTACGTCCCCACCACGTCGCAGGGCTACGTGATCGGTGACGGCATCCTCTTCCGTGAGGCCGAAGACGAGTACGTGTACGTCGGCCGCGCGCCCGCGTCGAACTGGCTCATGTTCCACGGTGAGACCGGCGGCTACTCGAACCTCGAGATCACGGTCGACCGTCGTTCGCCCTCGCGTCCCTACGGCCACGCCGTCAGCCGCCAGTACTACCGCTTCCAGATCCAGGGCCCCAACGCGTGGGCGGTCATCGAGAAGCTCAACGGCGGTCCGCTGGAGAAGCTCGGCTTCTTCAACATGTCGACGATGAAGATCGCCGGCAAGGACGTCCGCACCCTCCGTCACGGCATGGCCGGCGCGCCCGGTCTCGAGCTGTGGGGCCCCTACGCCGACCACGACGAGATCCGCGACGCCATCGTCGAGGCCGGTGCCGAGTTCGGGCTGCTGCCCGTGGGCTCGCGCGCCTACCCGTCGAACACGCTCGAGTCGGGCTGGATCCCCTCGCCCCTCCCCGCCATCTACACGGGCGAGGCCGAGAAGGCCTACCGCGAGTGGCTCGGTGTCGACAGCTACGAGGCGACGGGCACGCTCGCCGGCTCGTTCGTCTCCGACAACATCGAGGACTACTACCTCACCCCGTGGGAGCTCGGCTACGGCTCGTTCGTGAAGTTCGACCACGACTTCATCGGTCGCGACGCGCTCGAGAAGATCGACCCCGCCAGCCAGCGCAAGAAGGTCACGCTCGCGTGGGACGCCGAGGACCTCGGCAAGGTCTGGACGTCGTTGCTGGACGTCGACGGCCCGAAGTACAAGTTCTTCGACCTGCCGCTGGCGAACTACGGCTCGGCGAACTACGACTCGGTCGTGGACGCCGACGGCAACGTCGTGGGCTTCTCGATGTTCACCGGCTACTCGGCCAACGAGCGTCGCGGCCTCTCGCTCGCGGTCGTCGACCCCGAGGTCCCCGAGGGCACCGAGCTCAAGGTCGTCTGGGGCGAGCCCGACGGTGGCACCAAGAAGGCCTCCGTCGAGCCGCACGCGCAGACCGAGGTCCGCGCGGTCGTCTCGCCCGTGCCGTACTCGACGGTCGCCCGCCAGACCTACCAGGGCGGATGGCGCACCGGGTACAAGAACGACTGACACCCTTGTATGAGGCGTGGGGGTCCGGGCACACGCTCGGGCCCCCTCGCTGTTTATCAGTCACTGTCCATTGAAGCCCGGATGAGGAGCAAGGAGATCGGATGAGCCTGCGCTACGCCCTGCTGGCGATCCTGCGCGTCGGACCGCTGTCGGGATACGACCTGCAGAAGCAGTTCTCGCAGTCGGTCGGACACGTCTGGCACGCGCCCGATTCCCAGATCTACCCCGAGCTGCGCAAGATGGAGAAGGACGGCCTCATCGAGGGCGAGGAGCAGACCCGCGGAGAGCGCGGCACGCGTCGTGTCTATCACGTGACGGATGCGGGTCTCGCCGCCTACTCGGAGTGGATGCAGACGCCGCTGGACTACCAGCGGGTCCGCGACCCCGCGCATCTGCGCGCCGCGTATCTGGAGAACACGACGCCGGAGGCCGCGCGCGCTTTCCTGCGCCGGCACATCGAGCAGTGGGAGGGCGAGTTGGAGCAGTGGGAGGGTGAACTGAACCACATCACGCACCTGTCCAACCCGATGCTCGTGGCGCGACTGGCCGTGACACCCGAGGCCGAGCACGAACGCACCCTTGCGTACAAGCGGTTCGCGTACGAGGGCCTCGTCGACCGCGCCCGCGGCGAGATCGAGTGGGCCCGCCGCGGACTCGCCCTGGTCGACCGCCTCGACGGTTAGGGCCGATCGGTGGTCGAGTAGCGCGAAGCTCCCCCGGTGGTCGAGTAGCCCGCGCAGCGGGCGTATCGAGACCAACACCCACGCGGTGCCATCACCCCCGAGGCTTACGTCTCGATACGCACCTACGGCGCTACTCGACGACCGGAGGTGGGCACGGCGCTACTCGACGACCGAAGAAACACCGAACGGGTCGTGGCCGAGCCAGCGGAGGACGTTGCGGGAGCTGATGTCCTCCCACTCGGCGGGCGACACGTCGAGCGAGCGCAACGTCTTCGCGATCGGCTCCTCCCGCGGCATCGCCGGGAAGTCCGAGCCCACGAGGATCCGGTCGGCGCCCAGCAGGTCGATCAGGTACCGCAGCGCGCGCCGATCGAACACCATCGAGTCGTAGTAGAACCGGCGGGCGTAGTCGAGGGGCGAGGGCCCGTCGGTGTGCGCGAACGCCTTCTCGGGGTTCGGCTCCTCCTCGTTCCAGACGCCGCCCCAGAAGTAGTTCGCCCGCGGCAGCACCATCGCCAGTCCCCCGGCGGCATGGCTGAACGACACGCGCAGGTCCGGGCACGCGGCGGCCGTCCCACCCGTGATGAGGGATGCCGCGGCGAGCATCCCCTCGATCCCCACGACGTACGTGCCCGCGGCGCTGGGCGGCAGGCGGTCCATCGCCGCCGGCATCGCGTGCACGAACAGCGCAAGCCCGAGGCGCTCCGCCTCCTGGAAGAACGGCAGGAAGCGTTCGTCGCCGATCGACACCCCCAGCACGTTGGATGCGATCTCGACCCCGTCCAGTCCGGCGTCGCGGATCGCGGCAAGTTCGGCCGTGGCCGCATCCGGGTCCTGCATTGGTACGATGCCGAGGCTCGTGATGCGTCCGGGCGCCGCCTGAGCGAGCGTCGCGGCGAAGTCGTTCACGTGCCGGGCGAGGGAGAGTCCGTCCGCCGCGGGCAGGTCGTACCGCAGCAGCGGGGGCATGGGGCTCACGACCTCGGCGTCGACGCCCGAAGCATCCATCGCCTCGATGCGCCGCTCGGCCTCGAAGAACACGTCACGGGCGCGGAAGCGCGTGGCGCCGAACACCAGGAGACGGTCCGTGCTGCCGTCGGTCGGCTCCATCCGGGGGAAGCATTCGGGGGCGCCCTCGGGGTAGTCGGCGGGCAGGAAGTGCGCGTGGGCGTCGATGATCATCGGCGCGCCCTCACCGAGCATCCGGATGCACGGACACGTGGATCGCCGAGCGGTCGTCGGTCTCGCCCGCGAGCGTCTGGATCGCGAGTTCGACCTCGTCGAGCCCGAAAGTGTGCGTGTGCAGCTTCTCGAGCGGGAAGCGCCCGGACTCGATCAGCGCGATCGCCTGCCGGTTCGCGTCGGAGTCGACCCCGAACGCGCCCTTGACGGTCAGAGCCCGGTTCACGAAGAGGTCGGTGTCGATCGGATGCGGGCGGTGCCCCTTGAGACCGGCGAGCACCACCGTGCCCCCGAACCGCACGCTCTGGAGCGCATCCGTGACGGGTCCCGTCGCCATCGGCGTGACATCGAGTGCGACGTCGACCATCCGGCCGTCGGTGATCTCGGTCACCGCGTCGACGATGTCGCGGCCGTCATCGCCGTCGACGACGACGGTGTGGTCGGCGCCGAGTTCGCGGGCGACCTCGAGCTTGTGCGCATCCGACTCCAGCCCCGTGACGATGACCGTCCCCGCGCCGGCCGCCTTCGCGGCGATCACCGCCGCGATGCCGCGCTGCCCCGCGCCGAGCACGAGCAGCGTGTCGCCCAGGCCGACGCCGCCGAGTCCCACCGCCCAGCGCACACCAGCGCCGAGCGGGTTGTACATCGCGGCGATCTCCACCGGCAGGTTCTTGTCGATCTTGTGCACGACCGAGTTCGGCGAGACGTACATGTACTCCGCGAACCCGCCCCACAGGCTCGGGGCGACCTCGATGCCGGTGACCCCGTGCCCGTACTTGCGGAACGGGCACGCCTGGTAGCGGCCGGTCAGACAGTCCTCGCACGCGCGGCACGGGACGACGACTTCGAGGGCGACTCGGTCGCCGACCTGCACGCCCCAGCGCTCGGCCGCGCGGTCGCCGATCTCCTCGATGATGCCCATCGGCTCGTGTCCGGGCACGAATGGACCCCGATCCGCCTTGCCCACGTGCCCACGGAAGATCTCGATGTCGCTGCCGCAGATCCCGTTCGCCTCGACCCGCAGCAGCGCGTCGTCGGCTCCGGTCTTCGGACGCGCGAACTCACGCATCTCGATCTTGCCGGGTCCGGTCTGCACCGCGGCGCGCACCATCGTGGTCATGTGTCGTCCTCCAGGTCGTCGTCGATCCGGCAGACGCGGAACGACCGCGTTCGCCTCCTCAAGGGTGAGGGCGCGAGCATCCGGATGCGAGGCACCCTCCCGCCGTACGGAAAACCGGAACCGGCGCCACGCGGCTTTTCTGCCGGGCGGAAACCGGGCGGTGCACCACCCGGCGCCCTCGCTTGACTGGGGGCGCCGCAGGCGAACGACCGGTGCGGACAGAAGGGTGCCCGTGTGATCGACAAGTATCGTGACGACCTCCTCGCCGTCCTCGACGTCATCCCCTCGGGCGCGTCGATCGCGGTCGGCGGGTTCGGCAGTTCCGGGCGTCCGGATGCTCTCCTCGACGGACTGTGCGCCCTCGACCGCCGCGACCTGCACCTCATCGTCAACAACGTCGGCAACGACTACACGGGCATCGGCCGACTCGTGGCCGAGCGCCGCGTGCGCCGGTTCACCGGTTCGTTCCCCGTGCTGCCCGAGTTCTATGACGAATACTTCGCCGGGCAGGTGGAGCTCGAACTCGTCCCGCAGGGCGCACTCGCCGAGCGGATGCGGGCAGGCGGGGCCGGCATCGCCGCGTTCTTCACGCCCTCCAGCGCGGGCACGATGCTCGCCGACGGGACGTTCCCGCTGCGCTACGGACCCGACGGCGTCGCCGAGTACCTGCCCGCGAAGGAGAGCCGCGAGTTCGAAGGGCGCCCGCACGTGCTCGAGCTCGGTATCGTCGCCGACTTCGCACTCGTCAAGGCGCAGCAGGGCGACCGCAAGGGCAACCTCCGCTACCACCTCTCCGCCCGCAACTTCAATCCGCCCGCCGCGATGTGCGGGCGCACGACGTTCGCGGAGGTCGAGCAGCTCGTCGACGTCGACGTGCTCGGGCCCGACGACGTGCACACCCCCGGTGTGTTCGTCGACCATCTCGTCATGACCGCCGCATCCGTCCCCGCCGATCCCGCCGTCGCCTTCGGAGGCTCCCGATGACCATCGCCGCTTCAGCCAACCCACTCGCCGGACGTGCCCTCGTCGGACGCACCCGCGACGAGATCGCCGCGCGCGTCGCCGCCGACCTCGTCGACGGCTACACCGTGAACCTCGGTGTGGGCATCCCGCTCCTGGTGCCGCATCACCTGCCCACCGACGTCGAGGTCTTCCTGCAGTCGGAGAACGGCATCCTCGGCATGGGCCCCCACCCGGGCGAGGGCAACGAGGACCCCGATCTGACGGATGCGGGCAAGCAGCCGGCAAGCCTGATCCCGGGCGGGTCGATCGTCGACTCGGCGACGTCGTTCGCGATCATCCGCGGCGGCCACCTCGACGTGACGATCCTCGGCGCCCTCCAGGTGTCGGAGGACGGCGACCTCGCGAACTGGTACGTGCCCGGACGCCACCCCGCCGTCGGCGGCGCGATGGACCTCGTCGCCGGAACGCCCGAGGTCTGGGTATGCATGGAGCACGTCGACCGCGCCGGCAACCCGAAGATCGTACCCGCATGCACGTTCCCGCTCACCGGCGCGGGCGTGGTGACGCGCGTCTACACGGACCTCGCGAGCTTCCGCTTCGACGATGGGGTGCTCGTGCTCACGGAGTGTGCGCCCGGGATCACGCTCGATGACGTGCGGGCGGTCACCACGGCGCGGTTCGAAGTGGCGGCGTTCGAGTAGCCGCGTAGCGGCGTACCGAGACCCTCACCACCCGAGTGTGGGTGACTCGCCGGGAGTCACTCGCCGGAGTGGACGTCGACGGGGTACGCCAGCTCGATCCGGTCGGCCTCGACGCCGAGCATCGGCGCGAGCATGCTGCGCATGAGCGGCTTGGGCACGAGGCACTCGGCGCACGCGTCGGGCCCGGCGACGATCGTCACGTCGGCGGCGCCGTCGTGCACGTCGTACGAGAGGTGGTAGTCGTCGGCGGCGAGACTGCTCCGCAGACCTTCGATCAGTGCGGCATCCGCCATCGTCGTGCTCCCTATCCGCTCGCGGTTCGTGGTCACCCGAGGATAGGCGCCGCCCCCGACACTCGCCGCGCCCGGTTCCGCCCGACGGAACCCCCACCCCCCTCATAGGTGGTCGAGTAGCCGCGCAGCGGCGTATCGAGACCACCACCCCCGAACCGTTCATCCCGGGACCATCATCCCCGAAGGCGCGCGTCTCGATACGCGCCCTGCGGGCGCTACTCGACGACCGGAGTGGGGCTTGCGCCCGCCCGCCCGTCCCGCCCCCACCGGTGGTCGAGGAGCCGGGACTCGACCACCACCGCCGGAGACACCCGCAGGGATCGACGACCGGGGCGACTCACTGATCTAGGCTGGATCGATGGGCGAACCGACGCGCGATCCACGAGGAACACCAGCGACCGAGCGCCTGAACTACACGGCATACCGTCTCGCGCGCGCCCTCAACCGCGCCGCGGAGAACACCGCGCTTGCACACGAGGTCACTCTCCCGCAGTTGCTGATCCTGCAGGTGCTCGGTGAGGGGACACCGCTCTCGAACGCCCAGATCGCGCGTCGCACCTTCGTCAGTTCTCAGGCAGCCCACGTCGTCTCCGCGGAACTGCTCGCGACGGGACTCATCGAGAAGACGGAGCATCCGACCAACCGACGCGTACGACTCGTGCAGCTCACCGACCGGGGGTGGAACCTGCTCGCTGTCTGCGATGAGGACATCCGCCAGCGCGAGGAGAGGCTCTCGGCGGAAGTGGGCCAGTTCCTGGGCGACGACTCGCTCGCAGACGTGCTCGACCGCGCGGCGGAGGTGCTGGCGGGCGGCTACTTCGGCGATGCCGAGGCGGAGGCGGAAGCCGTCGCGCGTCGACGTCGTCCGGCCAAGGGCAGCGGCATGACACCGGCGTGAGCATCGAGGCGGCCCCTCAGCGTTCCCCGGGACGCGCGCGCAATGCGACAGAGACGATGACCGTGGCCGCGAAAGCGCCGAGGCTTCCCAGCAGCATCGCCACACGGCCGGAAGAGGCGTCAATCACCCAGCCCATCAGCAACGCCCCGATAGGCGCCATGCCGTAGTTGCCCATCGTGACAAGCGACATCGCCCGACCGATCAGTTCCGGCGGCACGCTCGACTGCGCGGCCGCCTGCAGGACGCTGTGGTAGTACCCGACAGCTAACCCCAGCAGTGGGGCGAGCATGAGGAACAGCGGCAGCGTGGGTGCTGCCGCATTGGCCAACAATGCAAGGCCGAGTCCCGCGCACGCGAGGATGAGCGATCGGACCCGGACTCGGACAAGGCTCGCCCCGACCAACCCACCGATGATCGCCCCGACCGCATTCAGAGCGTGGACGGCACCCGTCGCGGTCGCGTCGCCCACAAAAGTGAGCGTCACGGTCGCCGTCAACACGAGCATCAGATTGAGCGAGAGCAGGGCCACGACGACGTTGACGATCAGGAGCACGGCGAAGGGACGATTGCCTCGCATCGGCGAGCGTCGTCGCCCGACGGAGTCCGGTGGCGAACCCGTGACTCGGGCGTGGAACCGCGAGCGTCGCAACAGGAAAATCGACACGAAGACGAGGAGATATGCGACGGAGTTGAGCAACATACAGGTCATCGCGCCGATGCCCTGGAAGGCGATCCCCGCCAACCCGGGACCGATCGACCGCGCAGACGCGAGTGCGATCGTGCTGATCGACACAGCCCGGGTAAGACCCGCGCCCCCGACCAGCTCGAAGATGATCGCCTGCGCAGCGATCCTCTCGAAGGTGCTGACCGTTCCCAATGCCGCGACAAGCGCGTAGATCACGTCGAGCCGCGGTGCATCCGCACCCGTCACCAGCGCGAGCACGGCAGCGATACCCGCCGACGTCAGCGACGTGGTGAGCATGATGCTGCGCGGGGAGAAACGATCTGCCACCCAACCTGCGGGCACACTGAACAGCAGCAGCGGCAAGAACTGCGCAATCGTCACTCCGCTGAGCGCCTGAGCGCTGCCGGTCACCTCCAGCACCACGAGTGACAGCGCGAGGTTCTGGAACCACATCCCGGTGTGAGAGATGACCTGACCACTGAAGTACAGCGAGAAGTTGCCGTTCGCGAACGGCTCCAACAGGGCTGGGCGACGCATCCGTTCAGACCCGCGCGGGCACGCGGGCGCGGATGAAGTCCGCGATCTTGGCGCGCACGTCGCCGGTCGAGCGCGCATCCGCGTTGTTCGCGCGAATATCGAGCACAGGGATGCCCGCGCCCTCCAGCGCCTCGGTGATGAGTGCGGCGCCAGGAGTGTCGTCGGCGACGAGGTGGACGACGCCGTCGACTCCATGGGTCAGCGCCTCCTTTACGTACCAGGACGACGACATCGGCGGCACGTAGAGCAGGTCGGTGAGGCCGACGAAACGGGCCGCCAGTGCGCGCACCGGGTCGTCGCCATACCGCGCGTACCCATCTGCGCCCAGCGCCAAGTACATCGACCAGACGAAGACTGCGCCGAAGTCCTCCTGGAACGACCGGTACATGTCGAGGTCGGTCCACAGCCCGCGACCGATCCACATGAGGCGTCGCTGCTCGTCGCGCCAGACGGCGACACCGGCATCGACGCGCTCGGAAACCTCCTCGAAGAGCGACCTCGCCGCTTCCACGGCCCACTGCGTCCCCCGATGCCATTGGGGCACCATCACGGCAGGAATCGAGTCGGTGACGGCGACGGGCAGGGGGCGGACAGCGGCGATCAGGTCCCGTGTCCGCCGGTTCCATTGCGCCTGCTCGTTGGCGAGCGCCATGACGCGGCGGAGTTCGTCTCTGTCCAGCGCCGTTCCGGTGTGGTCCTCGAGCCAGGAGATCAGGCCCTCGATCTCGCCCTGCAGCAGGTCGAGCCGTTCGGCACCGAAGACGGTTTCCCAGCCGTTCGGCGTCAGCTCCCACCATCCCTCCGGAGCCGGCACGGCACCTGTGCGCGAGAGGAGAAAGGTGTGGGTCTGGGCGCGACGTCCCCACTGCTCGAAGATCTTGTGCGTGACATCCCCACTGCGTTCGGCGATCGCGAATCGCGGTTCGGGAAGCCCACCCCAGGGTGCGAGGTCCTCCGGCAGGTCCTGCGCGCCCAACGGCAGCACGTCGTACTGACGACTGTCGTCCGGCAGTCCCCGCGCCGCGACAGCACTCAAGCTGGGTTGCCCGGCGCGCTTGGCCGAGATGATAGAGGACCACCACTGGTTCACCACGTACGGGATGCCCATCGCCCGCAAAATCTCGTGCGGTGCGTCCGCGTTCGCCAACGCGATCGGAGTGCCGTCCGCGGCCCGCCGGGACAGGTCGGCAAACCACTGCTTCTGGTAGGCGGTGGCGGCCGCGGCAGTGCGCAGTCGCGTGGATGCAGATGTGCTCACGACACCGTCACCTCCCTCTTACGCAGCGCATCGGCCAACTCGGCGACGGCGACGGTAGGGTCGGCCGGCACATGCTCACGGGCGACGAGCGGGAGGCCCTCGCGAGCGAGGGCGACCCGCTGATCCGCGAGGTCCCAGCGCGGGGCGTCGTCGAGCTCTCGAATGAAAGCCGTGACCACGTCGGCCTGAGCATCGGATGCGGTGGTCACTGTCAGCCGAGCTCGTTCCGCGGCCAGCGCGGTTGCGGAGTTCGTCGTCCGGCCGAAGTGCGCCTGCACCAACCCGTCGATCACCCTCGTCACATCCGCGCCGTCAGCCGCGGTGCCGATCCACGCGCCATCACCGGTGTCATGATCCTCGCTGACGATCGTGTACCCCGCATCCTCGAGCCGACGATAGACCGACGCATCAGGGTGGTTCGATCCCGTCAGATGCACGCGCGTACCCGGCGCCGACGGCGCGACGCTGCCCTCTGCACACCCCGTCGCGTCGATGCGACGTACGGCTTCGGCGGGATCCAGACGACCCGCCTGAAGGTATGCGTCGAGCGCGTCGGCTCCCGTGCACCTCGACGGTACAGCGCGCCGACGCTGGCGAAGCCGGTCCAGGGCTCTACCCAGATCGCGTTCCGCCCGCCCTGCGCTCGCGAGGCTTTCCGCGTCCACCGTCCTCCCGGACACGTCTTCGCAGAACGCCAGCAATTGCGCGAACTGATGCTGAACGAACGCTCGCGCGGGCTGCGAGTCCTCGCGGGGAAGGTCCAACAGGTGCACGCGCAGGCCCGACGGGGTCGCCCGCAGCACGTAGTACAGACGGAGGTGAGCCTGACTGTCGTTGCAGACGATCAGCGCGTCGATCCGAAACTCTCCTCGACGCAGTGCCGTGAGAATTCGGGCTGCCTCGAGATCGGCCGCGCCGAGAAGGTCAGCCGCGTCGTCGTCCACCGCGCCGTCCCACCCACCGGCGAGTCGCACCGGCAGGGCCCCCGCCGCAAGGACGAGTTGGCGGGGTACATCGTTCCCGACGACGCCGATCGCGGGAAGTGTGACGCGGGGAGTCATAGCACGCCGTCGTGACGCAACCGGCCGATGCGCTCCTCGTCGTAGCCGAGCTCTGTCAGGACGGAGTCCGTGTGCGCACCGAGCGCGGGCGCCGGGGTCGAGAGATCCGCCCTGCTCTTCGAGAAGACGACCGGCAATCCACTCCCGTACAAGCCCTCGAAGTGGCCGAACTGGGGATGCACAAGCGGCACGACCTCACCGCGATTGACGACAACCTCATCGCGCACAGCGGCAGCGGTGTCGCGCACGGGTGCGGCCGGAACCCCTTCCCGAGCGAACGCCTCCAGCACATCGGCCGTGGGCAGGTCTCGGGCCCAGACCTCGATGAGTCCGTGCAGTTCATCCGCGTGAGAGACACGCCCATCGCGGGTGGCGAAGCGGTCATCCTCGACAAGCCCCGGCTGGCCGATCGCGGCAAACGTCCCCGCCGCGAACTGGTCTGTCGGTGCGCAGAGCGCGATCCAGCCATCGGCCGTTTGAAAGGTTCCGAACGGCGCAAGCCGTGGAACCAAAGAACCCGTGCGGAGGGGGAAGCCGACCGACTCCAGTGCGTCGAACGGTTCACAGGCAACGAGCGAAGTCAGGCTTCCCAGCATGGAGACATCCACGTGCTGGCCTTCCCCTGTCGCATCCGCGTGCATGACCGCCCCCAGAGTGCCGATCACCGCGAACAGTGGGGCGACGAGATCCCCGATCGGCAGACCGAACCGAATCGGCCCGTCACCGGGCTGCCCGGCCGTCATCATGACACCGCTGAGCGCCTGGATGATCGTGTCCATCGCCTTCCCGTCGCCGGCGACTCCCTGCGCTCCGAAGCCGGAGATCGACGTGTACACCAGGCGCGGGTTCAGCGGCTGCACGGCGGCGTAATCGATTCCCAGCCGCTTGGTGACGCCGGCGCTGTAGTTCTCGACGACGATGTCGGCGTCGCGGACGAGGTCGAAGAAGACCTCCCGACTTCTCGGATGCTTGAGGTTGAGCGTCACGCTCTCCTTCCCGCGTCCTCGGGAGAGCATCGAGACCGACATGTCATCGGGCCCGGTGCGGCGCATCTGCAGTCCGTCTGCCGTCACGTACGGCGAGTTGTTGCGCGAAGAATCACCCCCACGCGTGGGGTTCTCGACCTTGATGACCCGCGCACCCAGACTGGCGAGCAACAGAGTCGCGTACGGGCCTGCCAGTGCCGTCGTGAGGTCGATGACGGTCTTCCCCGTGAGTGGTCCGGCTCCGGTCATGTCAGTTGCTGCCCTTCGTGTGCACGGCGAGACGGTCTTCGACCCACGTGTATTCGGTGTCGAGTCCGGCATCGCCGGAGATCGTGCGGATGTAGTCGGCGACCGCCGCACCGCGGTCGTCATGCCCCAGTGGAATCGGTCTGGCGTGCTCGTCGATCCAGCAGGGGATCACGAAGGCGCTCACGTCGCCCGCATCCGAGAACTCGAGCACACCGATCATCGTGTTCCTGCTCTCCGGATGGAACGGATACTCGGGCATCGCGGGATCTGGATCGAAGCCGAAGAGACGGCGCCGACGGCGCGCCCACCGCGCGCGCTCCGGTGCGTCGCCATCCTTCGCAGAGAACGCGCGGGTGACCGTCGCGAAGTTACCGAGTCCGTGGAAGATCGGCCGATCGGCATAGATCTCCACGCCGCGCAGGATGTGCGCGTGATGGGCGATCACGGCGGCGGCGCCTGCATCGACGGCCGCGTGCGCGACGACCCGCTCATAGTCCGCAAGCTCAGCCGGAACGTGCACGAGACCCTTGTGCAGAGCCACGATAAGGACATCGGTCTGTTCGACCGCGGCGCGCACAGCGGCGACGAAGCGACTCAGGCTGCGCTCCTCGGCAAATGTGAACACGCGCGGCGCACCGCCGGGGTTCGCGCTGTGCTGGTCATAGTGACTGATGATCTCGAGGTAGGCATTACCGGGCTTGAGCGTCGTCGCCCAGGTCTCACGCGGTCCCACGCAGTTGACGCTCAGGACCCCGACCCGTTGACCGCCCACTTTGGCGATCAACGGCTGGAACGCGTCGTCGAGCGTCTCCCCCGTCCCGACGGTCCGCAGTCCGCGGGCCGCGCAGTGCGCGATGGTCTCCCGAATCCCTTCGGGACCGTAGTCGTACACGTGATTGCCCGCGAGCGTAAGGACGTCGAACCCCGCAGCGGCCACCCCGTCCAGCGCGGACGGCGGACCCGGGATGGCTGGAACGTCGGTTGTCTGCACGATCCCGTTCACCAGATGTGGGATCTCCAGGTGGCCGATGACGAGGTCGGCCCGCTCAAGCACAGGAATGCTCGGCTCGAACAATGGGAACGAGTCTGCGCGCTCGAGCACAAGATCACCGACGGCGTGGACTGCGATCACGCCCCGACCTCACGGACCCGTGCCTCCGTCGCACGCTTGAGGAAGGCTTGCAGTCGCGTGGACCGGGGATCCCGGAAGAACTCGTCGGACGGGCGATCCTCGATCACGACTCCGTCTGCCATGAACACGCACCGATCCGCGACGTCGCGAGCGAACTCCATTTCGTGAGTCACCACGATCATCGTCATCCCGGTCTCAGCCAGAGCCTTCATGACCTGCAGCACCTCATCGACCAGCTCCGGGTCGAGCGAGCTCGTCGGCTCGTCGAAGAGCAGGATGCGAGGCTGCGTCGCGACCGCACGCGCGATTGCGACACGCTGCTGCTGCCCTCCCGAGAGCTGCCGCGGATGCGAGTCGGCCTTATCTGCGAGTCCGACCCGCGCGAGCAAGTCCATCGCCCGCTTGCGCGCCTCCGGGACGGGAACGCCATGCACCTTGATCGGCGCCTCCGTGATGTTGCGCAGCACCGTCCAGTGTGGGAAGAGGTTGAACTGCTGGAAGACCATGGCCATGCGGCGCCGCTGCTTGGCGATCTCCGCGTCCGTGAGGGGGCGGATGTAACCGCGGTGCCGCTCGTAGCCGAGCATCTCTCCATCTAGATACATCGCACCGCCCTGGATGGACTCCAGTTGATCGATGCAGCGCACGAGTGTGGACTTACCCGATCCCGAGGGACCGAGAACAGCAACGACCTCGCCGGCGTAGACGTCGAAGTCGACGCCATCCAGGGCGAACTGGTCCCCTCCGTAGCTCTTTCGCAATCCGACGACCCGCAGGACGGGCGTCGTATCCTCGTGCGCACTCATGCCGACTCCTCGACCCGCTCAACCGTTCGCCGCGCGACCGCACTGCGCGACATTCCCTTGCTGTAGTAACGCTCGACGCGGCGTTGCACGATCGTGAGCAGCGTGACGACCACGAGATACCAGATGACCGCGACGATGAGCATCGGAACAACCTCGTAGGTGCGGTTGTAGATGACCTGGACCGAATGCAGGAGATCGCCCATCGCGATCACGCTCACGAGCGATGTGCCCTTCATGAGCGCGATCACCTGCGAGCCGGTCGGCGGAATGATGACGCGCATCGCCTGCGGCAGCACAACCCGCGTGAACGAGTGCCAGCGAGTGAACCCCATTGCGGCAGCCGCATCGCGTTGGCCCTGGTCGACCGAGAGGATGCCCGCCCGGATGATCTCGGCCATGTAGGCAGCCTCGTGCAGCGAGAGCCCGATGATTGCTGCAGTCAGGGGCGTGATGATGTCGTTCGTGGGCCAGCTGAGCAGCTCAGGGCCGAACGGAACACCGAGCGACAGGCGAGGGAGAAGGTAGGCGAGGTTGTACCAGAAGATCAGCTGCACCAGCGGCGGCACACCTCGGAACACGCCGACGAAGGTGATGCACGCCCAACGCAACGGCATGAAGTCGCTGAGTTGGCCGGCCGCGAGCATGGTGCCGAGGATCGACCCCAGCACCATGCCCACGATCGTCAGCATGGTCGACATGCCCAGCCCCATCAGAACGCTGGGGTTGAAGAGATACTCCCCCACGACCGGCCACTCGAAGCGTTCGTTGGTGACGAGGAACACGATGATCTGCACCGTGATGATCGCAAGCAGGATGCCCACGATCACGCGCCACGGACGAACACGGCGATGTGCTGTAGCCACGTCTGCCGATCGATCGGCGTTCGGGTTTCGGATGGGTTGGGTCGTCATGTCGATCATGGCGTCATCTGTCTCGTCAGGGGTGGTGGACTTCTAGCCGAGGTCGGGGTTCAGGACCGGCTCGGCGACCGCCGCGTTCTCGATACCCCACTCCGTCATGATCCGCTCATAGGCGCCGTTCGCGAAGATCGCTTCGAAGGCGGCGAACATGGGCGCTACCAGTTCGCTGTCCTTGGGCAGGAACATCGCGAGCTGGTCGATGCCCGCGCCCTGCTCATCCGACTGCACCAGGTACCCGTACCGGTCCGGCTCGGACGCCATCAGGTCGATGGCTGCGGACTGCGTCGTCCCCGCGTAGTCGGCACGATCCGAGTTGACGGCAAGGAACGTGGCGTTGCTGTCGGCGAGACCGATGAACTCCGACGGTTCGAGACCTTCGGCAACGCACCACTCGTTGTATCGAACGAGCTGGCTCTCCGTGACCGAGCCCGTCACGCCGGCCACCCGCGCACCACACAGTGCCTCGGGGTCGTCCAACTCGTCCTCTCGTTCAGCGAGGAAGACATAGGAGGTCCGCGTGGTCATCCAGACGATGCCGTCGAAGTCCGCAAGGCGTTCCGGGGTCGCTCGGACGGGTCCGTTGAACGCGTCATAGCGGCCGGAGAGCATTCCGGTGAGCATGGCGTCCAGGCCCGATGCCGTCTCGATCTGGAATGGCACTCCGAGCTGCTCGGAGAGCGCCGCCTGCAGGTCGGGGTCGATTCCGGTGATCTCACCGCCGGCCTCGATCGTGCGGTAGGGCGGGTGTGTGTCGCCCGCGATCGTGATGTAGCCCCGTTCCTTGATGTCGTCGGGAAGCTGGTCGTAGAGCGGCGCTTGGTTCGCGTCGTCGCTCGGGCTCTCGCTCGGTTCCGGCGAACCGGTGCCACTGCAACCGGCGAGGGCGCCGACCGCAAGAAGCGAGACGAGGACGGAGGCGGCTGTTTTCATTCGCATGAGGTACTCCACATCGTTGTGCAGGTTACGGATGTCTCGGGCGAGACCGTTCAGAACATCATAAAACTTGATATTTGAAGAAATCAACTGTTCGGCAAAATTGAGTCCCGTGAACAAGGTGGTGGGGGTGGTCGGGTGTGTGCCCGACCACCCCCTACTCTCCTGTTCAGTCGAGGGGGAAGAGGGAGACGGTCACGGTCGCGCCGTACCGGCCTTCCGCGGTGTCCACCGGGATGTCCAGGA
>Ga0182739_1000646_pt1 | contig 42241 bp, 42 predicted proteins | sample eDN5th30CBELigBY_FD_128873 | JGI IMG/M metagenome (GOLD analysis project Ga0182739, IMG submission 128873) | Enriched backyard soil microbial communities from Emeryville, California, USA - eDNA 5th pass 30_C BE-Lig BY (version 2) (version 2) | ecosystem: Environmental > Terrestrial > Soil >... | reverse complement strand
TTTCAGTGGATTATGGACAGGGCAACCTACCATAACTATTGTAAAGGATTTTTTTATACGCGGATTTAGATAAGACAGAAAGTTATGAAGATTCAGAGAACATTAATGCAACGCTAGTGATAATTTTCTATACTTAACCCCTATGAATAATTACTTCGATAATTTCTAATATCTATAACTTTGAAATCGCAAATACATGCTCAAATACAAGCTGCGGGAATAGGCGGAGAGTATAGATTTTCCAACAATAACGCAGATCTATATGGGGCCCACGCCACACTCTCGCCGCTTCTCTGACACTCAGTACCTCCAACTGACATCGTCCAACTTATTCACATTCGTAACGGTTGCCATCGTGCTTATCATGCGTCGAACAGGCTTTTTCACCAACTAAGGGTTGCCATTGTGCTTATTCCCCCGAGAACCCAGCTGCGAGACCCCGATATTACTCTAATAGCCCCGTTAGCAACCGTTAGCTCGCCAAATACCGTCATTTCTGCGCAATAGCCACAATAGCAACCGTTACAGATAACCGCCTGACCCCGCTTAGCCGAGCGATTCCTGCAAAACCATCAATCCGCCCATCTCATCGCAAGCGTCACATGTCCCGCCGCATCGTCATTCGTAACGGTTGCCATCGTGCTTATCATGCGTCGAACAGGCTTTTTCACCAACTAAGGGTTGCCATCTGTGCTTATTCCCCCAGAACCCAGCTGCGAGACCCCTATATTACTCTAATAGCCCCGTTAGCAACCGTTAGCCCGCCAAATACCGTCATTTCTGCGCAATAGCCACAATAGCAACCGTTACAGATAACCGCCTGACCTCGCTTAGCCGAGCGATTCCTGCAAAACCATCAATCCGCCCATCTCATCGCAAGCGTCACATGTCCCGCCGCATCGTCACTCGTAACGGTTGCCATCGTGCTTATCATGCGTCGAACAGGCTTTTTCACCAACTAAGGGTTGCCATTGTGCTTATTCCCCCAGAACCCAGCTGCGAGACCCCTATATTACTCTAATAGCCCCGTTAGCAACCGTTAGCCCGCCAAATGCCGTCATTTCTGCTCAATAGCCACAATAGCAACCGTTACAGCGGCCAGGCACGTGGCGGAGAATTGAGGAAGCGCCTGAGATACGACGAATAAGGTAAGGTAAGATGAGCCGTACCGCTATGGGGCGCCTCTTTGCGGAGGAGTCCCCTTCCAGGTTCAGGGGTTGGGAACCCCAGACTCCCAGAACCTAACCTTCCCTGGACGCAAGTTCCCTGGCTGGGTATAAAAACGAAAAAGCCGGTCATTAGACCGGCTTTACGGACCACTCCTCAAGCGAGAGGAGCGGATCGGCTTTCATATCAAGCGAGGTGAACTCGCCGCTCTTCCATTTCAGATGCGCGGCCGCTCCGATCATTGCACCGTTGTCCGTGCACAGCTCGAACGGCGGAACGAGCAGCGGTACACCTGCCGCATCGCAGCTCGAAGCAAGCGCGGCGCGCAGGCCGCGATTGGCTGCAACGCCGCCGCACAGCAGCAGCTGCCGCGCGCCGAACTCCTGGATCGCGCGCATCGATTTGCCTACCAGCACCTCGATGACGGACTCTTGGAAGCCGCGCGCCAGCGCAGCGGTATTCAACGTCTCGCCTTTCATCCGCGACTGGTTGATCGCAGCAAGAACCGCCGATTTCAAGCCGCTCAGGCTGAAATCGTACGAGTCCGGCTCCAGCCACGCGCGAGGCAGCTCGATAACCTCCTTGGCTTCGATCGCAAGTCGATCGATATGAGGGCCGCCCGGATACGGGAAGTTAAGCGCTCGCGCAACTTTATCATACGCCTCTCCAACCGCATCGTCCCGCGTACGACCAATAATGCGGAACGAGCCTTCACGCTCCAGCACAACCAATTCCGTATGTCCACCGGAGACGACGAGCGCCACACACGGATAGACGATGTCATGCACGAGCGCATTCGCATAGATATGTCCGGCAATGTGATGCGTCCCGATCAGCGGAATATCAAGCGCCATTGCGTATGTCTTCGCAGCTACACCGCCGACGAGCAGCGCGCCAACAAGTCCCGGCCCCTGCGTTACCGCAATAGCCGACAGCTCGTTCGGCGTAATGCCTGCTTGCTCCAGCGCCGACTCCATCATGACCGTAATCGTCTCCACATGTTTGCGCGAAGCGATCTCCGGCACGACGCCGCCGAACTTCCGGTGTGTCTCGATCTGACTCGAGATCACGTTCGACAGAATCTGCTTCCCATCGCGCACAACTGCGACTGAAGTCTCATCGCAGCTAGTCTCAATTGCGAGCAGCAGGCTCTCCTGCTTCTCCTGCTCCCCGACCAAATGTTCCTTCCGTTCTGTCATCCTGGCTGCTCTCCCGTCTCAGACTGATGAAGCTCCACCCACATAATGAGCGCATCCTCATTGTTGTCTGAATAATAACCCGGCCGAATGCCGGCAGGCTCGAAGCCGAGCCGCTCATACAGCCGCTGCGCTCGGTCGTTCGATACACGCACCTCGAGCGTCATTCGCTGCATGCCATACTCAATTGCATTCGCCATCTGCTGCTGCAGCAGCTTCTCGCCAAGGCCCATGCCGCGGCGATCATGACGCACCGCAATATTGGTCACATGCGCTTCATCGATAATCGTCCACATGCCGCCGTAACCGATAATGCCCGAATGATCCTCCATGACAATATAGCGGGCAAAATGGTTATGCGTCAGCTCGTTAAGAAACGCTTCCGCTGTCCATGGCGTTGTAAAAGCTTCCCGTTCGATCGCGATAATGTCCGGCACATCGGTAATGCGCATCGCGCGAAACGTAACCGTTGACTGCTGTGTCCCGCTGCTCATCGACTACCACGCTCCGCTGCCTGCTTCTCGCGAAGCTTAACCTCCGCTTCGGTCAGCTGCGTATAGTTCGGCACGAAGCTGTGTACATCCTCCCGTTCACCGCGCGCAAGCCGCACAGCGCCGAGCAGCGCACTGCTGCGGCCTTCCATAAGCGATGGCGATAGAAGAACGCGGACGCCGCTCGCTTCGCACAGCTGCTGCAGACGCGCCGCCTCTTCTTCATGCTTCTCCAGATCACCGCATACTACGATGGTGAGCGATGAATCCTCATCTTCGCGGAATAACGAGAAGGCGCTCGCCCTATCCGCAAGCTCATCGACCCAATCCGCCATCAACCGAATGCCATCCGGCGCGAAACGTCCCCAGCCGCCATCGATTTCTCCGCCAGCGGCCCAAGCAGCCGTATACACTTGTCCTCGGCGCGCATCCATAAGCGGTACGATCCAATGTTCACCGCTATCCGCTTCTGTCGGGATGCTACCATAAGCAAGCGCCTCTAAGCTCGACACGCCTACAATCGGCTTATTCCATGCCCAAGCAAGCGTCTTGGCAACCGTAACGCCGATTCGCATGCCTGTATACGAGCCTGGACCACGGCCTACCGCAATGCCGTCGAGCGTATCTGCCGTTATACCACAGTCCGCCATAAGCGCCTTAAGCTTCGATACGACCTCAACCGAATGGTTGCGTTCGGCCATCGACTGCACTTCGCCCAGCACCTCATCACCACGCACGATCGCCATCGCCATGGCAGCCGTTGATGTATCAAGTGCCGCTACGACCGGCTTAGCCGCGCCTAGCGTTCCCTTCATTCCAATCATACCTGTTCCTCCCCGTGCCGACTGCGCTTCTCCTCAGCCAGTTCCTTCACGAACTGCGCGTTGCGGCCGCCGATGCCCATCAGCTCATAACGTCGGCTTTGTCCACCAAGATGTATGAGCTGAACGTGAAGCCGATCCGGCGGCAACAGCTCTTCAATTAAGCTTGCCCATTCGACAATGGTCACGCCCTGACCGAAGAAGTAGTCATCCAGTCCCAAATCATCTGCTTCCTCAATCGACAACCGATAAACATCCATATGGTAAAAAGGCATCGACTGCCCTTCATATTCCTTAATAATCGTAAACGTCGGACTATTCACGATGCCCGGAACACCCAATGCTGCGGCGAACGCTTGCGAGAAGCGCGTTTTGCCTGCTCCTAGATCACCGTCAAGCGCAAGCACTGTGCCCGGCTCTGCCCAATGCGCCAGACGTTCTGCCAGCTGTATCGTCTCCGTCTCGGCATGGCCTTCCCAGGCTGCCGCTTCTACTAATCGCGTCTTCATACCTTCACCGTTCCCTTAAAGAGGTTGTTCAACAAAGCCCGCTTGATGCTGACCGCCGGACTTATCGAACACATGACTACCTGCTGTCTCACTATGCCGATCCTCAGCCAAAATGGTTATATCCGCGCTTCTGCAGCTGCCTTCTTCGCTCTAGACCGAAACTCCCTGCGCCGCCAGTCACCAACTGTACGTCTGGTCCGCCAACCTCAACCTCACCGATGATGAACATCGGAATGCCCTCCGCTTCCAGCGCCGCCTTGGCACCTTCCGCATCTTCTGCTTCAATCGTCCCGAGCAGCACGTAATCCTCACCGCCGTACAGCATCCATTCCAGCGCGTCCTGCCCGGAGTCGGCCGCGTAGCTCATCAGCGCACCGCTTCTAGGCAGCTGGCGATCGTGAAGCACCAAGCAGACGCCGGACGCCTCTGCGATTTCCCAGGCCTCACTCGCTGCGCCATCGCTGACATCATTAAGCGACGTGCAAGTTCCGCGCTGCAGAAGCAGCCGCCCTGCCAATACCGATGGCGATGGGCGTCGATGCGCACGAACGAGCGGCTCTGGCATCGTGCTTACTTGTCCATCCAATAGTCCATGCAGACCAGCAGCCGATTGTCCAATCGGACCCGTTACGAATACAACATCACCAGGCTTGGCGCCTGAACGCTGCAGCGCCTTCCCCGTCTCCACTCTGCCAACGACGGTAACCGCAACAACGAGATGCTGCGGCGAAGATGTCGTATCACCGCCAATGACAGCTACGCCATATCGATCTGCGCATTCATACAGTCCATCATACAGCGAACGCATCCGATCCGGGCCCCAAGCGCGCGGAACGCTGACCGACACGAGCGCATGCATCGGCACACCGCCCATCGCTGCAACGTCGCTCACATTAGCCGCCAATGCTTTATAGCCAATATCTGAAGGGGACATCGTCTTATCGTTGAAGTGGATCGTCTCAACCATCGTGTCCACCGCGAGCACCCATTGCCATTGCTGCTGCGGTTCGTCCGGCAATTGAACAACAGCCGCATCGTCCCCAATGCCCAGCACGACGCCCCGTTCCTTCTGCCACTGCACGGACTGACGCTCAGCGGTCCAATGACCGATGCTTGCGAACTCGTCCAAACTTCTCGCCTCCATGCCTCTCCGGAATGAAACATTCTGCGTCCTCTACTAGATGGCAGCAGCGTTTCCCTTCTGTTCCTGCGTTGACCTTATTATATCGGTCGCCGACGTATGCCGCAACAGAACCCGTTAGGAGCAGCTCCATACAAAAAGCCGCATTCGCAAGGCGATAAGCCTGACGAATGCGGCTGCTAAGCGCGAAGCCATTAGTGAATGTCCTTCTTCTTGAACCGTCCGCCCTTCACATCGTGGATGTTGCCAACGGCAAGGAAGGCCCTCGCATCGATCTCCTGTACAATCGACTTGAGCTTCGCTTCTTCTAATCTTGTGATTACGCAGAAAATAACTTTCTTACTGTCGCCCGAGAAAGCACCCTCGCCATGAAGATATGTAACGCCACGGCCAAGACGACTCATGATTGCATCTCCGATAAGCTCCGACTGATCGCTAATGATCCAGATCGATTTCGATTCGTCGAAGCCTTCAATCGTAATATCGATAAGTTTATAAGCCAAATAGTAAGCGACAAGCGAGTACATCGCGCGATCCCATCCGAAGACGAAGCCGGCGCTGCCGAGAATGAAGAAATTAAGGAACATGACAATCTCGCCGACAGAGAACGGAAGTCTCTTGCTGACAAGAATAGCGACAATCTCTGTGCCATCGAGCGATCCGCCCGAACGAATGACGATACCGACGCCTACGCCGAGAATAATACCGCCGAATACAGCCGCAAGGAATGTGTCATCGGTGAAAGCTTCTACCGGGTGAAGCAGGAATGTGCCCGCCGACATAACGACGACGCCATAAAGCGTGGATAACGCGAACGTCTTGCCAATCTGCTTATAACCAATAAATAAAAACGGGAGGTTGAGGAAGAACAGATATACACCAATCGGTACGCCAGATAGATGACCGAAAATAATAGAGATACCTGTGATACCGCCGTCGATAATGTTGTTCGGTACTAGAAATATTTCGAGTGCGACGGCCATTAGCATTGCACCAATGGTGATAAGGACAATACGACGGGTAAGCTCGATCTTGGTCAATTTACTGTGTTGGATGTTTGCCATTGAACCCCTTCCTTTCTTGATGTCTCACTATTCTAATTATAGTATACATGAAAATTCGGCCATATTGAACCGAAAATCATCATTTTCGTTCAAAAAATATCGAATTTCCGACTTTTCATTATCAGAACTTCGATTATCAGAGGTTATATCGATTTATCTGTCGCTTGTGAAACGAATCCTTAATGGACGCAGGAAAAAAGGCTGCACTGCGAGCAATCAGCATGACGCTGATATCCCGCAAATGCAGCCCTCTAGTTGCAGCTCATTCTAGTTCATTCTTCGAAACGCTCCGTCTAGCTCTTAAGCACGTCATGATCCACGTAACGCTCGCCATTCATCTCGCTGATCACGTTAATTGCAACCTTAGCGCCATCGCCAGCCGTTACAATTGTATGTACGCTCACGCCTGCTGCTGCTCCTGCTGCCCATACGCCGGCAACGCTCGTCCGGCCTGACGAATCCGCATCGAGAATCGTCTTCACACGCGGCTCAGTACCTGGCTTCACGGCAATGCCGCTTGCTTCGGCCAGCGCTTCCGTCAGACCTGTACCCGTTGCCAGAATGATGTGCTTCGCCTCGTAGGACGCGCCATCTTCCGTACGTACGGATACAGCGCCATCGCCAGATACAACTTGAACCGCTTTGCCTTGAACGAATTCGGCACCGAAATTCTTCGCCTGCTTCACGCCAACGGCAATAAGATCAGGACCGCTGATCGCTTCCACACCATAATGGTTCTCGATCCACGCCCGCTTCGTAATGCTCTGGTCGCTGTCGATGACAAGCGTAGACTTGCCTGCCTTGGCTGTAAGCAATGCAGCGCTTGCGCCTGCTGGACCTGCTCCGACAATAACAATATCGTACATAAATCGTTTCCCTCCTTAAGATATGGACAATAAAAGCATATACCATTACCCAAATCCCGCCAAGTACGAATCGGTATAATCATCAACTATAGGGGAAAATGACTGCTTGCATCCCGTTCTTTTGTCGCATATGCTCATAGTAGTGCTTAAGAGCAAGGAAGCTGGTTGCTCCCTGCATGACAAACCCATATTGGAGGTAAATAAACGATGAGCAGGAACAAGAAAGCGGGAGCGAATCGCTCCGCGAAGGACAAAGCACGAGCAATCCTTACAGGGGCCGGCCGTAATGAATGGACCCGCAAACCGCAGACGCAGGTCGTTAAGAATCGGAAAGCAGAACAGCGCCGTACGTGGTGCCGCAAAGGCATCGACGATGGCGCTGTTTCATTTTGCCCAACAATATGCAGTTAACCCTTATCCTCTACGAGCCGATCTACCGACACGGTATGGGTGTTCTGCGGCGTTCCTCCAACCTGTACCGTTGCCATGCCATTCGCCTCATCAACGGATTCGATCCATACCGGCTCGCCTTCCAAATGAACGCCGATTGTGCTGGATGATTCGTAGATTTGCTTAGCTCGTTTGATATCCACTTAGTTGTCCTCCCCTACAATCGGACGCTCTAGCGTCTCCATGTAATCGGTCGTGGATGCGTCAATCAGGCCGTTATGCGTCGTCACCTGACCCCCGCCAAGCCCCTCATTCACCATGCGGTCGATATCCATCTCGTAGCTGCTTCGTCCATCGTGCCATGCATCAGTGTCTACGTCCCGTCCTTCTTGCTCACCCGTGTTCGGATTGCGGTCCATTGCCATGGTTGCTCTGACAACCTCCTCGGAAGATTAATGATCGATGATCGTTGTATGCTCTGCAAGGCACGTGCCTTCTTGAGAAATATGCCCCTAGCGGTCTGATCTCATGCATAAGATTCCATGCCTAATAAAAGCAAAACAGCAGGCCCGGGGGGAGCCTGCTGTCCTGTTATGTTAAATGACGTTGTTACTGTTTCCATACCTTGTCGACCGCCGATTGGAATGGCGCTTTATATTTCTCGATAACCGTCGACACAGACGTGCCCTCGCGGATTTCGCCGATGAATTCATAATAAGGCATTTCCGGATACCCATTATCGCCTTCAACAACTTTGATGCTCTCGCCTGCCAGCTTCGCATTGTTCACATCGTCTTCATTGCTGAAATACGATTCCAGAGAAGCTTGCTTCGGATAGTCGTAGACCGATTGGATATCGTTGATTTTCTCATAGATATATACCAGCTGCTCCGGATGCTCTACCGCTTTCGGAATCGTCAAGTAGTTCGGAATCGTTACAAAGGAATGGTACTCGGTCACGCTTGGACCTTTCGGGAACGGAACAAAGCCGATATCGATGTCCGGCATATCCTTGTGGAAATCGTTCGCTTCATAATCGCTGCCCGCATACATAAGTGTATTGCCTTGACGGAAGAACTGGCCTGGCTCGGTCCAATCTCCGCCTTCTGTTGGTCTAGCTACCTTGTCTGTTGCAAGCTTGGACAAGAAGTTGAGCACTTCGAGCGTTTTCGGATTCTCGAGCGTTTCCTTGCCATCCGCTACAAGGTTCGCCTCGTTCGCAGCCATTGCCGGAACAATCAGCGAATCGCTGGCAAGGCCCCACGTATCCAGTTTGCCATCATTATTCGTGTCCTTATTAGCCTCTTTGGCAACTTGCATGAACGTATCCCAGTTCCAATTTCCTTCGTTCACATAGTCCTGCAAAGGCTTGATGCCCATCTGCGCCATTAGTGTGCGATTATATAGAATGCCTGAAGAAGCGCCGTTAATGCCGGAACGGAAGCCGTAGCCTCTTCCTTCATATAACGAATATTCATTCGTGTACTGCTGGATAAACACTTTGTCGTTCTTCGTATACTCGTCAACCGGCCAGAACATATCCTTCTTGACCAACGTTGGAATCATCCACGGTCTAGCGAGCCTGATGATGTCGCCAAGCGGTGTACCCGACATTAGAGAAGCAGTCACTTTATCTCTATATTCGCCGTAGTCAACAACGACATATTCCATTTTGAAATTGTGCTTCTTCATAAGAGCGTCCAGGTTTTTCTTCTTCTCGATGTTGTCCGGATTGTCTTCCTTAATCGATTCATCGTACCAGGATACCCATTTGATCGTTCTGCCGCCCATGTCAAAGTCCATCTCAGGTGTCGTACTAGCAGGATCTGCTTCCGCTTCCTCTGCTGCTTCTCCCGATTCCTCCGCATTCTCTGCTGCAGGTGCCACTGCCGCCTCTTTGCCGCCTGTATTGTCGGTCTCTGTACTGCTCTTCTCCCCGCTTGATCCGCATGCTGCCATGAATACCAGCATCATGCTGCACAACAGCATCCCCATTGACTTACGGAACCTCATTGGCATGAATCCCCCTTCACAATTGACTGCTCTTCGGCAGCGCTTACAATTTGGCCAACTCAATGTTCGGATCGCATCACTCTAAGCAATCTGAACCTATGCAAAGTGTATATTCTGACAGGTTGTCAAACCATAGAGATTCTAAATATGATTTGTAATAAGCCCATATAAAAGTTAATTACTAGGAGGAAATTGCTAGGGAGGAAATCATAATGGAACTCTATTACCATCCCCACCTTGTGCCAAATATTTTTCTATTCGTTGAGCGCAAATGCTTCCCGGACTGGACCATTCAGCGATCGACCATCAGTTTCCACGATCTTACGTTCGTCATCGACGGCCGAGCGAGCTATTACATTAATGGGGTTCGATACAACGTAGAGGCAGGTGATTTGATATACGTTCCCGGGGGCAGCGTTCGAGAAGCGCATACGTTCAAGTCTTGTCCGATGCACGCCTTTCCCTTCAACTTCTTCTGGGCTCCTCCGCATAATGATATTCGCCTGCCATTCGGGGTCGTCACGAAGAGAATGATTACCAAAGAAATCATGGGCTATATCAGAGAATTCAATCAAGTATGGATGAGCAAGCAGCCGTTCTATCTCATACAGTCACGTGCCATCTTCGAGCTTATTCTTCATCGCCTGCTGAGCAACTACGCCCGTCAGTCGAGCATGCAGGTCGATCCGCGGATTAAGAAGCTAATCGCCTACATAACGGAAAGCTATGCCGAACCACTGAAGATTGGCGATTTAGCTGAACGCGTGAAATTGAATCCCGTCTACTTAGGCAAGCTCTTTAAGGAAAGCACCGGCTCAACCTTCAAGGAGTTCCTCAACCGCATCCGCATCAATAACGCTGAGATGATGCTGGCAGACGGCGATTTCACGGTAACCGAAACGGCCGAACGCTGCGGCTTTCAAGATATTTCGTACTTCAGCAATTTATTCAAAGAGATGAAGGGCTATCCTCCATCCGCTGTAAGGAAGCTGGCAGAGGGCTAGACTGTATGCCGTTCTATTTTCTAATCAAAAATAGATGGGTTATGGCGGTTGAATCGCTTGCATTGCGGGAACGCTGGTAATGATCTGTTCAAAAACGCAATCAGCGATGGAGGTGCGTTAACCATGCATACGGTATGGAAAGGTGCGATCAGCTTCGGACTTGTACATGTTCCTGTAAAGATGTTCTCGGCGACCGAGGACAAGGATATCTCGCTTCGTATGATTCATAAAGAGTGCGGCAGTCCGATTTCCTATGTGAAGACATGCCCCGCATGTGAGAAAGAAATCGCCATGGACGAGATTGTAAAGGGCTACGAATATGAGAAAGGTCGTTTCGTTCTGCTCGACAAGGATGACCTGGAGTCGATCGGCGGCGAGCGCTCGAAGACGATTGCCATTCTCGACTTTGTAGCGCTGTCGGATATCGATCCGATTTATTTTCAGAAAACCTACTTTCTGGCGCCGGATCAGGCAGGCGGGAACGCCTATCATCTGCTGATGGAGTCCATGCGGGACACCGGAAAGATCGGCATCGCGAAGGTATCGATTCGGCAGAAGAGCTCGCTCGCCGCAATACGCGTCATGGGCGATTGCCTGGCGATGGAAACGATCTACTACCCGGATGAAATTCGCTCCGTGCAGCAGGTGCCTGGATTAAGCGATGTTCAGACGAAGCCCGTTAACGAGAAAGAGCTGATGATGGCCAAAATGCTCATCGAGCAGCTGTCGACGCCGTTCGAGCCGGATAAGTATACGGACGATTACCGCGCCCAGCTCATGGAGCTCATCCAGCACAAAATCGCTGGCGAGGACGTCCGCATTGCACCGCAGGCGGAACAGACGAACGTCCTCGATCTGATGGCGGCGCTGCAAGCGAGCCTCGAGGCTGCGCGGCAGACGCCGGCAGCAGAGGCGCCGCCAGCGGCTGCCGCTGGGCCGATCGTGACGGCCAGCGGCGCGGGCGAAGCCGGCACGGCAGCAGCGAAGCCTGCCGCGAAGCGCAGCCGCAAGGCGGCTGGCGCCGCAGACGCTGCTGCGGCGGGCGATGCTGGCGCGGCGCCCGATGCGCCGGCGCCGAAGCCGCGTAAGCCGAGAGCGCCGAAGAAGGCGGCGCAGTAGCTTCATAGTCCCGCGCACAACAATAGCGATCCACTACGGGTCGCTATTGTTATGTCCGGGGAGCCGGCCTGTTGATCTGCTCTGCGGCCTTGGCGGAGCATGGTGCGTTTGGTAAGCCTCTGTACAGTCGATACTAGCAATAACTATTGTTCCGACAGCTGTATGAATGGAGGAGAGACAGGAATGGCAAAGGCATTACCGTGGTCAGTCGACCAGCCGATCGAGCCGTTCGAGCCCATTGCGGCAGAACAGCTGCCTGAGGGGAATTGGTTGTATCAGATCAAATGGGATGGCGTTCGGATGCTTCTCTATGCGGATGGCGACCGATGCGAGCTGTTCAATCGACACGGCAATCACAGAACGGCGTTATACCCTGAGCTGCTGGATTGGCGGTCGTACTGCTCCGCTTCCTCCTCCATTCTGCTCGATGGCGAAATTATCGCACTTGGCGCGGACGGTAAGCCTTCTTTTCACGAGGTGATGCGGCGGGATGGCATTCGGCGAACGGATCGTGTAAAGCAGGCTGCACGTGAAGTACCGATCACCTATATGGTGTTTGATCTGCTCTACTGTGACGGAGAGTGGTGGAATAACAAGCCGCTGGCGGAGCGGACGCGTAAGCTTGAAGAGCTGCTGCACACCAGTCGTCTCGTCCAGCTGGTTCCCTCCTATCCCGATGGAGTTGCGCTGCTCCAAGTAACGAAAGCGCAGAGCCTTGAAGGAATTGTCGCCAAACAAGCAGACAGCACTTATTCATTCGGAGGCAAGGATGGTCGGTGGCTCAAAATCAAACATTGGGGAGACGTTATCGCAACCATTGGCGGATATACAACCAATGCCGGTATCGTCAATGCATTGGTGGCAGGCGTGTTTGATGACAAGGGCGGCTTTCATTTTATCGGGAAGGTTGGCACAGGCCGTCTCAAACGTTCGGAATGGGCCGCGCTAGCGGATGTGTTCGCACCGATCCGCCGCAGCACCAGCCCGTTCATCGCCTATCATCGAGATATGGCCGGCGCCAACTGGGTCGAACCCCTGCTCACCATGCGCGTTCAATACGCCGAATGGCGCTGGCAGGAAGGCCGCCAGCTCAGACAGCCTATGATCGAGGCTTTGCTAGGCACAACTCCAGCCCCTCCATTTTTCACCACGACTTAACGGTCAGAGAGGGCTCTATTTGCAGCATAATTAAAATCTCACGCTCCTAGCGGACTCAAATGCACCTATAAGGTGGATTTACGGTAACTTCGTTCGTTATCCACCCCATTAGTGTCACCTTAGTCCGTTACAACACAGATGGAGCACTTTAGAGCCAATTAGGATCACTGCCGTCCGTTGCAGCAACAACAAAACACCTACACACCGCTCGATCTAACTTAGGAGGGATTCCCGTGTCGGCCAGCGCGAAAGGCACCATCATCATCGATGGCGAGAAGATTACGATCTCGAATCCGAATAAAGTGCTGTGGCCGGAGCCCCGCATTACGAAGGCCATGTACTTGGAGAAGCTGGCGATGCTGGCTCCTTATCTGCTTCATCATTGCAGCGGGCGTTATATGACCACGATTCGGTGGCCGGACGGGATCGCTGGAGAATCCTTTTATCAGAAAAACTGTCCGGAGCCGGCTCCCTCCTTCGTCCATACCGCTCAACAGGGTGACATCCGCTACGTGCTGCTTGACTCGCTCCCGACACTGCTGTGGCTCGGCAACCTCGCCTGCCTCGAGTTTCATATGTCCTTCGATCGAATCGGTGAAGCTGTGTACCCTACGGAGTGGATCATCGATCTTGATCCTTCATTAGAAGAAGAGCCCCGCATCATGGAGGCTGCGGTTATCGTGGGGGATCTGCTGCGGAGCATTGGCGTGGAGTCGATGCTCAAAACTTCTGGAGCAACTGGCGTCCAGCTTATCATTCCATCCACTGGCGACGTCACCTTCGACGAGCTGCGTGTGATGGGCCGCTTCATCGGCACTTATCTCACGCAGGCATACCCGCAGCTGTTTACGATCGAGCGGATGAAGGCGGATCGAGGCGATTGCATCTATGTCGATTACTTGCAGCACTATCCTGGCAAAACAATCGCTGCCCCCTACTCGCCCCGCGCACGCAAGGGGGCGACGCTGTCGACGCCGCTCACTTGGGAGGAAGCACGGTCAGGCGCGCGGATCGCAGATTATAATCTTCTCACAATTGGCGATCGGCTAAGCCAACACGGCGACTTGCTTATGCGAATAAAACCGCAGCAATTGCAGCCGATTTACCATTTTGTGCGTAACAATACACCACAAGGTTGACTCTCGAGGCTGTGCAGCAGGCGTGCGCAGCTTCTTTATTTTGCAGACATGAATTGTAGATAGACCGAATAAATAGGATTAGAACGTTCGAATACGCACGCCGGCAGAAAGGAGAGCAGCCTCAGGTGAAACGGTCAACTAAGCCGAAGTGGTCCTTCGTACTGATGCGCGGCGCTGACAAGTCAGTCCGGCAGTTTAAAGTATCCAGGCGGTCTATCGTAGCCGCTCCGGCCGTCGCCGTCCTTGCGCTGTCAGGGTGTATTGCGGCGCTTCAAATCCGCTCCGCCTTCAAGATCGATACGCTGCAGGACGAGATGTCCCAGCAATCCGACTCGTTCACCCGAACCGTGCACGGTAAGGATGCTTCGATTGGAACGCTGCAAGAGGAAATCGATCGGTTGAATCGGCAAACCGAAGAGCTGAAGAGCAAGATAAGCGATCTTCGCGAGCTGGAGAGCAAGCTTAAGATCTTTATCGAACAATACGGGCGGCTGACGGAGACGTCCGCTTCGAGCATGCCTGCAAATGCGGACTCCGCAACACTGGATGCGCTGTCCGAGCTGCAGCCATCCGGCAGCACGCCTACTCCCCAAGAGGCTAGAAATCTGATCGCTCTCGCCGAGCAGTCGGGGCTTGATTTTCGCCAGATCAGCTCTCTCGTCGATTCAATGGAAGACACGATGGAACAGTCGGTGAAGCAAGCGAAAGCTCGCCAAGCGATACTCGATAGACTGCCGACCAGATGGCCAACCAAGAGCTCATCCAAGATGACGTCAGGCTTCGGTTATCGAAGCGACCCGTTCACCGGCAAATCGACGTTTCATGCCGGCATCGATATCGGAGGCAAGCATGGCGATCCGGTATTCAGCGCCGGGGATGGAACCGTGATCGAGACGGGCTCCAGCAGCGACAAAGGCAACTATGTCATCATCGATCATCATAACGGCTTGAAGACGGTATATATGCACCTGTCGCGTATTGAAGCGAAGGAAGAGGAGGAGGTCGTTCGCGGGGAGAAAATCGGCTTGATGGGAAGCACCGGACGGAGCACGGGGGCTCATGTTCATTTTCAAGTGATGCAAAAGGATGAGCCGATCAACCCGCTTCGTTACCTAAACTAAGACGAAAACTTATAGGAGGTTCGCCAATGTTCAAGGATTCGAAGAAACTCAGCCTGACGGATACGTTAATCGGGCAAGGTACACATGCAGAGGGCAAAATGGAATGCGAAGCCGGGCTTCGCATCGAAGGCGAATTTCGAGGGGATATCGACTGCCACGGCGATGTCATTATCGGGGAATGCGGCATCGCCCGCTCGAACATTAACGCGCGCGACGTGACGATCGCCGGCAAAGTTTTCGGTGACGTAACGACGAAAGGCCGCTTGACCATTACGGCGACTGGTCAGGTGCACGGCAACATCCATGCCCATATATTCGTCATGCAGGACGGCGGAATATTCACTGGCGCATGCCGCATGGATCGGGCGCAGGACAACAGCCGCTCCCGCCCGCTCGTCGAAGCCGAGCCGGTGCAGCAGCAGACAGGGCTTCGCGAGAACAAAAACGAACAGCCTAACCATGCGCAGCAGCCGCATCAACAGAACGGCAAAGACAAACGGCAGCAGCAAGCCGGTTAACCTATACTTACTGCGTAATACACGCACAGCAAAGAAGCAGCCCGGTCATCGTGACCGAGCTGCTTCTGCTTGTTAAGACGTAATGTCTCGTCTCGTGAACTGCCACCAGGTGATGAACATGAACACGATATAGTACACAATGAGAACGGATAGCGAGAACAGAATCGTGCGATCATGCGTTACATCCGGCGCATTGTTCAAGTACTGGGTCAGATTGCTCTGCATGAACCAGAAGTAATCCTTCCATGGTTTGTCGATCAAGGACATGAGGCCAGCAAGCGTGTCGCTCATGAACATCAGGAATAGCGAGAGACCGATCGACAGGCCGCCGCTGCGGAATACAGTCGACAGCAGGAATGAGATCGTGATCGTTGTCAACACCATGCTGACATATTGAAGACCAAGGCCCGACAGAACGTAGCCCCATACCGATCCGGTTGATTGTTCATTCGTCAGCTCTTGCAATGAGCCCGATGAGAACCCGAAGAATACACCGTTCCAAATATACGTCCATACAAACAACACGGCGAGGAAGAATAACGCGAATTGGAGAAGCGAGACGTACTTGGAGAGCAGGATCTTCGATCTCGACCAAGGGCGAATGAGCAGCAGCTTAATCGTTCCCGAGGAGAATTCGCCCGCTACGCTGTCTGCTGCGACGATAACGGTGAAGATCGCAACGAGCGATGTTCCCGCCATAACCTCATTCAATAAAATCGTCCACATCGATTTGACTTCATCGCCAATCGACAGCACCACAATCGAAGCGGCCAGCATGACGACTAGCATAATACCCATCATAATCCACGTACGCAGACGGGAGTAGATCTTCATATTCTCATTGCGTACCAATTCAACGAAGTTACCCAACCGTCTCACCTCCCGTTACTTCCAAGAACTGTTCTTCGAGCGTTTTGAGATGCAGACGGAAGCCATATACCTTGATGCCTGCCGAGACGAGCTGCGCATTGATCCAGGCAGCTGTCTCACGATCTGTATCCAGCTCGATTCCATCCTGCGTCACAACAGCCGAATGCTGGGCAAGCAGCTCAAGCGCTTCAGCCGGACGATCGACCTCGAACCGATAACGGCTAACCGCATCCTTCGCTGGTCCATCCTGATGGATAACCCGCTCATCGATCAGCTTGCCGTTCTGAATAATTGCGACGCGGTCGCACATCAACTCCATCTCGGTGAGCAAGTGACTGGATACGAAGACGGTAATGCCTTCGCTCTTCGCCAGATGGCGGAGGTAGTCGCGCAGCTCGCGAATGCCGACAGGATCCAGTCCGTTCGTCGGCTCATCGAGAATGAGCAGCGATGGCTTGTGCATGATCGCCTGTGCTACACCAAGACGCTGGCGCATACCAAGCGAGTACGTCTTCACTTTATCGTGAATACGTCCTTGCAGTCCGACAAGCTTCACAACCTCATCGATACGCTGACGTGTAATGCCAGGCACCATCCGCGCGTAATGGATCAGATTCTTGTAGCCGGACATATATTTGTACATTTCCGGATTCTCGACGATTGCACCAACTTGACGAATTGCCTTCTCGAAGCTGTTCGTGATGCTATGTCCTTTAATCGTAATTTGACCTTCAGTGAGCTTCATCAATCCGACCATCATCCGGATGGTCGTTGTCTTACCGGAACCGTTCGGTCCTAGAAATCCGTAAACTTCACCAGGGTGCAAATCGAGTGTTAGATGATCAATAATAGTTCGATTGCCGATTCGCTTCGTCACGTTCGACAATTGAACAATCGGTTCACTCATTTCGCTGCCTCCTCTAATATAATTACCAATATTTAATTATACACGAACTGGCAGCTGCAATAAATTGATTTAATAAAACTTAAGGTCCGCCGGCACACTCGAGCGGTGTGGACGGCGAACCTTTATGGATAGACATTCATTGTTTTCCTGTCTAATTCATCGTTCCAATAGAGTGGAAGATGAGAGCCCGACGCAATACGATGTACGCCGATCCCTGCGCTCCCCTTATCGGTCAACGGTTCAATACGGAATACTTGTGCGCCTGTAACGAGCCGCGGATGATCTGGCAGCTCCGCCGTATGACGCTCTCGCCGCTCGCATGCTACACAGCATCCCAGCGGGTATATAACCCGGAAGTAGCCGGTACGGAACAAAATGTCTGCTTCTTTTCTTCCTAACAACTGATTGCAGCAAACGCAGTAAAACTGATCGCTATATTCATGCACAGCCGCTCATCTCCGCTTATTTTGACATTTTTGTATACCATATGTATCACAATTTAACATATTCGATACAGTTCGTATCTTTTAAGTTAAATTTATGACAAATATCGATGAATGTCAAGAGAGACGCCCGAGTTTTGTCGTTATTTCTCACTCCGTCTTCCACAGCAATGACCACTCACCATTTTCCTCCGCCACATAGCACGTCTGAACCAATTGAATGGGTCCGTACAAGGTGTCGAAATCTTGTGTCACCTGAACGGCATACACATGATCCAGCTCGAGCGCCTTGCCATTCTGCTTCAATTGAAGGCCGGATAACGACTTTGACTTGCCGAGCTCGTATAGATACGTTTCTGATTTGAAATCCTGCATAAAAATATGTGCGCGCTGCTGAATGTAATGATCCTTCGGATATTGCTCCTTCATCGAGGAATGAAGCAGCTCCCATGAGCTTCCGTAGTCGCCTTCCTGCTCCAGCCTATAGAATTGATCCACGACAAGCTCCGCTTCCTCTGCTCGTCCTGTTGCAAACAGCAGTTGAAGCCCTTTCGTGGTCATCCATCCGCAGACGACGACGATCCCAATAAGAAGGAGCCATTGCTTCGCATAGCGGCGTCTCCTCGATCGCCAAGCCACATGCTCTCCCTCCCATCCAATGCAGGTTTGTCCCTACTATTGTATGAAGGTTGTTTTTTTTCAGAACAAGATTATGGTTGCAAGCTGGGGCGATACGCCAAGCTAGCGTCCTGACTCATGTCTGCGGTATATCGCATGTACGAAGGTAGCCGAAGGGTTCATCCGCTGCAGCATCTGCTCCAACGCGCGTATAATGGCTCCGCGAATATGCGGATCAGGCTGCAGCGCGCATTGATAAACATATTGATTGCCATCGCGCTTCCATTGGTGCAACTCAAGCTCACCTATTAAGCTGAAGTGCCACTCATTGAATTGGAGGTCAAAATGCAGCTCCAGCCGCTTGTCAGCCTGCAGCTTCAGGTAGGTCATAAACTCGATGCTGTCCGCGCTCAAATAGTTCACGAACACCTTCGCCGCCCGCGTCTGCACCGGCCGGCCATCTACACTGCATATCGATACATGCGCGACCGTACCGCCTTCCATGCGAATTCGAATCGATCGCCTCATCGAGCTCATCCGACTACATCGACGAGCAGCCCTCGTCCGACTCCCATATCCAGCTGCAGGAGGCTGCGCTCATAGCTTCTACGGCGCTCCTCCGTACTCATATTCAGCCTTTCTTTCCATGCCGCCTGAAGATTCCAGTGCAGCCGTTTCAACTGCCCGCCTGTAAATTGGCAGCTGTAGAGATACCCCTTCTTCTCTTTCCGTTTCCACGTCAATCGACCCAACAGCATCGTACGTCGGCCGCCAATGGTAACTTGAAGCCGGACGATATACTGCTCAGTAATAGGCAGATTCAACGGCGATAGAAACTGCAGGCTGGAATCACTTATCCAGACGGGCCTCACTGCCGTTTCCCCAGATTCAACGGACTTGCCACGAACACTATCAATGGATAAAAGAACAGCGAGGTCGCTGCTGGCCATCCACTCTTGCAGAATTGTGCTTAACTTACGGCCGGCTGGTACGGAAATGTTGGACATCGAGATTCTCCTTTGTCGATACAAAATGGATTAACTCGCGGTTAGGATGTCGAAATAATGATACAATTTGTATCTATAAAGACATAGAAAGACCTCTATCTCGCTTGCTGATGCTCTTTCAACCTATTGTGGATACGCGCCTGCTCTTCTGGAGCGACGATATAGTACCAGATCTTGTCGATCGTTGTACCGGTTCCCTTGATCTCGACGGTATCGACTTGATTGATTACCGAACGATAATCCGCCGCGAAGGTTTTCATTTCATCGAATGTAATATTCGTCTTCACGCCATTGCCAACCTCATCAAGTATGGATTGGAGCTTCGTGATGTTCTGAATGTTGACGGCGTGGTGCATAACGGATTGAAGAATATCACGCTGCCTCGTATTCCGGCCGAAGTCGCCTCGAGGATCATCGTAACGCATACGGGAGTAGGACAATGCCAGTTCGCCATTCAACTGCAGAGGACCTGCTGCAAAGGAATGGCCTTCGTATTCGAAGGCAAAGGGATTGTTCACCTCTACCCCGCCGATTAGATCGATGAACTTCTTGAAGTTCTCCATATTGACTTTGACGTAATAGTCCAAGCGATAATCGAGAAAATTCTCTACCGTTTGAAGCGACATGTCGACGCCGCCGAACGCGTACGCGTGATTGATTTTGTCCGTCGTGCCATGCCCGATGATTTCTGTTCTTGTATCTCTCGGGATGTTGAACATGAGAACGGAGTTTGTATTCGGATTAACCGACATGACGACGATCGTATCCGAACGCCCTGGATCGTTCGCTCGCTGATCAACGCCGAGCATGAGAACCGTGAACGCAGCTTTCTCTTCAATAGCTACAGGCTTCGTCGACAGCGGCTTTACTTCAGGGTCCTTGCTGACGTAGACGGGGCGGGTAGGCTCCGCGTAGATGATTTCTGCCGTATGTTTGATTTGCGAGTATACGTAGATAACATAGAAACCCGTGATGAGAATAAGTGCCCCTGCTGATACAGAGACCCAGATGGCGACTTTCTTCCGCCCTCGTTTAATAGTAAGGCCCCCTTTTTTACATAACGCCTTGTTGTTGGTAGGATAATAATTTGCTGAACGATCCTCTTAGCTCCATCGACAGCTGCATATATGAGCCCTCCTGAACAACCTGCCCTTCATCAATGACAATGACCTGATCGGCATTACGTATCGTTGACAGTCGATGGGCGATAACGATAATCGTCATCTTCCCTTTCAACCGTTCAATCGCGGCTTGAATCTTGGCCTCGTTCTCGTTATCAAGTGCACTCGTAGCCTCGTCCAGCACTAGAATCGAAGGTTTGCGAAGAATCGCTCTTGCGAGCACGATACGCTGTCGCTCGCCGCCAGACAGGCGGATCCCCCTGTCGCCGATAATGGTATCCAAGCCCTCGGGCAGCTTGCGAACGAACTCGTCTGCCGCAGAGAAGCTCAGTGCTTCCCACAGCTCATCTTCGGCTGCATTCGGGTCTACGAGCAGCAGGTTCTCTCTAATGCTAGCGTGGAACAAGAACGGTTCCTGCGAGACGAAGCTGAACATACGCCGAATAGCCGGCATATTGCTCTCTGTTAGCCGTACACCGTCGAACAGAACCTCTCCCCGTTCTGGCTGAATAAGACCGATAATCGAGTCGATCAGCGTGCTTTTACCCGCACCGGACTTGCCGACAATGGCGGTCATGCCTCGTGCAGGAATCGTTACATTTATATTACGAAGCGCATATTCGCTATGATTTTCACTGTATCGGAAATACAACCCTCGACACTCAATCCCTTGAGCCATCGCGATTGGTTTGAATGTACCTGTCGACTGGGACAGATCTAGTTCTTTGGCCTGCTCGCATTCTTGCTGCAGCTGTCTAAGGCTCCTGAACGCCGGCAGCGACGAGACGATCGATTCCCAGCTGTTCTGGACCGTAATAAACTTCGGCCATAATCGGGAGAAGATGACAACGATCAATAACAGCTGACCCGCCTGCGAATGCAGCACCTCGAATGAGACGTAGATCAACGCACCAATCAGAATGGCAGACGTTATTTTGTAAAATTGCTGTGTGTTCGACTGCAGCCGTACGAATTGCGTCATATTCCTCTCCAATTGCTCACACAGCTTCTTAAACCAGCCATAGTGCTGGGACTCCAATGAATTGGTCTTAATATCTTTAATTCCATTGAAATGATCGGTAATATTAGCTACATACTGTCTGGAAAGCTCTGACGTTTCCTCGCCGATTGTCTTCGCCCGCTTCGAGAACCGACGAGAGAATAAGGCAAGGACGAGTCCGCTTGCCAAGACGAACAAGGTCAGCTTGTAGGACAACCAGAGGGCGAGGCCCAGCTGAATAGCCATAAAGATGAAGGTAGTCATCAGCTTTAAGACCAGATTCGTTCCTAGAATAATGCGGACAAGCTCGTAATTGAGAAGATGATTGATGTCCGACTTTCTCGTACGAAGGAACAGACTCCAATCCGCCTGAATCAAATCTGTGTACACTTTGAGACGGATATCTCGGATAAAAGCTTGTTGGATATGACTCCCCTGAACGATTTGAAGTTTTTGAATAACGGATTGCACAATGATCAGAAGAATATACAAGGCAAGCATCGTCAAGAGGCGGGCATGCGGAGGAATATCTTGCACCACTTGGTCAATCTGATGGAGAAAGGGGATATTTACTGTTCCCATGCTTACAAGGCCTGTTATGCCAAGCAGCGGAACGAGCATATAGATGCTGAAGCCTTCGATCGAGCTGATTACGATCATCGTAATCAGGTTAAGGTACAGCTTTATCCCCGAAACGACGTGAAACCTCTTCATATAATAGATAAGATCAGTCATGCGGTCACCTCTTAGTCTGTACGAAATTCGGCTCTTATTGGACTGTGTTGCCGAATAACGCAACGACAGTAAAGTGCTGCATTTGTTCATAGCCTGTTAAATAAATTTGTCCGCTGCGAAGCCATGCATGAGCGATCATATGCCCCGATGAGTCTTTGCCTGTTCCAAGGTACAGCGTACTGGAAACGCCGCGACGCTCCAGCATCTTTAATGCTGCGATCGCTTGTACCAAGCACATGCTTTCCCACCAAGTGTATCGGCTCATGGTTCTTACGGCCTGCGAGACGTCTCTTATCGTTGTCTCATCCGCGGTGCCTATCCCTTCATATGGTGTCTCCAGCATTCTCGCACCAAGCTTCGGGACGACTTTGGCGAACGGAAGCATCTTCAATATACGAGCCCAGGCCAAAGATAGAAAAGCTTCAGCATACAGCCGTTTGCGTTTCATCGGCCAAGCTGCGAAAGCCCTCAGTTTGCGTAACAAGGGGCACTACCCCTTCCTCGTTAAGGAATAAAATCAAGACGCCGCTTGAACGACGATTAGCTGCTCTTTGGCCAACTGATCCAAGAACTGAACGACCTGCTCCTCGCATTGCTCAGCAGTTACATCAAACTCACTCGTCAGCTCTTTCACAAGTGCTTCAACCGTTGTTGGCGATTCAATCAAGCTCCAGATCCGGCCGCCGATTTGTCCGAGGTTGAAGTATTTACCAGACTCAATGCGGAACATAACCGTCTCACCGTTCATGCTGCTTGCCAGATTGCCCTGCGCCTGAACAACCGTTTCATTCTTCGCTATTGTCATACAGATGCTCCCTCCAAAGTCTCATTAAGTAGAATAGATGCGAGCTCCTCCACCTGAAATCCGGATGTAGGCCTATTCAATCGGAATAGCTTTACCGTCTCCGTCATACGGGTCGTCAATTGAAAGTGCCATTCCATCTGCCCCAGCAATGGGATGTGGAAATTACGGTATGTATGATGGAACAATAACGGCAAACGCTCCAGTCCATGTATGGGCTCACATGTCGGGTAGGCACTGTCCGTCTTGACCAGCTCGAATACACCAGCAAGTGGAATACCCTCGTTGGCAAATTGCTCACGAACCGGTATCGCATATTTCGGACGATCATTGTTCTGATACAGCATTTCTAGTCCGCTGCTGGTCATCTGCAAGCCGGTAACGCTCTCCTCCCACAGCTTCTGCTGCGGATAAGAAGGGATAACCATTGGCTTCCCTGAATTCGGATCCATCGAGATCGCTATAACGTCATCTGTCAGCAGCTTGAAGCCTCTACGCAGCAGTGCTGCTGCTAATGTCGACTTGCCCGCTCCCGAATGTCCAACAATCGCGTAAGCCTGTTCACCAATAACTACCGCACTGCCATGCAATGGCAATATGCCGCGAAATACGAGCATCACACCCATACAGCTGCCGAGCAAATATAAGCGCAGCTTCCTCATGCTGCAGCCAGCTGCAGGAGATACGGTAATGACGCCATCTCGCGAAACTCTGAATATTCCGACTTCGGAAATATGAAGAAGGTAGCTGTTGTCTGCGTAAGTGTAATAACCCCTCTTTACATTCAACTCTTCCCAAGTCTGACGCAAGTCGCCAAGCACAATGCGTACGTCAGCGATCCCTTCATAGCCTTCAATCTCATTCAGCTCCGGGAGCGGAATCTCACTCCTTAGTATCATCCCGAATGCTCTATATACCGACCCTACGGATAGATCCATTGCTTAATCCCCCTGTTGGAGTGATCTAATACAGCAAGAGCTGTATTAGATCACCGGTTAAGTACGGATGAATTAATCTTAGGAAACTGGATCATAGAGGTCAGCGTCGATAACGTTACCGTCTCTGTCGTAGACTACGCTGTCTACTGCTTTGACACCGAAACCAGCCATCGTTTGGCTAACTTCCAGAACTTCAACTACTGGAGCTTCCCATACTTTTTTCATATTTCTCACCTCCCTTCAGGTCCTATGTTCATTCAGGCAAGCCGTTTCAAGAAACGATATAAGACAAGGCTTCTAATCACGATCTTCATATCTGGATCGCTTGCGAGCTCTGCGCTTGGCCGCTGATTCACATTCGCGAATGCCACGCGTACACGATCGATATTCAGATACGATGACACTAGACTGCTGTGGCATAACTCTTCGATCTCCGCAGCGAATGAATCCCATTGCGGCAGAATGCGATGAACCCAATCCGAGCCCTGCACGCCTCGAGTGCGCTGATTCAATCGAACAGCATCCGGCAGCAGCCCGTTCATGGAGCGGCGAACCAGCGCCCGATCCATTCCGTTCTGAACGAATTGGTTCAAGGGCAGCGATAAGCAGAAACGAATGACCCGCGGATCGTTCGTCGGATCCCGCTCGATTACTCCGTAACGAAGCGCAAGCTTCGTCGCAACCGTTCCCTGCATCCCAACAACAGCGGCGTTCTCGTAGAACTTCTGCCGTTCGTTCATCATCGTTAAGGAGAAACCACCAACCCCAACTTCATAAGGCTTCAGACGCTCATACACATTCGTTGCTCTCGCGAATTCAGGATGGATGAATTGATATTCACTATTCACCGGCCCATTAGCACCAGCTGGTCTCCTAGCGAATGCCTTCTCTCCGATAAATCGCAGCATCCATTTGCGTCCTACGCCCATATTGTGCGCATATTGCTTAAGCTCCTGGCTGAACTTCATCATCCTGAATCGTTTTAACAGATGAACGTAATAGTCCGTGGCATCGCCCCAAGAGATGGAGAAGTTTCCTCCCGCCCCCATGAGCATTATGGCTACACCTTGGTCTGCCGCGTATTCCTTAATGCCTTTGAACCAGAATGAATTCTCAATAAACTTGTAAGGCATTTCCATAATATCAAGCCATTCGTCCATCTCCGACAGTGAGCTCTTGCCATCAAAATCGAGATAATGGTCCGATATATTGCCTGCGTTCCGAACGGTCTCCTTAATAAAAGGCCGCTCATCCGGCACCCTCGTCCGTTTCGTCCAAGGAACGAAATCCTGCGGTGGAATGTAGCTGTACGTATGCAATGGTTTGCTCGATTTAGCCAGCTCACGTGCTGCGATGCTTACAACCGATCCCGAATCCAGCCCTCCGCTTAATGTTGCGCCGATTGGCCGATTCGTCCGAAGTCTGGCTCGCACTGCTTGCGAGAATACATCCCGAAATGCTTCTTCATATTCCGCATTCGACTTGAGCTTAAGCATCTGTTCGGGTTCGACTGACCCATATTTCGACACCGTCACGCGGCCATTCTTCACAAGTAAACGATGCGAAGGCGGAAGCTGCTCGATGTCCTGATATACCGTTCCTCTTGTATCCACACAGTCGAGAACAAGCGGGATCGTAATAAATTCTGCCAGCCATGACTCACGTACCCGCTTCGTTACGTTGTTCATCATGAGCAGCGGCTTCATCGTTGAGGCAAAAGCAAACCGGTTCGCATCATGATGGAAGTATAATGTCCGAGTCCCTAACAGGTCCCGTGCACCGAACAGAGTCCGCTCGCGCTTATCCCAGATCATAAAGGCAAAGTCGCCATATAGATAACGGGGACAATCATATCCCCATCGTTGATAGGCTCGAATAACGAGCTCGCAGTCCGACAGGGTAGAACGTTGTTCACTCCCTATCCCTAATCTGTCGAATAGCTCCTCGCGGTTATCCAGAATGACGTCGGCTGTAATAACAAGCCCGCTCTCATCATCCCAATACGGCATCGGACTGTAGCATTCATCGGCCAGCAGCCTTCTCTCGCCACACACAAGCACGGTCGAATCTCTGTGCCAACTTCCAATGGCGTCTACACGATAGTCACGGATCGACTCCATCAATAGCTGATTGTCTTCATCAGAGATGTTGTCGTGATTGTAAGTATGAATACCTAGGATAACCCCCATACAGTCCTTCCTCTCGCACCAAATTGCCTAATTGAATTATAGCGCAAATGATACAGTTTGTAACTATATTTTTTTTGAAATATACTTTCTGTATCATAGGTGAGCATAAAAGAATCACCATTGACCTTCACTTCTCCGTTCACTTCGCTGACGATACTCAGCAGCTTTTTATTTGTGCATATACTCTAAGTTAGTCCATGGAAGATTACTTTTTCAGCTTCATAAGTTGCTGGAGGGGTGGTCCAAAATCACACCAATAAAGCACTCGACGATCCTTACAGCTGTAAGGTTTGCATAATGAAATATTAACTAACTATTCTCGCGATTAGGTTTGGCACAGTACGAGGTTAGCTTTAATATAATATCTCGAACGGATTTCCCCCTGAGCTTGTTAAACTTTTTACAAGTTCAGATGGCGTAGAAACTCTAGTCAAACAAGCATTTCCGGTGCATTAGGCTAATCATGTATTATCTGTACGATGACACGATAGATATTAAGATTGTTGAATTTACGAGTGTACAGTAGAAGCAGTCGTTTAGCAGCAGCGACCGGAGGGCATTCTTATTTTCAAATACGAGGAGGGGAGTTATTTGGAAGGACAAACTCCGAATATGGGTATGTACGATTGGGATACTGATTCTGAACAATGGCGAAGGGAGCAGTTGGGCCAAAACTTCAAAGATATAGACATAGAGTTTGCGCTTCGTGGTGTTAATATCAACTGGAAAGATGCAGACCCATCAGGACAAAGCGACAGTTCTGCGGCAATATTAGCTGCAATAGCCGATGATGATTCAGATTCAATATACATCCCAAAAGGACTGTACTTGATTTCCCAAAATGTGTCGATACCAAGCTATAAAAAACTGATTTTTGACCGCAACGCTCGATTACAGATTGCGAACGAGAAAACTCTAACACTGCACTGTACAATTGACGCAAATCCGTCCGATTGGATCTTTGATTTATCGCTTAGTGGGACAGTGAAGGGATCACTTAAAGTTAAGGAAATCTACCCCGAGTGGTTCGGCGCGAAGCTTGATGGTATTACCGATGACACACTATCTATACAAACTGCGTTTAATTGTGCTGAGTTATCCGAAGGAGCAACAGTTCAGTTTCCTTACCGAAAGATGATTAAAGTAACAATGCAAGGTGTTCGTTCAACGAAAACATGGCATTCTGGAGCTTATAAGAGAAGGTTTTCCCTACTTATAGGCAGTAATGTAGATGTGGACTTTAATTATTGTACGCTTAGTTGTCCACTGGTTCAGGAAGCCTCAGCACTTGTACCAGTTAACATCATAAGTAATAAAGCGGCCAGCAACGATCTGTCTGGAAACGTAAATATACGAATCAGTAACCTTATTCTTGATCAAAACGTCCCGTATTTGACATATGACGCTACTCAAGTCGGCAGTTACGATAGTGTTGTTGCTGAATTCCATAACACTGACGGCGTTGTATTGACTAATATAACTGTACAAAATGCCTTCGGTTGGGGATTGAAAATTACTAATAGTCGACACTTTAAAGTACTGGGTAAAACACTTCTAAGTAAAATCGTAGGATGCGCCCTTCGAATCGGCTGGGATGACAATACTGCCCATGGATATGTAGAGGATGTAGAGATACGTAATAACAGTAACTTGTATGAATCTTTAGTTGCAGGTAACACAATCTACTGTGTAGCGGAACACCTACGGATTGGGAGGATCTTTCAGACACTTGACACTGAATATATCCCTACCGAATTTAACATCAATGACATTGTAAATTATAAGCTTGGTAGTGCAAACTTCGCAAACAACTGTAACCACATAAACATTGACGAGATATACTGCTACTATCTTGGATTCAAAATTCAAAATTATACAGGAACCACTGCAGGAAGCCCTAACAATATTCGTATTGGGAAAATATACCTCGAAAACACTTTTTTTAACCAACAGGCTCATAGTTGCTATATAGATGAACTGATGATGGGCACGAATAGTTTTGTAGAATCTCAAAATGGAGTTTACTGCTACATCAATCGTATTATGCAATCTAGATCTGGTAGGTACACTCTCAAAGGGATAGATACCAAGAAACTTTATATTAATGAGATTATATCAACAGACTCATATGCAATATTATCCACTGCCCCAAATGCAGTAATACAAATAAATAATATATTCATAAGCAGAAACGACCCTACGATGCCCTTAGACAGCGGGACAAAATACCTTATAGACTTGGGTACATGTAGTAATGTTCAAATATGGAAACTAGTTTATAGCATTGGCAGTTCATCGTCTGTTACAACGAACTTCATTAAGATGCCAGCAGGCTCCAGCATCGGCTCTGTCACTGGAAGTTATACAAATTCATCTAACATTACAACTAAAATGATTGATAGCTTTTTAATTACATTATCAGTCGGCACACAAACTACGATTAACCTATCAAATAACTCTTTCGGTAATAGCGATAGTAGCGTTTATCGGAATGGCAACTTTATGCGAAGAAGATTTGACATTGCTCCAATGAGCAATTTATCTAGGTCAATAGTTATTATCAACTCAATTGAGACTCAGTTTGGTGATAAATTGGTTATAAACCACTCGGCTGCTACTGGTATTGAACAATTCTATGTTAAGGTGTTGTCCTATGATCAACTCCCAGAAACAACAACTTGGTAATCAGCTTCAACCTGATATACCACGTTAGAATCCAACGTAGAGTACACACAGAAAGTTTAGTCAGTAAATCCACTAGATTCTTTCTCCAGACACTCTCCATGTCCATCCATATGCCAGTCATTGCAATACCAGTTGTAAGCGTTCTAACAGCCCCTCCTTCTACTTTCACTTAATCTGATTTATACAGCGACCTTAAGACCATTCTACCGCAGTACCTTTTCGGTTAGGATATGAGGAGTAGGATCGTACGCCTTCTCGAGCAGAGTAATGGAACCGCTTCAACTTTTCAATCCAAAAATGCCTGATGACTTCTTAATCGGCCGATACTTCTATGACATTGTTGTAATTGGAGATGCTTCCATTGATGAGCCTGCTGATCAGGTCATAAATGGAAGCATCTTTCTTTCTTTTCATCAACTCTTGGACAAGCATTCTACTTGATATTAGGACAAATTCTTTCTACTGAGATAAAAAATCTGCAACAGATGTATCTTAATTGGATTATTGAACTAATCCAGATTCATTACTAATTTCTTATCTTTTCTCTTGATAAGCAAATTCTTAAAGTAAATAAATTCTTCATTTCTCCAAAAGACAAGCAAATAAAAAATATTGATTACAAGTAGATTAAGTATACACTCAACAAAAAACACTGCAGCACCTGTAAGCATATGGAATGAGCTTGTAATGAAATAACATATAAGGAATGGAATCAATGCAATGAACAAATACTTTAAGTACATTACAAAGTACTTCCTTAATTTCACTTTGAAAATATATTTATACGTTACCTTCGGCTTCACCCAAAAAACTACAGTGAGATTACTAATAAGGGTTCCTAGAAACACACCGGGCAAACCAAGTAAATTTACTAATAATAGTGAGGCAATTAGATTAATACTCAATTCAAAAATCGGAGCATATCGGTCTCGATAGTAACTCCCCCCCCCTTCATAAAACCTTTCGACAGAACCCCTCATTAATTGAAAATACATATTTGCTATAACAATAAACAAAGTAAATTTATCAATAGTCTGACCTTCTCCTAACCAAAGTATTACAAACGGCGTTAACATATTAAATAACACGATAGTTATCATTGATACTATCCAAAAATTAACGAAAAATAGCCTTTTATGAATGATATATGCTGCATCCCTGTCTTTTTCAACCAACAAATTTCCTATTGATGATGTGATTCCAGTCATCGCCGTACTTGTCATACCCTGGATGGCGCCGATAATAAGGCTATAATTGCTATACCGAGCTACAGCAGATAAGTTAATGAAGGAAGAAATAATTAGGTTATCCGTACCAAATACAACTACTCCACCAATCTTATGGAACATTAAGGCTTTAATATTTTTATTCAGATTGCTTTTCTCTTCGACTTCCAAATTAGTCACCTTGGACCGCTTCAACGAAGTATATTTCGAATCAATATAGAGACTTAACCCAATATAAAATATTAGGTTACCTATTATTTGAATTGCTAAATACAGATAAAAACTGTGAACTAGCAACAGCCCTATGATTTGCATTATTGCAATACCAAGTTTGGCAATAGTATTAGCAATAGTTACTCTATAGCCTTCCTGCGCAACCGTTGGAACACAAAATTTATATGAAAAATAATAACCAATAACTGTGTTAACTAAAAAAAGTAGAAAATACAACCTAGCCTCTGTCATATTTATAGAATCTGTAATAAAAAGATCTAAAATTGGCAACATAACAAGTCCCGCAGCCAATACAATTACGCCTATTATTTGATACATCTTTTTATAATGTTTCAATAGGGCATTAATTTTTATCCAATCATTATCTGCATAAGGCTTATATAAAGAAAAAATAATTGCAGATCCAATACCCATTTCAACTATTGACAAATAGCCTATGATGTTCGTATATAAAGAACTCAAACCTAACAAATCTGATCCTAATTCATTAATAAAAACCTTGCGCACAAAAATAATAGGTAAGAATCCAATGACAAAAGAAATAACACTTATTAAGACATTTATTGTTGCCTTTTTTGTTCGCATGAATCCTTGTCCTTTCCTTCACTGCCTGATATCAACCATTTACCAATAAAAGTTAGAAAGATTTATACATCAATGCCAAAGTCTCATTGATGTATAAATCTTTCTCCTTCTAAGAAAAACATAATATTATCATGTCTTTCCAATCATTTTCTTTAGTTTCACTAAAGATACTGTCAATAATGATATTCCAAAGGGCTGATTATATAATGCGAGACGAGCATAAATACTGTTCAATAGTCTCATGTTAGTCGATACTAGTGCTTTCTTATCTCCTTCTGCTTGAATAATTGAAACAATAGCTTTAGAAACACGATAACAATTTCCGAAATCAGTATATATTCTTTGCACATACATTAATGCGTTAATATACGATTTCATCTTTGCTACTTTGAGCAACTCAATATCTGATGGCCTATATTTTGGAGACTCCATAACAATCTGAAGCTTATATGATTCTATTTTTTCCTGCAATTGAAAGTAGTTAACCCTAACCTTCGCACCTGCTCCGGGATCATTACAATCATAATGGTATAGTGCCTGTTTAATATAACTACATTTATGCGCGATTGATAAGTACGCCAAATTAAACAGATAATCCTCAGCGTACGGAAGCCCTTCTATAAATGAAATGTGATGTTTTTTTATCAGCTCTCGATTGTATAACTTTCCCCAAGGGGCACATCCAGAACGATTTGATATATAAAATCGATAGAGTTGATCCGCCAAAAATATGACATCTAGATCATGATTAATAGCGTCATGTTTTGATCCACTTTGCGTTTCTACGTACCAATCTGAGATACACAAATCGGAATTATCCTTTTCCATGGAAGCAACCATTGCCTCTACACAATATTCGCTAATCCAGTCATCTGCATCAATAAACATTATATATTTCCCAGAGGCAGCCTCTATCCCTGTATTTCTTGCCACACTTACTCCACTATTCATTTGTCTAATGTATATTATATCCTTGTAAATTTGGCATAAATCTCCCAGTATAGATTCACTTCCATCTGAACTACCGTCATTAACGACGATCAATTCAATACAAGGATATGATTGTTGAACAATGCTGTTAATACAGCGCTCAATTGAAGACTCAGCATTATACACCGGGAGTATAATAGACACTGTATGCTTCATGCTAGAGATTCTCTCAAATAACTTTTCTTTTTCAGATAACTATATGCAATCGAAATACAACAAAAAACAAAGATTGGATCCCATATCATATCGGTAATATACCCCCTTGTGTATCGCATCAAATAATATAGAAACGAACACCACATTGCGAATTTTACTGGATTCTCTAACGATTTGATCAATGTATTTTCATACAGTAGGACCAACTTCGCAAAGAGTAATACGGCAATAATACTAAACCAGCCGAAATTCCACCACCATTCAGCTATGCTCGATCCCCCCATACTTGCAACACTTGCATTCAATAGGCTTCCTCTTTCAGGCAACGCCAAATAGTTTGCAAAAATTGCATACTGGTTATAAGGAGCAGCAATGCTCAGATTAAGCCCCTCCGCAATTGATACAATGAATCCATATATATACGTGGTTCCGAACTGTAAACTTCCGGTCTGTGGAACTGCCATTTGCATCTGAATAACAGCCTTAATTGTTCCTCCCATTTCGAACATAAGGTCAACAATTGGATTCGATTCGACTAAAAAGTACTGAACCTGACTCCAGAACTCTCCATTAACCCCCATTTCTCTTGTCGCGGTTACAATATTAACAAGGTATAAACCTAAATAGGCGAAAAACAAATACCTAATCTTGATCTTTGGGTTGAAATAATAAAAGTACATAACTAATAACGGCGCTACAGTTTGAATCGTGTTCCCTTTTCTACCTGTAAAGAACATAAATAACAAATAATAAATTATTACTATCAACATAATCCGCATAAATACGGTCCTATTGTTTTTGAAGCTTGACAAGATTAGTAATATACCAGGTAAGAAAAGCTTCGTAAACCAGCCTAAAGGAATACCGTGAAAGGAAGTGTCGGCCGACATGGTGCCACTGTATCCTTCTGCTATTTTCGCAGAAACTTGAACATAGTTAGAGTATATTGTGGGGAGTATTGATATTAACAAGAAAATAACGCCTAGCTGTCTACATATAATAATGTCTATATAATCATCTCTTGTTAATACTTCCTTAGTTACTTTTGTTTTTTCAGAATAAATAATCAATCCAAATATATAAAACGTTATTATTAAATGAGAAAACACAAGTGCATCAAATGTATTCTGATCGCCATATCTGTAAAGCATTATGCTCGGGTTATATTCATGTAGTTTAAATCCCATCACTATGACTAGTGTAATATGAAACAACCACATGCTTAATAACACAAAAAAAGTTGGTGAAACAACTCTAAATTGCATTACACGCCATACAATCAAATAATACATAAACAGAATCGCTGAAAATACAGCCATTCTATATTCCCATCCAACCCTAACATCAGACATATCCGGATAAAAATACACCCATCCGATTAGCAGTATAATTACCCCAAGAAACAACATGTTAAGTTTTCTAGATGCTATATTCACTATCTCACATCTCCATCCCTTATCGGATTATTAATGTAATCCTGGGCACCATTATTTGAAATTACTTTTCCCGGAATTCCAACAACGACAGCACTGTCCTGAACTGATTTATTTAACACGCAGTTTGTTCCAACTGCGACGTTATTACCTATTTCAATTCCGCCAATTATTTTCGATCCTGGAGCCATATATACATTATCACCAATACTCGGGAATTGTTTTTGTCCATCTTTAATAACCATTCCAACAGTACAGCCTTGTGAAACAGTAAAGTTTTTACCTATCTTGCGCGCGGAAAGCACAATCGTATTAATGTGAAAAATTAATAGCCCTGGACCAATTTCAATGTTAAAAGATATATCATAGCCGAACTTATATTTATAGCGCTTATACAATTGTCTCGCTAACGGAAAGATTGTATATTTGGTTATTCTCTTTTTCTTTGTGAAATGGCATATCCTCAGCCAAACTGAAAATCTGAATCCTTCTGCTTTCATATATTGTTGTAGAAAGCTCTTTACACTTGTATCACCACAGTACCGATACAAATCCGCCTTAATATATTGAAAGCAGCTCACGATCCAACTCATCTCCCAAATTGTAGTTCTTTATCTCATTCCATATATAGCATTCATACAACTTTGATGCTGCCTCTGTCGTGAACCCTCTCTGATGAATCATATTAATTAGCTTTGTGCGGTCTAAATAGCGTACCTTGGACATTTCAAGTATTGCATCAATCCATGTATCAAGACTCTCTTTGAGATCTAAAACCTTAACTAACCCTATCCCCATGTCCACTTCATTTGTAACATTAGTAGAAATTACCGTTGGTATTCCTGCAACTTGTGTCTCCACAGTGACAGTAGGTAGTCCTTCAAAATGAGATGGTAGCACCGTGACACTCATTACTTGAAGAAGCTTATGCACATCTTCTCTCCTACCTAAAAACAAAGTAACGTCTTCGCATTGGTTATTATTAATATCTTGTTCAATTCTAGTCCGCTCATTCCCGACACCTATAAACAACCATTTAAATGAAATATTACGTTCTTTCATCCTTTTAATTATTTTCACCATGAAGTCATGATTTTTTTGATAGCCAAATTGTCCAATGTGTCCTATTACTAAATCGACATCTGTTATATCTAACTCTTGTTTGATTGTCTTCACTTCAGATGTTGATATGTTTTGAGCAAATTTCTCTACATTCACGCTATTAGGTATATGCATGACTTTACTCCGCTTTAACGCCCCTCCACCGAATACATATGCTGTAGCAATTCTACTACAGGATACATACTGGTCTGCGGCTAATCGTGTTATCAGTCTAGAGATATTCATCTTTGGTTTGTTATACCAAAAATCACTCCCTCTACTTGCAGCAATATGTGCATGAACTATAATTCTATTAACGCCGCACAATCTGGAAATTAATGAAAAATACATTGCCTTGTAGCCATACATATGAATATGAATAACATCGTAAGGACCATGTTTGAGTAATAGCTTTTGGTACTCTATAACGCACTTATAGAGTGTCTTAATCCGAACATTCCTTAATGTAAATACTCTACCGCCTTTTGCAGTAATCTCTCTATAAAAGTCATCGCTGTATGTTGTAAAACCAACAACATCAATTTGCACCTTACTAGAATCAATTGAACTTACTAAATTACGTACCGTCGATGAAATACCTCCACCATAGCCCGGAATGATATGTAGGACTCTTTTCGGTTTCAACACCATTCCCCCCTACGCGCGTCTCATTTGTTCAAATATACTGAAATGAGCGTCAGCCATTTTCTCAATCGTGTATTCATTTGCCACAGCCAGACTTGTCATCATCAATTCATCACTAACCATATTAGACAAATCACGAATAGCTTCTTTTAATTGCTGAACATCATTAGTTCTAACAATTTTACCGTTCTCCTCGTTGCTAATCATTTCCAGCCCCGCCACACAACGGTCAGTAGTAATAACAGGCAACCCATGTGCCATTGCTTCATTAACAACAAGTCCCCATATATCCTCTCGTGTAGGCAAAACAAATAGATCCGCAGCCTGATAATATTCGGACAACTCTTCCTTCTTCATGAAGTCTACAAAGTGAACATTATTCAAATTAAGTTCCTCTTTCATGCGAATATATTCCTCTGAAGGCTTGCCTCCTACTATATAAATCCCAGTATTGTTGTCCAAGTTTTCACACGAACGAAGAAGAATATCAATCCCTTTACGATGAATAAACTGCGCAACTGTCAAAATCATCTTTTGTTCTGCTATTCTTAACTTTGATCTTATCTCTCGCTTTTGCTCTTTACTTATCGGTTTCGCCAGGACATCCGCTTGACGAATTGATGAGAAAGGATACACATATACTTTATTAGTATCCGCTCCGTAATGGGCTAAGTATTCTGTTGTTGCTCCCCCCGTACTAAGCCAGGCCTGGGCTGATCCGATAAAATACTTCTTGAGTTTATAAGAAATATTGCTATCATTTTTGATCAGTCCACCATCAGAACTTATAATGTACGGGATTTTTTTCAATTTACAATATATCTGCGCAGCCATTTGAGATACTGTAGAGTAAACACCAAAAACCACAAAATCGTACGTGTTTTTTTTCAAATGTCCAGTAATACCAAGTGAAATCATTTTATTTTTGACTTTTAAGCCGTTTAGATAGACAACTCTGAAGTTCTCGTTTCTGGAAATCATCCATCCATCTTCCCGATAACTTACTTCATCGAGTTCATAGATTACAGTTAACTCACAACGCTTACCTAACTCCTCGAAAAATTGAACTTTATACGGAGCTGGAACGGTCGTAATATATAGTACTCTCATCCTAAACCCTCATATTCCATATCGAAGTAATCAATATACTTCTCAATATCTTTTTGACAATCTATTTTTCTGGTGACATACAGTTTATTTAGCTCTACCAGTTCTCTAAAGCCCTGTTCGTCCAGTCGTATTACTTTATTAATAATCTCTTGGAAACCAGCTTTATTTGACAGTTTCTCTACAAAGCCTCCGTTTTCATTGTAGTCATCCCAAGGTGTAACACCTTGACTAAGGATAACCAGACAGTTATTCATCATCGACTCTACAATTACGTGCCCATAGTTTTCGCCTAATGTTGGAAATAAAAATGCATGATATTGTTGAAAAACAAACGGAATTTCGTTATGTACAATCTCACCCTTATACGTAACGATAATATTAGGTGGCAGCTCATCAATAACTTTTTGGCACTCATCCCAATAGGTTGCATCTTCCATTGGTCCATAGATATCAAAGATAACTTTCCCATTAGTAATCCCTTTTAAAATTTCTAACGCATACTTCAAATTTTTTTTAGGAAAGATCCTGGATATAAAAACAAGCTTTATCTCCCCAACCGACTTCTTTATGTAAAGCTCTTTAGGTACATATTTTGTTGGTAAGTTCGGGATAACAAACGTCTCAGCATTTGGAAATTTTCTTTTAATATCCCGTCCTTCTAATTCGCTAGTCGCATGCCATATGAGATTGCTATATAGTCCAATCATTCTTGATAGGTATATATAACTGTACTTTTTGACTTTCTTATTTTCAGTACCACCTGTAAAATCCCCTCTCGGGGTTAAAATCACTTTACACTTTTTCAATCTTCCTATCCTTCTGAGTAACAATGGAATAATTGTGTAAATCGGCGAGTAAAAGCCATTTAAGTAAAGTAGGTCAAATTCTGTTTCACCCAGAATTTTTTTGAACCCTCTCAAGTTCTGCATATCTGGACTCATATAAAAAACTTGTGCATTTCCAATACGATTCCAGGTATTAATCTCAATATTAGAGTAAGGTTGATCGCATCTATAGTCTCGATCCGCGCAAAGAACATAAAAATCAAATTGATTCGCAAGATTTTCAACCATATTCATACAAGATTGAATTGGGCCACCACCTTTATAACCAGGTGCGTACTGACCATTTAATATCAGGATTTTTTTTCTCATATTCTTCTCAACCCTCTATGCGTTTAGATCATATTTCTCTAACAAACCAATTGTTACGATACGTATCTATTATATCATATATGTTACAAAATGTAACCAAGATTGTATCATTAATGTTTTTCTTAGAAAGAATAATATTTCTTTCACTACTGTTATGTGGATAATTGATCTCTACTCTTACGTATTACCCATATAAAAGGCCTTAGCGGAAAATACATAAAGTGGAGCCATCTCGGCAGAGCAAGCATCTGAGTATCAATATCATGAGGATATAATTTATTTAAGAGAAGCTTAATTTTCTGGCGTGGAGTTAGTAGCAACGAGGTATAATGCTTGAAATAATACTTCTGATCAAATTGGGAGTTCTGTCTAAGTATGTAAACATACTCATTAATTATCTTTATAGCCTCTTCCGCCAGTTGGCGTGTTTTTTTGTGCATTGTTGTCTCAATAATGTTTCTACTTAACTGTACATGAAACAACTCTGATACAAGGACTAATGTTTGCCCTAGAATGTGTATTTTATTTAGTTGTCGACATTTATCCGTTATATTTTCCCAATCCAGACCCATTTGTATCATTCTCTCGATATCAGCCAACCAACGCAGTCTAAACCACCCGTGTCGTGCCCCATGAGAAATAAGATATACAAAGAGATCATCATGCCCCAGAAAATATACTGGAATACTCGTCTTGACAGTTTCCCTTCTTCTTTCCCATAACTCGGTAAACTTTGGCTCCTTATAAACATCCGCACTCATACGCCAATGCAGCTCAACTTGTACTCCAGTAAGAGGATGAGTATAGCCGAGATGGTGATGTCTCCTTATTACTGATGTCAATAATATTGGTATCTCTTCATCTGGTTGATACCCAAGCTGTAGTAATACTTGTTGCGCTTTTTCAAAATGATGGCCTGAAACAAGAATATCGATATCCTTTGAGGTTCGTTGAGAAAAGTCCCCATATAATGCTTCTGCAAGAACTGGTCCTTTCAGAACGAGTACCTGTATATGATTTTGACTTAATTCATAACAAACCCTCTCCATAGCAGCGGTTAATTTCAACATCTTCAGAGTATTGCGAAGAGTTTTCTGATTCAAAGTTTCCATAACGTGAAGCGGAATATTACAATCAAGTTGATTAAATACATTAGCAACTCTCGGATAAACCCGATGTTCACTCGCTAATAATAGAAATATATTCCAATCAATTCGGGATACTACACTACGGATACTTTGCTGTTTCTCAGCCAATGCTCCTTCTCCAATGATCGTCAGCAGTAGCTGTAATTCGACAGACATATTTTTTTTCATACTATGAGTACCCTCCCCCATTTCGCCGAGCTCCTCACATTACGAGCTTTTGTCTATCTTAATACAAATGATACTTGCTCACGCACACCTTGGTTCAGGCTTGGCCTGCCAACCGAATAATAAACAAAGTCCGTATTTACTAGCTCGCTCTCACTATACATATTACGGCCATCTATCAGATTTGGCGACTTTAACCATCTTCGAATGAGTTGCAATGAAATATCTTTGAACTGCTTCCATTCTGTTAATAGACATAGGGCATCAGCCTCTAACGCAGCTTCTTCCGCTGATTCACAATAAGTTACATCAGATCGATTCAACGATAGCTTAAAATTATTTATTGCAATTGGATCATAAGCTTTTACATTAGCACCTTTATCCAACAGCTCAATAATAATTTCTAGCGCTGGAGTATCTCTAACGTCATCAGTCTCAGGTTTGAATGCTAATCCCCATATTGCAATAGTTTTCCCTCTAAGATCGCCTAATATCGTCTCAAGTTTACGTATAACGTTGAACCTTTGATCGCGATTGACTTCTACTACTGATTTCAGTAGCTTAAAGTCATAATTAACATTACCAGCAATCTGAATAAGTGCCTGGGTGTCTTTAGGAAAGCACGAGCCTCCATAACCTATACCTGCCTTTAGAAACGAAGAGCCTATCCTTTGGTCCATTCCCATACCTGAAGCAACCTCTTCTACATCAGCACCTACCTTCTCACATATATTTGCAATTTCATTAATGAATGAAATTTTCGTTGCAAGGAAAGCATTGGAAGCATATTTGATCATCTCTGCACTTCGCACATCGGTAATCGTTATCTGATTTGTTAATGGACGGTGTAACTCTGTCAACATGTCTGCAGCCCGCTCGCTTGAAGTACCAATAATTATTCGATCCGGGTTCAAAGTATCCTGAACTGCAGTTCCTTCCCGAAGAAATTCAGGTACAGAAGCATAATCAAAAGCAACTTCGGCATACTTTCCTATGATCGCTGCTACCTTCTCATTCGTACCAACGGGAACTGTGCTTTTCACAACAACTACTTTGTACTCTTTTATTTCTCTTCCAATCTCTTCTGCTACTTGTTCTATATAAGACAAATTCGCTTCTCCACTTGACATAGATGGAGTACCTACCGCAATGATTATTATCTCTGCGTTATCGATTGCAGCAGCCAGATTAGTGGTGAACGATAATCTTCCTGCATTAACATTTCTCGTAATTAATTCCTTAAGGGTAGGCTCATAGATTGGTACTTCTCCATCTTTTAAACGATCAATCTTCGACTGGTTATTGTCAACGCAAATTACATCATTACCCAACTCTGAAAAACATACACCTGAGACAAGACCTACATAACCAGTACCAATAACAGTAAGCTTCATTTCACACACGCTCCCCTTACACATATTGTTCGAAATATCTCGTGCGCGTTATTCTAATGTTGAACTCTCTATGTATTAGTCCGTTTTATTCCAAAGTTAGAGCGATATATCTAAGAGAAGGTATTAATTCTACAAGAAATCTCCAACCCGAAGCGGCACAACAATAAGATGCCTCGGGCGGTATACATACCCATTATCCGAAATTTTACTGCTGATTGTTTGCGTTATTAAATGGTCACATTAAAACAATGTTCTGAAATTTCTGACCATGAATTATATAGCTCCATGATCGTATCTTCACTCGAATTACCGCTTTGAACTACAATTATCTCCATATCACTGCTCGCACGCAGCCCATGCAATGTTTTAGCCGGAATGTGAATAACATTCCCGGATTTGACATTCATATATATACCATTCTGTACCAGTTCCCCTTCACCCTTTACTATCGTCCACACCTCTTCTCTGTAGAGATGCATGAGATAACTAAGGTTTCGACCTTCCTTGATCGCGATTCGTTTCGTAATAACACAACGTCCATCATTGTATCGATCATTATCAAGAATTCGGATCCAGCCCCATTCCTTCTCTTCAAACATAGGGCCCATATCATAATTGACATAATCCTTGATCCGTGGACTAGCACTTTTATCTGTAACAAGAATGCCATCTGGGCTGACTGCAACGACTACGTTAGACACGCCTAAAACAGTTACAGGGATCTCCAGTTCATTCACCAAGTGCGTATTGTAGCAGTCTTGGCTAATGATTCCTTTTCCAATCTGATAATGCTTCATTTCTTCAGTTAATGTGTTCCAAGTCCCAAGATCCTTCCAATATCCCTCATATGGTAAAACAACGATGTTATTCGTTTTTTCAACAACTTCGTAGTCAAAACTGATCTTAGGCATTTTATGATATTGTTCAGTGAGCTTATCATATTCGACTGGGAGCCCTTTTGAATTGAGAATATTAATAATATAGCCCAGTCTGAATGCAAAGACCCCACAATTCCACATCGCCTGTTGTTCAATTAGATCAACAGCTTCCACTTCTGTCGGTTTTTCCTGAAAGTGGCTAACTCTCATCACTCCACTTTCCAATAATTCCCCCTGTCTAGGAATAATATAGCCGTATTTAGCTGAAGGATATGTCGGCTTTACACCAATAAGTGCTAATTCTGCACTTGTCATTTGAATTATTTCTTCTAACTGCTGAATGGAATTAAAAAAATGGCCTTCCACATAAGGATCCACCGGTAATATAGCTATAATTTCATCCGGGTCAACTCTAGCGACAGAGTACAAATAACTCGCTGCTAATGCAATAGCTGGGAAAGTATCTCTGCGTTCAGGTTCAATAATAAGTGGTACAGAGGGGCCCACCTGGGTGTGCAGTATTTCGACCTGTGATTTCCCCGTTGCAATGTAACTGGAATCGGCCAGCCCACATCGATCGATCTGCCCCCACACTCGCTGTACCATTGATATCAGTTCTCTGTCGTCATTTTCTAATACTTTCAGAAACTGTTTGGATCGTGCATCATTTGATAGAGGCCATAGTCTCTTGCCAGATCCTCCAGACAGTAAGACCAATTTCATACGTTCCCTCCCTCAAGGTACCTTGACCATTTATGTTATGAAGGTCACATGGTCTACACCTTTAGTTCACCTTGTGGCTTCATTCTTCGGTCGTACTTCTCGCACTCGTACATCTTGGCATCGACTAAGAAACGGTACCAATAAGCTTGCAGGAAGTGAAAGATCTTGCCCTCCGGTCCGTCAAGAAACCCGAGCTTCACATAATACCGGTAAAAAAAATAGAGGTGTGCGCGAAAGAATTTGGGAAGTCCATAATATCCCCGATTC
>Ga0182739_1000644_pt1 | contig 42429 bp, 30 predicted proteins | sample eDN5th30CBELigBY_FD_128873 | JGI IMG/M metagenome (GOLD analysis project Ga0182739, IMG submission 128873) | Enriched backyard soil microbial communities from Emeryville, California, USA - eDNA 5th pass 30_C BE-Lig BY (version 2) (version 2) | ecosystem: Environmental > Terrestrial > Soil >... | reverse complement strand
CTGGTCGCCGTAGGTCAGGCGATCCACCAGCGTGCCGCTGCCGTCGAAGAGGTTGATCTGGTCGGCACGGCCGAGGTTGTTGGTGTAGCCGCCGAGGATCTTGGCGCCGGCGCACAGGCGCCAGTCGCTGCGGAACGCTTCGGTCTCGCTCTCGGCCAGCACCACCGACTCGCCCGGCTGCACGCTGCCGAAGCCGCTGAGGTCGAAGCCGATCGCCGGATTGGCGCTGTCGTCGTCGTAGCGCCAGCCGGTCATGTCGACCGGCGTCGTGCCGACGTTGGTCAGCTCGATGAATTCGCCACCGGCACCGTCGTACATCCATTCGGTGATCCGCATCTGCGCCTGGGCGGCGCTGGCGGACAGCACGAGCAACAATCCGGCGGCCAGCCGGTATGTGCGAACAAAAGCCATGGTGGGTACTCCCCGAAAGAAAAAACGGCGGCGCCGCACGAAGGTGCAGCGACGAAGCGCGGGGAGTGTGGCCGGATATCGTTGCGGTCCCGTGATGCTGGCATGTCATCGGCGGCCGGGCCCGCCGTACACCGTCGGCGGCTGCGCGCGGGACCGTGGGACGCGGCCGACTGGCGCCGTTGCGCGCCGGCGGCCGACCCGCAGCGCAGGGCCCGGCCATGACCGGAAGGCCGGGGTGACACACGGCGGCGCCGTCCTGCGCCCTGGGGCACGACAGACACCCCACCGCCGCGCGGGTGCAGCCCCGACCGCTTCGACGCCGACCACGGAACCGCCATGAACCCGACCCGCACCCCCGTCCCGCTCCGGTGCCTGCCGCTCCGCGCCGCACGGCGTCCCGCTGCGATCATCCGTTTCGCCGGGGTCCTCCTCGCGGCGCTCGTCGGGTCGATCCCCGCAGCGGCGCAGAGCCCGGCACCGCTGCCCCGTCCCGACCTCCACCTGGTCGTCAACGGCAGCGTCCAGGCGCTGCTGCGGCTGCCCGATGGCAGCCTGGTATTCGGCGGCACGTTCACCTCGGTCAACGGCCAGCCGCGGGCCAACCTGGCCAAGCTGCGGCCCGACGGCACCCTCGATCCGGACTGGAATCCGGCCCCTGATCGCGAGGTCTATGCGCTCGCCGCCGACACGGTCGGCAATGTCTATGTCGGCGGCTGGTTCTACGCCATCGGCGGGCAGTCGCGCACGAACCTCGCCAAGGTCTCGGCCACCGGCACCGGCACGGCCGATGCGAGCTGGAATCCGGCGCCCGATTCGTTCGTCTATGCACTGGCGGTCGATGCCGGCGGCGCCGTCTATGCCGGCGGCCAGTTCGGCATGATCGGCGGCCAGAACCGTGCGAACCTCGCCAAGCTCGCCGGTGCCGGCTCGGGCGCGGTGGACGCGACCTGGGACCCGGCGCCCGATTCCACCGTCCGTGCGCTCGCCGTCGATGGCGCGGGCAATGTCTATGCCGGCGGCCAGTTCTTCCTGGTCGGCGGCCAGGCCCGCCGGTACATCGCGCGGATCTCGGGTGGCGGCGTGGTCGATGCCACCTGGAACCCGACGGCCAGCGGCCTGGTCGGCGCGCTGGTGCTCGATGGCGCCGGCGGCGTCTATGTCGGCGGCGAGTTCACGACGATCGGCGGCCAGGCCCGCCCCTATGTCGCCAAGCTCTCCACGGCCAACGGGACAGTCGATGCCGGCTGGAACCCGGCACCCGATCGCCGGGTCGGCGCGCTGGCCGTCGACGCCGCAGGCCATGTCTACGCCGGCGGCCTCTTCACGACGATCGGCGGCCAGGCGCGCAATGGCCTGGCCAAGCTGTCCGGCAACGGCAGCGGTGCGGCCGACGCGAACTGGAACCCCTCGCCCCAGGGCGGCCAGGTCAGCGCGCTGCTGGCCGACGCCGACCGGGTGTACGCCGGCGGCAGCTTCTTCCATGTCGGTGGCGCCTACCGCCTGGGCCTGGCCATGCTCTCGGGCAGCGGCGTCGGCGCGCCCGGCGCCGCGGTCGATGCCGAAACGCCGGCCCGCGCCGCCTCGCTGCTGCTCGAACGTCCGTACGGCATGCTGGTCGGCGGCGAGTTCCTGAAAGCCAACGGCATCCTGGCGCCGTACGCCTTGCGGCTGAAGAGCGACGGCACGATCGACACCCATCCCAGCGCCGACGACGCGATCCTGGCGCTGGTGGCCGCCTCGCTCGGCGAGCCCGGCCCCTTGACGATATCCGGCGTGCTGCGGGCGGTGGTCGCCTTGCCGGACGGCAGCTTCGTGTTCGGCGGCGCCTTCACCTCGGTCGGCGGCACGCCGCGCAACTACCTGGCCAAGCTGCGGCCCGACGGCACGCTCGACCCGGACTGGAATCCGAACGCCGCCGGTGGCGGCGTCTACGCGCTCGCCACCGACGGCGCCGGCAACGTCTATGCCGGCGGCCGCTTCACCAGCGTCGGCGGGCAGCCGCGCAACCGCCTGGCCAAGATCGCCGGCAGCGGCACCGGAGCGGTCGATCCGGCCTGGAATCCCGGCGCCGACGAGGAAGTCAGTGCGCTCGCCGTCGATGCGGCCGGCCGCGTCTATGCCGGCGGCAGCTTCACCCATGCCGGCGGCCAGGCGCGCGCCCGCCTGGTCAGGCTGGCCGGCACCGGTGCCGGCGCTGCCGATCCGTCCTGGAACCCCGGCGCCGATCGTGCCGTCACCGCACTGGCGACGGACCCGGCCGGCTGGGTCTACGTCGGCGGCAAGGTGTCGACCGTCGGTGGCATCGGCCGCGATCGCATCGCGCGGCTGGATGCCGCTACCGGCGCCGTCGATCCGGACTGGAACCCGGGCGCCGATGCCGACGTGCTCGCGCTGGCACGCGCGTCGAGCGGCGTGATCTATGCCGGCGGCCGCTTCGATGTGATCGGCGGCGCATCGCGCAACGGCCTGGCCGCGCTGCCGGCCTCGGACGTGCTGTTCGCGGACGACTTCGAGCCGTAGCCGTCGGCGCGCACGGCAGAAGCGGCCGCAGGCGGCCGCTTCACAGGGCCAGGAACGAATAAGCCTGCATCAGATCCAGGGCGTGCCGGAACAAAGTGTAGGAAATACCCATCAGGATCGGCGCGGTCAGCGATCCGAGTCTGTCGAGCACGCGCTTCAAGCCGTGCAGGACGGAGTGGTTCGTGCTGATGGCCGCCACGACCAACCAGAGGAGGATCGCGAAGAACGTCGGCGTCACCGAGACCAGCATCAACGCGATGACGGGACCCCGGTTCGGAATCACGATCTCCAGCCCCAGAAGCACGTCGATCAGGAACAGGCCGACGAGGGTGTATCCATGCATCACGGCCGGCGCGATGGCCAGCAGGAAGCCCGGATCGAACCGCTCGCCCATGGCGACCATCGCGGTGACGACCAACCCGACCATCGCCAACGACGCGCCGATGCACGCCGCGACGGTTCCCGACAGCGATGCCAACGTCGCCCGGGCCACCTGCCTGGCCAGGCCGCTCCCGCTCAGCCGCTTGTAGGCTCGAAAGAACCACACGACACACTGGTACTCGACCAGCCAATGCACCGGTACCGCCATCACGGCCCCCTGCGCCAGCTCAAGCGCGGCATCGGGCGCTGGCTCCGACCGCATCAGGTCGGCCGCCATCACGAGGCTCGCCACGCCAGCTACGCCCAGTCCCAGGGTCTTCAGGCGCGAAACGCGGCCGTTCCTGGTCAGGAAGAACACCCGCAGCAGATACTCGTAGAGCCGCTTGCGCAGGTCGGCAAGGGGATGGGCCGCCAGATCGGCCTCCACGGCCTGGGACATCTGCGCGAGCAGATCGCGCACCCGCTTGAACGACAGCAGCGCTCCCAGGACGAAGACCAGAACGGAAGCCAGCAACAGCGCCCAAATCGCTGCCTTGACGATCAGCACCGCATGCCCCCCTGAAGGCACTCCATGGGTCCGCCGGACGTCGCGACCGGCCGAGGGTCGACGCGTGCAGGCCGATCCCTCAGGGGGAGTATTACGGACGAGCCGCTGCGGTGGCTAGATGCCCGGCCGGCATCAGGCGGCGGCGAATGCTTCCCGCGGCACGGCGCATTTCCGCGCGGCGCCCAACAAAAACCCCGGGTGTCGCCACCCGGGGTTTGCTTGGATCTGCCGCTGGGCGGCTGCGGGCGCTTCTTAGGCGACCTGGACCTCATCGGCCTGCATGCCCTTCTGGCCCTGCACGGCGACGAACGTCACGCGCTGGCCTTCCTGGAGCGACTTGAAGCCGCTGCCCTGGATCGAGCGGAAATGCACGAAAAGATCCGGGCCGCTTTCCGGCGTGATGAAGCCGAAGCCCTTGGCGTCGTTGAACCACTTGACGGTACCGTTCTGGCGATTGGCCATGTCTCTAACTCCTGACAACTCAATAAGTGATGAAATGGGTGTGGCCTACGAAAAAGCCGTCGGCCGGTACTGAGTTGCCAAGGAGAACGCGAGAGGGAACGAAGGAGCGGATCGAGCGATCAACCACATCGGGCCACGATTCACAGTGACCCTGGTAAACACAGTGCCGCCACTGTACAGGGGTTTTCGCCGCAAAGCGAGTGCGGGTTGCGCGGGCCGGCGGCGGACCCCGTGCTTCCGGCCCTCGCGGGTGCCAGAATCGGCGCCGCCCGGGGCGGGACCCGGAGGGGGACGGACCACATGGCGACACCCGCAGGCAACTCGCCGCGGCGCGTGCTGTTCGCGAGCCTGATCGGCACGACGATCGAGTTCTTCGATTTCTACATCTACGCAACGGCCGCGGTGCTGGTGTTCCCGCAGCTGTTCTTCCCGTCCGGCGACCCGGCCTCGGCCACCCTGCAGTCGCTGGCGACCTTCGCCCTGGCCTTCTTCGCGCGGCCGATCGGCTCGGCGCTGTTCGGGCACTTCGGCGACCGCATCGGCCGCAAGGCCACCCTGGTCGCCGCCCTGCTGACGATGGGCGGCTCGACCGTGCTGATCGGCCTGCTGCCGACCTATGCCTCGATCGGCCTGCTGGCGCCGGCCCTGCTGGCGCTGTGCCGGTTCGGCCAAGGGCTGGGCCTCGGCGGCGAATGGGGCGGTGCCGTGCTGCTGGCCACCGAGAACGCCCCGCCCGGCCGCCAGGCCTGGTACGGCATGTTCCCGCAGCTCGGCGCGCCGATCGGCTTCCTCTGCTCGACCGGCGTATTCCTGCTGCTGACCGCGTGGCTGGACGAGGCGCAGTTCCTCGCCTGGGGCTGGCGCATCCCGTTCCTGGCGAGCGCGCTGCTGGTGTTCGTCGGCCTCTACGTCCGCCTCAGGCTGACCGAGACGCCGGCGTTCCGCGCCGCGATCGCCAACGAGGAGCGCGTGCGCCTGCCGATGGCCACCGTGCTGGCGCAGCACCCGCTGGCGCTGGTGCTCGGCACCTTCGCGGCCACCGCCACCTTCGTGCTGTTCTACCTGATGACGGTCTTCGCGCTCAGCTGGGGCACCTCGGCTCTCGGCTACCAGCGCGAGCAGTTCCTGCTGCTGCAGATGGTCGGCGTGCTGTTCTTCGCCGCGACGATCCCGCTGTCGGCGGTGGCCGCCGACCGGCGCGGCCGCCGCGCGGTGCTGATCGGCGCCACGGTCGCGATCGGTGCCTACGGCCTGGCCTTCGCGCCGCTGTTCGGCGCCGGCAGCCCGGCCGGCGTACTGGTATTCCTGGCGATCGGCCTGGGCCTGATGGGGCTCACCTACGGCCCGCTCGGCACCGCACTGGCGGAGCTGTTCCCGACCGCGGTGCGCTACACCGGCGCCTCGCTGACCTTCAACCTCGCCGGCATCGTCGGTGCCTCGCTGGCGCCGTACATCGCCACCTGGCTGGCCGGCCACCACGGCCTGGCCTGGGTCGGCTACTACCTGTCGGCCGCCGCGGCGGTGTCGCTGGCCGCATTGCTGGCGATGCGGCCGCCAGGCGGCAGCCCCGCCGGCCGCTGACCGATGCCCACCGGGATCCGCCGCCGCGCAGCGCCGGCATCCCGGCCCGACGGCGGCGTGCCCGCGATCACACGCGGGACCTGGCGCTGCATCGCCTTCGTCGTGGCGGCCATCGCCGCGCTGCCGGCACCGGCCGCCGAACCCGCATCGGTCCGCGACTTCGACAACCCGCAGGTGGGGCACATCCAGCTGCAGGTGCCGCCCGACTGGCTCGCCTACGAACGCCAGGACGGCGCCGGCACCACCTTCGTGCGACTGCTGCCGCCCGATCCGCGCCGCTTCGGCCTGGAGATCCAGGTCAACACCCGCGAACGCCTCGGGCTGCCGACGCTGACCGTGGATGGCCTTCCGGGCTACCTGGTCAGCCGCCTGTCCGGCCTGCTGCCGCGGTTCCTCGAGACCGCGGTGGCGCCGGTGCGCTTCGGTCCGGCCGGCGACGGCGCCTATGCGCGCCTGACCGACCGCCACCCGCGCCAGGGCGAGTTCCTGTTCCTGACGCGCGGCGTCCGGCTCGACGGCGAGGCCGTCATCGTCTTCACGCTGTATTCGAGCGACCACGACGCCAGCGTGCTGACGCCGGTGCTGGCCGTGGCGGCGAGCGTGACGATCGTGCGGCCGGTCAGCGCCGGCCGCTGACGCCGGCGATGATCTCGGTGTAGAGATCGAGGAACTGCGCGGCGGAACGGTCGAGCGTGAAGCGGGCCTCCCAGCGCGCACGGCCGGCCGCGCCGAGCCGGTCGCGACGCGCCGGATCGCCGCCAAGCAGCGCGATCGCCGCAGCCAGGTCCCCGGCGTCGCCCGGGGCCACGCGCAAGCCGGCGTCGTCGCCGACCACGCTGGCGATACCCGAGCCCGGCACGTCGCTGGCGATCACCGCACGGCCGGCCCGCATCGCTTCCAGCAGCACCACGCCGAACGCCTCGCCGCGGTCCAGCGACGGCAGCACCACGGCATCGGCCGCCACATAGGCCGCCGCCAGCACGGCATCGTCGACGGCACCGGCGAAGCGCACGCGCGCGGCAATGCCGAGCCGGTCGGCCAGCGCGGCCAGGCGCGGCGCTTCCTCGCCCTGGCCGATCAGCACCAGGCCGGCAGCGGGCGTCCGCGCCAAGGCGGCCAGCAGCACGTCGAACCCCTTGTAGGCGCTGAAGCGCCCCACCGCCAGCAGCCGCAGGCCGGTCCCGGTCGGCCAGTCCGGCGGTGCCGCGGCCACGGCCGGTGCCGGGCCGATGCCGAGCGGGATCGCCCGCGTCTTCGCCCGCCACGGTGCCAGCGCCCGGCTCGCCGCGCCGTAGGCTTCGGATGTGGTCACGACGGCGGCGGCGCGGCGCAGCAGCGCCTGCTCGAACGGGCGGTAGACGCGGTAGGCCGCACGCAGGCGCCAGTCCGGCGTATCGGTCGGCACCTCCGCGTGCCAGTGCACCACCCAGGGCAGCCGCCGCGCCGCCGGGCTGGTCAACGCCCAGAACGCCGACGGGTTCGGCAGGTGCAGATGCAGGACGTCCGGCCGGAAGCTGCGCAGCAGGCGCGCCAGGTGCAGTGCGAAAGCGGGGCTGAGCGGCGTGTAGAGCGGCGCGGCCAGACAGCCGGCACGCACCACCTCGATACCGTCGACCGTGGCCGATTCGGCGTGCCGGCGGCCGGCCGGCTGGTGTACCAGCGCGGCGGCCGCGTGGCCGCGGTCGCGCATCCATTCGGCGAGGTCCTGCGTGCAGCGCTCGATGCCGCCGCGCTGCGGTGCGTAGTACTTGCCGACGTGCAGGATGCGCATGGCGGCCTCAGCAGGACGGCGCCACGGCGCGCCGGACGCTCATTCGTCGTCGGAGACGAGGTCGAGGTCGCCTTCGGGCAGCTTGTAGCCGACCCGGTCCAGCTCCCGCTCGAGGATCGCCAGCTTCTGCGTCAACCGCCGCAGCTGCCGCTCCTGGCGCGAGCGCTCGATGTCGAGCTTGAGCAGGCGCAGCAGCACGAACGACAGGCCGATGATGATCGGCAGCACCGGCGCGTAGCTGATGCCGGTCGCGCGGCCGAGCCAGCCGACCAGGGCGGGAAACAGGCCGAGCACCAGCGTCGCCAGCGCCACGCCCAGCCACCAGACCGCATAGGGACCGTGCAGGTGGTCGCGCCGGACCAGGTAGAGGATCGCCAGTGCCAGGCCGATGCCGATGATGCCGGCGGTGAGCTGGGCGTTCATCGCCGCGCGCTCCCGGCGGGCGCCTGCCGCGGCGCACGGCGGCCGGCGTCGAAGCGCGCCAGGCACAGCACCGTCGTGTTGATCATGTAGCGCAGCACCACCCACCAGGACGCGAACACGCGCGAATGGCCGTTGCAGCGCGGCCGCATCGGCGTGGGCACCTCGGCGATCGTGCGGCCTTCGCGCGCCAGCAGCATCAGCACGCCGACGTCCTGGAAGTCGAGCAGGCTCGCCTCGGGCGAGGCCAGGCGCGCCACCGCGCGGCGGTGGTAGAGCCGCAGGCCCGAGGTGAAGTCGCGCAGCGGCAGGCCGGTCAGCACGCGCAGGTAGTGCCAGGCGACGCGCTTGGGCCGGCTGAGCCGCTCGGTGCAGGTGCCGATCACCACGTCCGCTCCGCTGCGCGCCTGTTCGCCGAACAGCGCCGGCAGCGAGGACGGCAGGTGCTGGCCGTCCGCATCCAGGGTCACCACGCCGCCGTAGCCGCGCCGCAAGGCGTAGCGGATGCCGGCCTGGGTCGCCCCCCAGGCACCCAGCCCGATCGGCAGGACCAGCACCTCGGCGCCCGCCGCGCGGGCCGCCTCGGCGGTACCGTCGTCGCCGGCGTCGTCCACCACCAGCACGTCGCAGCCGAGCACCTGGCGGACGCCGCGCACGACTTCGCCCACCGTGGCCGCCTCGTTACGGGCGGGCATGACGGCCAGGCAATCGCGCGGATTCAAGGGCGGACGCATCGGGATCGGGGCGGGCCCGGCGAGAAAGGACCGCGATTCTCGGCAGTCACGCAAGCCGCTGTCAACCGCGGGCCCGCCGGAAACCGCGTAACGGCGCGGTTCCGGCCCGCCCGGCGCCGCTCAGCTGACGCTCTCGGCGCTGTAGCGCGCCAGCAGGCCGCTGCGCACCGCGCGGCGATGGATATGGACGAAGAACGCATAGGCCGCCAGCACCTCCAGCACCGCCAGCCCCAGCGCCCAGGCCAGGGTCTGGGCCGGAAACGGCTGGCCGGCGAGGATCGCCCGCATCCCCTCGAACACGTAGGCCGGCGGCAGCAGGTGGGCGACCCACTGCATCCACGCCGGCAGGATCGACAGCGGATAGAACACCGCCGCGAACGGCGACAGCAGCGCCGGGATCGGCCAGATCAGCCATTCGGACGCCGGTCCCAGCCGCAGCACGATCGCGCTGGCCAGGATCCCAAGCCCCACGCCGAACAGCAGCAGGACCAGCAGGAACGGCACGAAGGCCAGCCCGTAGGCGAAGAACGACAGGCCGAACACCCCGGTCGCCAGCGCCAGCATGACCGCCAGGCTGATCGCGCCGGTCGCCAGGCTGGTCAGCACCAGGCCGGTCACGTATTCGGAGATCGCCAGCGGTGTCGCGAACAGGTTCAGGAGGTTGCGCGCCCAGATGTCCTCGAAGAACGCGGTCGTCACGCCGTGCATGATGCGGCCGAAGAAATTCCACAGCAGCACCGCGCCGAGCAGGCCGAGCGCCAACGCCGGCCCGGCATCCGACAGCGTGGCCAGGTAGCGCGTGATGAAGCCCCACAGCACGATGTCGATCGCGCTCCAGGCGAAGGCCGGCACCAGCCGGGTCGGGCTGGCGCGCATCAGGTAGAACTGGCGCAGCACGATCGCGCCGACACGACGCAGTTTCATCGCTCCCCCTCGGCCGCCAGCGGCTGGCGCGCCAGGCGGATGAACAGCGCGTCCAGCGAATCGGCACCGTGCTGGTGCGGCAGCGTGCGCGGATCGCCTTCCAGCAGGATGCGTCCCTGCGCCAGGAACAGCACGCGGTCGCAGACTGCCTGCACCTCGTGCATGTTGTGCGAGGTCCACAGGATGCCGCCACGGCCACGGTCGGCGATGCCGCGGATCAGTGCGCGCAGGTCCTGGGCCGTCGCCGGGTCCAGCGAGGCGGTCGGCTCGTCCAGCAGCAGCAGGACCGGATCGTTGAGTACCGCCTTGGCCAGGCCCACACGCGTCTGCTCGCCCGAGGACAGCAGACCGCAGCGCGTGTCGGCGAAGCGCACGAGGTCGAACTCGGCCAGCAGGTCCTCGATGCGGCGGCCGAGGTCCGGCACCTCGTAGAGCATGCCGAACCAGCGCAGGTTCTGGCGCACGGTCAGGTTGCCCGGCAGCGCCGCATAGACCGCCGCGAAATTGCTGCGCGCCAGCGCCTGCGAACGGTGGCGCGCCAGGTCCACGCCGTCGATCCGGATGCTGCCCGCACTCGGCGCCAGCAGGCCCAGGATCATGTTGATCGTGGTCGTCTTGCCGGCGCCGTTGGGGCCGAGCAGGCCGACGATCTCGCCGCGGCCGACCGTGAAGGCGATGCCGTCCACCGCCGTCGTCGCGCCGTAGCGCTTGGCGAGATCGGCGACGGCGAGCACCGGCGCGGCGCCCGGGCCGGCACTCCTCGCGCCGATCGCCGTCATCGGCAGGCTCCGACGTGTCGGAGCCGCATCACGGCTCGAACCCGTCGTCGAACAGCGGATCGACGCCGGCCCGGCACTGCGCGTCCGGCAGGCCCACCGTCAGGTTGTCCACGCTCCAACCGTCGAACTCACCCGAGGCGTCGCTGCGCGTGCGCAGGCGCAGTTGGACGCTGCCCTGTCCCGCCAGCTGCGGCAGGTCCAGCGTCACGCGCCGCCACTGCGCACGGCCGCTGCAGCGGTAGACCTCGCTCCAGACCGCATGCGCCGCGTCGGTCGATATCTCGACGACACCGGTATCGTAGGTTTCCTCGGTGTAGCAGCGCTCGTCGAAGGCCAGCGACACCGCCGCGTAGCCGGATAGGTCCAGTGCCGGCGAGACCAGGCGCAGGTCCGTGCTCGACGGATAGCGCCCGCCCGGGCTGTCGTTCCAGACGTGCTGGCCGGTCACCGTCACCTCGATGCCCCAGCCGCCGGTCGCCGGCTGCGGCGTCCAGCCGGCATTGCCGGCCTCGACGTCGTCGGCGAACGCGTTGCACTGCGGACTGAGCGCGATATCGCGCGTGCGCGTCGCGCCGGCCACCAGCGCGAGGTTCTCGATCCGCTCGGTCAGGTAGCCGAAGCGGTACGCCTCCAGCACCGCCGATCCCGGATGCGCATGCAGGCGGTAGCTGCCGTCGCTCGCGGCGGGCAGCGCGCGGACGTCGCCGTCGCTCTCCACCAGGCGCACCCCGGCCGCCAGCGGCAGCCCGGTCGTGCGGTCGGTGACGGTACCGGCGACCGTCGCCACCGTGCCGGCCGCCGCCACCTCGACGAAGGCCGAGGCCGGCGGACCGTCCGCGCCGGCGGCGTTGCGCGCCTGCACGTGCACCGGGTGGCGGCCGGCCCCGAGCGCAGCGGCGCTGACCGGCGCCGATACCGCCTCGGCGGCCTGGTCGAAGGCGCCGTCGTCCGCCGTCAGCGGCAGGCTGGACGCCGCGTGCCACGGCAGGGCGTCGATGCTCGCGCTGGCCGCGGTGATCGCGAACACCGGCTGCGCGGCGCCGTAGACGTTGTAGCCGCCGTCGTCCGCCCGGGCGCGGATCCGCGCCGTCTCGCCGGCGAGGATCAGGTTCGGCTCCACGCGCACCTCGGCCACGTCCGGCCCGGCCGGCAGCCGGTACGGCGCCGCCAGGTTGCGCGCGATGTAGCGCAGTCCCGCCAGGTTCTTCGGCCAGGTGTCGTCCTCGAACGCCGCGCAGTCCTGGAAGAAGTCCAGGCCGCCCAGCTCGATCGTGTAGGCCGCCACGCCGAGCGCGCCGTAGGCCGTATCGGGCGTGGTGCCGCTGGTCGCGCCGATGCCGTTGGAGACGATCGGCAGGTATCCGTTGTGCCAGCCGATGCGGCGCGCGAACGTGGTCAGCTGCGGCGCGTTCGGCGCCGGCGTCGCGGTGTCGCCCCACGGCCACAGCACCAGCCGGCCGTTGCTGTGCAGGTCCAGCACCACGCCGGTGACCGTGTCCGCTGCCGGCGTGGTGCGGTCGTCGAGGCGGCGGTCGGCGAACAGGCCGCCCGCATACGGCGCGCCGGCCGAGGCCTGCACACCGGCGACATAGGCCATCACCGCCTGCGTCTCCGGCTCCGACGCCGCCGCCGGCCCGCGGAACGTCTGCGTGCACGGATCGGCGCTGGCGCCGCCCGCGTTCCAGTTGAACGGATAGTTGCGGTTGAGATCGACGCCCGCGTGGTAGCTGCCGGTCGGCGGCTGCGCCGTGCAGGCGCCGAAGGCGTCGTCGGCGTTCTTGCGCCAGAGCACGCCGGTCTCGGCGATCTTGCGACCGTCCGGGTTGGCCTGCACCAGCAGATGGATCTGGTAGTGGTCGAGCAGCGTCGTCGCGTCCGCGTCGCGGCCGTAGCCGGTCGCCAGCCACTCGCCGAAGCGCAGCGCCGCCTCCGCCGTCACGTACTCGCGCGCATGGATGCCGCCCAGCACGAACAGCGCCGGCTTGTCCGGGAACGTGCCCGCCGTCGCCGCCTGGGTCAAACGCAGCACCTTGAGCGCGTAACCCGCGCCGGGGTCCTGGGTGCGCCGCCACGACGGCCCGATCTCGACCACCGAAGCCAGGGCCGGATACGTCGCCGCCAGTTGCTGCATGCGCGCTTCGGACTCCTCGACCGTGCGGTAGCAGGCGTAGCCGGGAATGCTCTCGGCGGCGCCGTGGCGCTCCAGGCCCTGCAGGCGCGCACTGGCCACCGCATCGATGCGTACCGCGAATCCGGCCGCGCCCAGGCGCACCAGCGTCGCGTCGTCGGCCACCGCCGTGACCCGCCGGCGCAAGGGATCGACCGCGGGATGGCCGAACTCCGTCGCCAGCCGGTCGCGCTCGGCGTCGTCGGCATAGTCGATCTCGGCGATCCAGCTCGCTGCCGGCACGGCCAGCGGCCATCCGAGCGCAGCGGCCAGGACCGGGGCGAGACAGCGGCGCGAACGCAATCCAGCGGCGGCGGACATGACGGACCATCCTGATCGGCGACGAGCGCCGGATGGTAGCTGCCGGGCGGTGCGAAGGCCACGCGCTGGAGGTCATGCCGCGGCCGTGGCGCAGCGGACTCGTCCGCCGGATGAATGCTGGACGCTGCGCGCCGCGTGTTCGGGTGACGCCGGCCGGGCGGCGCGCTACCCTCGCGCGCCTATGACCGAACCCACCCAGCACGATTTCACCCTGGAGCCGGACGACAACGAACGGCTGTCGAACCTGGTCGGCCCGTTCGACGAGCACCTGCGCCAGATCGAACTGCGGCTCGGCGTCGAGATCGCCAACCGCGGCCACGTGTTCCGCGTGATCGGCGACGCGCGGCCGGTGCAGCTGGCCACGCGCCTGCTGCAGCGCCTCTACGCCGCCACCGCCGACGAGGTGCTGACCGCGCCCCAGATCAACCTGCACCTGCAGGAGTCGGGCATCGAGGCGATCGCCGCCGAGGCCGCCGAAGGCGTCCAGGAAGTCAGCGTCAAGGTCAAGCGCGGCACGATCCGCGGCCGCGGTCCCAACCAGGCGCGCTACCTGCACGCGATCGCCACCCACGACATCAACTTCGGCATCGGCCCGGCCGGCACCGGCAAGACCTATCTCGCCGTCGCGATGGCGGTCGACGCGCTCAACGACAACCGCGCCCAGCGCCTGATCCTGGTGCGTCCCGCGGTGGAGGCCGGCGAGAAGCTCGGCTTCCTGCCCGGCGACCTCACGCAGAAGGTGGACCCGTACCTGCGTCCCCTCTACGACGCCCTCTACGAGATGCTCGGCATCGAGCGCGTGACCAAGCTGATCGAGCGCAACGTCATCGAGATCGCCCCGCTCGCCTACATGCGCGGACGCACCCTGAACGACTCGTTCGTGATCCTCGACGAGGCGCAGAACACCACCGTCGAGCAGATGAAAATGTTCCTGACACGCATCGGCTTCGGTTCCGTCGCCGTCGTCACCGGCGACGTCACCCAGACCGACCTGCCGCGCCACATCCGCTCCGGCCTGCGCGACGCCATCGAGGTGCTGCGCGACGTCGAGGGCATCAGCTTCACGTTCTTCAACGCCAAGGACGTCGTCCGCCACCCGCTGGTCCAACGCATCGTCCGTGCCTACGAGGCGCACGAAGGCCTACCGAAGGAAGCCCCATGATCACCCCGTACCGCCGCCTGGCGGCGCTCGCCCTGCTCGCCGCCCTGCCGGCTGCCGCGCAGACCTACAACGGGCCCGAAAGCGTGGAGGCACATCCGCGCCTCAAGCGCCTGCTGGTCAGCAATACCGGCGGTGGCAACGTGCTCGCACGCGCCGAGGACGGCACGCTCAGCGTGTTCACGTCCGACCCGTCCTCGCCGTACGGCATCGAGCTGCTGGCCGGCACGCTGTTCGTGCTCGACTCCGGCCGCGTCAAGGGCTACGACATCGACAGCGCCGCGCCGGTGATGAACCTGCCGCTGACCGGCGCCGCGTTCCTCAACGGCATCACGTCCAACGGCCTGGACACGCTCTACGTCAGCGACTTCAACGGACGGCGCATCTACCAGGTCGGCGTCGGTGACCCCGGTGCGCCGACGCAGGTCGAGCTGACCTCCACCGGCACCGCGACGCCGAACGGCGTGGTCTACGACCGCGACGGCAACCGCCTGCTGATCGCGACCTGGGGCAGCAATGCCAAGGTGCTGAGCCTGGACCTCGGCACGCCCGGCGCGACGCCGCAGACGCTGATCCAGACCACGCTCGGCAACATCGACGGCATCGTGCTCGACTGCCGCGGCACGCTCTTCGTCGCCGCCTGGAGCGGCTGCGGTACCGCCGGAGGCTGCCTGCGCCGCTTCGACCCGCCGTTCGCGATCGACTCGCCGGCCGTCGTCGTCGCCAATGGCCTGGCCAATCCCGCCGACATCGACTACGACATGCGCACGGCCGAGATCACCGTGCCCGAATCCGGCGGCGCGCGCGTCAGCCTGCATCCCAGCAGCTGCGGTCGCTCCCTCTTCATCGACGACTTCGAGCGGTGATGCCGGCTTGACCGCCGAACCGACCGTGCACCTGTCGCTCGCCGCCGGCCTGCCGCGCCGCGGCCTGCCGCAGCGCACGAGCTTCGCGCGCTGGGTCGCCGCGGCCGTCGCCGCCGCCCGCCGCCGCCGCGCGACCGAGCTGTCGATCCGCCTGGTCGGCGTCGACGAAGGGCGGCTGCTCAATGTCCAGTACCGCGGTCGCGACTACGCGACCAACGTGCTGTCGTTTCCTGCCGACCTGCCGCCGGGCCTCCGGCTGCCGCTGATCGGCGACCTGGTGATCTGCGCACCGGTCGTCGCGCGCGAGGCCGCCGAGCAGGGCAAGACCGCCCGCGACCACTACGCCCACCTCACCGTCCACGGCGTGCTGCACCTGCTCGGCTACGACCACGAGGCCGACGCCGACGCCGAGCGCATGGAGGCGCTGGAAACGCGCGTGCTGGCCGGGCTGGGCGTGGCCGACCCGTATCGCGATTGACATGCACGACGGGTGATCCGGCCTCGGCCGGCGTTTCGAGCTGAAGCCCATCCCGGCCGCAGCACCCCGATCTGTTTCGGCCACCCCCACTCCGCTGCAACGGTAGTGCCCCCATCACCGTCCGTATCCGTGCCGGCACCCCGAGTGCCGGGAGATGCCGGCGCTTCGATGAAGGGAGGCCTCATGAAGATGCAACGAGCATGGCGAGTTCGGTTACTGGCTTTGGGGCTGGCAGCCGCCCAGACTGCTACGGCTCAGACTGCGGGCGTAGTCGAAACGTACGACCAGATACCACCCTGGCTACTGGGTTCGGGAACTGCGGAGTATCCATCCGAAGGCGGCAATCCCGGCGCGCATGCGCGGATGTACCAGCCCTACATCGACGGCTTGTTCTTTTCGTACTGGAATGGCTGGTCTGAATTCTTCGTCGGCAATTACGCGTCCAGCGTGGCCGTGACCTTCGGTCTGGACCTGAAGGTCGAGCGGATTTATCAGGTTTCCGAACGGCCCATTCTCGCCAAACTTTGGGTGAGAATCGGTAACACCGAGCGAACGGCGGTCGTGGTGTATCACCTGGCAGACATGGCGGATGGGCAGGACTGGCGTACGCTGCGTCTCACATGGAATCCACGCAGTACAGTTCTGCCCGACGGCTGGGTTGGCTTTACGAGCAGTCCCTACACATTAGCGCCGGGGCTGCCCGAGGGCATCAGTTTCGCCGACGTGATGGCCAATGTCGGCTATGTTTCCCTGACTACGGACCAGTTGGGCGATTTCACCCCCGGCCATAGCCTTGCGTTCGACCTACGGGTCGACAACCTGATGATCGTTCACTACGGCGACGTTGTTTTCAAGAGTGGATTCGAAGGCGTCGAGCAGCCCGATCCCGGCGGCATCTAGGCGTTCGACCACCACGAGCAACACGACGAGGAGGTCCACTTCGCTGCCCCCGTAGACGCGGACGTGCCCTGCCACGCTGGCACATTCGGAACAACAGCGCACGCAGCTTGCGTGCGCCTTCCCGGCCGGTGCGCAGCGTTTCGCCGTTGCGCGGGGCGACTCGGAAGCAGCCGCTGCCGGCCGGCTCGGCCCGGTCGAAAGGGTCGAAACGGTCGAGATTGACGATGCCGGACGATGGATGCGCAGGAAGCGCATGGGATCGAGGCGGCGCTCGAACCCGCCGAGGCTGCACCTGCTGGCCGGGCTGGGCGTGGCCGACCCGTATCGCGATTGACACCGGCGACGGGTGATCTGGCCGCGTCAAGCACCGGCGCCGCACGGCAGGCGCCCGGATCGCCGGGCGCCGCTTCCGCTACCCTTTCGCGATGCGTCCCCCGCCTTGCCCTGCCGCACCGCCGCTCGCCCTGCCTGCACGGACCGTTTGCATGCTGGTCTACGACGACGCCCAATCGCTGGACGTCAACGGGCCGCTGGAGGTGTTCGCGCTGGCCGACCGGCAGGCCCGCGAGGACGACCCGGGCCATCCGCCGCTGTACCACCTGCGCCTGGTCGCGCAGCGGCTGGGGCCGGTCACGACGGCCTCCGGACTGCGCCTGATGCCGGACCTGCGGTGCGAGGACCTGCCGGCGGACACCGACACGCTGCTGGTCTGCGGCGGCATGGGCGATGCACTGGACCGTGCGCGCGCCAATGTGGACCTGGTCGCCTGGCTGCGGGACGCCGCGCCGCGCGTGCGCCGGGTCGCCTCGGTGTGCAGCGGCGCGTTGCTGCTGGCCGAAGCCGGGATCCTGGACGGGCGCCAGGCCACCACGCATTGGCGCGACGTGAAGGACCTGCAGCGCTATCCGCGCGTGCGCGTCCTGCCCGACGCGATCTACACCCGCGATGGGCCGGTCTGGACATGCGCCGGGATTACCGCGGGCATGGACCTGGCCCTGGCGATGGTGGCCGCCGACCACGGCCTGCCGCTGGCGCTCAAGGTGGCCAAGCGCATGGTGATGACGAGCAAGCGCGCCGGCGGGCAAAGCCAGTTCAGCGACCAGTTGGAGGCCCTGGACCTGCCCGACCCACTCGCACGGCTCGCCGCCTGGATCCGCGCCAACCTGCGCGCCACGCTCGGCGTCGCCCAGCTCGCGCAACGGCTGCACATGAGTCCGCGCCAGTTCGGTCGCCGCTTCCAGGCCGCGTTCGGTACCACGCCGCACACCTATGTCGAGCGGTTGCGCGTGGAAGCCGCCAAGCCACTGCTGGAGAGCTCCGACAAGGACATCAAGCGCATCGCCGCCGAGTGCGGCTTCCCGTCCGCCGAGGCGATGCGTCGCGCGTTCGCACGCCAGCTCGGCGTCTCCCCCAGCGACTATCGGACCCGGTTCGGCATGCCCTAGCGCGTGTTGCGGGCATTGAGCCGGTGCCAAGGGCCCTCGAGATCCACGGCACGCTCCAGCAACAGTCGATCCGGCAGCCGGCAAAGCATCGATTGTCCGTATCTGCAGGCCGGTTGTCCGCATTTGCGCGTCCGTCCTGCCTAGGCTGCGGTGTTCACGCCCCCGCATCCACCGGTGCCCCATGCGCTCCGCCTCGGCCCCCACCCTCGTGCTCGCCATGTTCTTCGCGCTCGCGCTTTGCTCGCCCGCCTCCGCCGCCCATACCCCGCGCTCCGATCCACCGGTCACGGTCGGCATCGTGTTGTTCGATGGCGTGGAGATCATCGATTTCGCCGCGCCGTACGAGGTGTTCGGCACCGCCGGCTTCGGCGTCGTCACGGTTTCGCGCGACGGCAAACCGATCACCACCGCGATGGGCCTGACGGTGACGCCGGACCACGGCTTTGCCGATGCGCCCGCCTTCGACGTGCTGCTGGTGCCCGGCGGCGACGTCGGCGAGGCCCAGCGCGACAGGGCGCTGCTGGACTTCATCCGCCAGCGCACCGCATCGGCACGCCACGTGCTCTCGGTATGCACCGGCGCCTCGATCCTCGGCGCCACGGGCCTGCTCGACGGGCTGAAGGCCACCACCTACTTTCCGCGGCTGGACGAGCTGGCGCAACGCTATCCGAAGGTGCAGGTGGTCGCCGATGTGCGCTGGACCGACAACGGCAAGCTGATCACCTCCGCCGGCCTGTCCTCCGGCATGGACGCCGCGCTGCACGTGGTCGCCCGGCTGCGCGGCGAGGACGCCGCCCGCACGGCCGCCCTGCAGCTGGAGTACGACTGGCAACGCGAAGGCGGCTTCGTCCGCTCGCGCATGGCCGATCGCTACCTGCCCCGGCAGCTGGATACCCGCATCCGCTGGCCCGCCGACCTCGCGATCACGCAGCTGGTCTCCTTCGGCGACGAGCGCCACTGGCGCAAGCGCTACCGCGTCACCACCACGACCGCGGCCGAAGCCTTGCTGGCACGGATCGCCGACGGCGTCGAGAATGTCGGCGGCTGGACGCGCGACGGCAAGGACGGCTGGCGCTGGCACGCGACCGCCGACGGCCGCCGCGTGACCATGGCGCTGGCGACGACGCCGGCCGCGACCGCCGGCAGCTACGAACTGGAACTGACCGTCGCGGTAGCGGCGGCCGCGCCGGGCCGCTGAGACGCCGGTGCTCCGGCCGAACCAGCCGTCACGCAGAACGAACGACGAAGGAGTACCCATTTTGAACAGACGCATGGTCTCGACGACCGTATTGGCCTGTCTGCTCGCGAGCACGGCGGCGGCCGCCGGACGTGTCGACACCCCGCCGATACCCGCCGGATGCGAGAGCGTTGGACGAGGTACCGCCCCGGCCACCGCCCGCGTTCCCGGCGAGCCGCCGTTTCCGCCGGTGCAACTGGAAATCCGCACGCCTTTCGAGCCCACGGCCTTCCCCGCTGGCGGCCGCAACTACCTGGTCTACGAGCTGCATCTTCAGAACTTCACCGAGGCACCGATGGCCCTCCGCGGGATCGAGGTGTTCGATCCGGACAGCGCGGAAGGCCGATCCATTGCCACGCTCGCGGGCCCTGGTCTCTTCGACAAGCTCGTCCCGATCGGCGCCGAAACGCTCGGCAGCGACCCGTCTCTGGGCAGCGGCCAACGGGCGGTCGCCTTCCTCTGCCTGGCGTTCGACGGCGGCAGCACGCCTCCCAACCGAATCGGTCACCGCGTGCTGCTCGAAGGGGCCGTGGCGATCGGCCCGACCATCGGGACCCGCCACGACCCGCTGAAGGTGCTCGGGCCACCGGTACGGGGAACCGATTGGATCGCGGACAACGGCCTCAGCATCACCGCCCACCACAGGAAGGGCCTGGTCGTTGCCGGCGGCCTCGCGCAGATTTCCCGTCGCTACGCGATCGACTGGAAGCGGTCCAGGGACGGCGCCTTCTTCGCCGGTGACGCGCGTGCCGTTCGCTCCTACCACGCCTATGGCGCGGACGTGGTCGCCGTCGCGGACGCAGCGGTGGTCCTGGCCAAGGACGGCTTTCCCGACAACATCCCCCGCACCGCTGCCGGGTTCGAAACCGCCGTACCGATGACCATGGAAACGGTGGCCGGCAACGCGGTCGTGCTCGACCTGGGCGACGGGCAGTTCGCCTACTACGCCCACTTGAAGCCCGGAAGCCTGCGCGTCAGGACCGGCGACCGCGTACGGCGCGGCCAGCCCCTGGCCAAGGTGGGCAATTCGGGCGATTCGCGCTGGCCGCACCTGCACTTCCAGGTCACGAACGGCCCCGGGATTCTCGCCAGCGAAGGCATCCCGTACCTGATCGACCACTACCGCACCAGGACGGCCAGCGGTGACTGGGAGAGCCACGCACATGAATTCCCGCTGGGCGACCGCGTGATCGATTTCCGCGTGCCCGATTCCGCCGAGCAGCCCTAGCCCCCCCCGGCGACCACCGGCCGACACCTCCATGAGGCATCCGTCCAGGCCGGTGCGTCTCGTGGCGCGGCCGATTCGGACGGCCGGCGGCCAGACGACTCGCCTCGTAGCCGAGAGGCGGCTGTCGGTGATCGCCTCGCTCATCCGAGCCTCCCGCGGCAGCGCCTCGGTACTGAACGCTGCAAGCGCGGTCGCTTGCAGCAAGCGGCGACGTCCCCGAGCGGCATCGGCAGGCGCGGCGGCGGGCACCCGGTTGGCCATGCACGGCGATCCTCTCCGGCGAGTTGCCGGCCGGGCTCCTGGCGCACCAGAGGCGGTTCCGGACCGGAAAGGGGCGCCGGCCGACGCAAGCCCCCCGCGTGCCGGGCCCGTTACCGTCAGAACAGCAGCGCGCGCAGCTTGCGTGCGCCTTCCCGGCTGGTGCGCAGCGTTTCGCCGTTGCGCAGGGTAACCAGGAAACAGCCGCTGCCGGCCGGCTCGGCCCGGTCGAAATGGTCGAGGTTGACGATGCCGGAACGATGGATGCGCAGGAAGCGCGTGGGATCGAGGCGGCGCTCGAACTCGCCGAGGCTGAAGCGCGCGAGGTGGCGCCCCGATGTCGTCGTGACGTCCGAGTAGTCCTGCGCGCCGCTGATGGACACGATGTCGCGAACCTGGATGCAGCGGATCGTGTCGCCCGCCTTGCTGAAGTACCGCTCGAGGCGATCCATCGGCGGCGGGGCATCGCGCTGCGCCTGCCGCGCGGTGGCGTAGCTCGTCGCCGCGATCGCGGCATACAGCGCCACGCCCTGGAAGGCCTGCCAGGCCAGCGCCTGGGGCGCGAAGTGACCGGGTACGAACCCGCGTCCCTGCGCCAGCCGCACCAGTGCCTGGAGCACGATGACGGCGCCGTACCACGCGGCCGCGAACGAGACCGCCAGCGCGGCATGCGCGAGGGCCTGGTACGACAGGGCGAGCGGCCGGACGGCGCCGCGGATGACCAGGCCGAAGATGCCGGCGAGCAGCACCAGCGGGACGGCATTGGTCCCGGCGTACAACACCGCATCCCCCGGAGGTACCGCCATCGCGGCCCAGAAGAGCACTGCGTAGAGGCTGCCGATGAGCACGACCGCGAGCGCCATCCAGCCCAGGTAGCGCCATGGACTGCGGGATGCCGCCCCGGCCTGGGACGTCTGTCGATCGGAATGTCGATTCATCGGCGTCACCGACGCTTCGTGGACTTTTTCCGCCGCCTTTCGCGGGCCTGACTAGGATCCTGGGCCCCATGATCGTCCAACCATCCAGCGCGTGCCAGCACACGCGTCGCCCCCGGAGGCCGTATGCGGATCGTGTTGCCTTGGCTGCTTGCCGTTCATTCCTGCACCCTCACCACCCCCGGCCGGTCTGCGCCGGCGCCGGCCTGTCCCGAAGTGGCGACCACCGGAGCCGACGTCGAAGCCGTACGAGCGCGAGAACTGCGCGGCGCGCGCGCCAACCTCGACGGCTGGACCCTGGCCGATGCGCGCGGCTTCTTCGCGCCGGAGTATTTCTCGATCCAGATGGACGGCAGCATCCGCCGCCTGAATGCGGTCTTCGCGGGCTTCACCGACGGCCGGAGCCCCGGATGGGCGCGCCGCTTCGAGCTGGCCGACCTCCAGATCCACGTCTACCGGTGTGACACCGCCGTCGTGACCGGCCTCATCGAAGCCAGTGCCAGCGCCGCCCCCGCCAACGCCCCGCCCTGGCGCATTCGCTACCTCAACCTCTGGCGGCGGCAAGGCGACCAGTGGCTGAACGCCGCCAACCAGTTCGTCCGCGTGACGAGCGCGCCTGCCCCTGCACCTTGAGGCAGGTGCGATACCGGTGTGCCGGTTCTGCGACGATCCGGCCACCCGGCCGGATCAGGCGCACCGATCCTGCGTGTCGAACTCGAGACAGCTCAGGCCGATATGTCGGCGGTTTCTGCTGAAGCGGCCTGGATCCGGCCCCACACGAACTGTCCGCATCGGATCATCGCACGAGCGGGTCGGCCCGAAGAGCGCGTTCCTGCGCATAAAGGCCTCTTGACGACGCCGTGTTCCCATTGATCGCCCGGGCGTTGCTGATGCATCCTGCGTGGATGCGGCCAGTCCGGCCGAATGACCACTCCGGCCAAGCCATTCGCAAGGAGTCAGGGAATGAAGGTGCGAATCATAGTGATCGCAGCGATCGCATCGCTGATGACATGGAATGCCAATGCTGCGCCGTGGCGCCGCGTTCCGGTGCCCGGAGGCGCAATCGAGGATCTGGCAGTCCTCGCTGACGGACGGCTCTATGCCGGCACTACCGATGGCCTCTATCGCAGCGACGACGCCGGCGATCACTGGACGCGCGCGGAACTCATGCCCTCCTACAAGAAGTTCCACAAGGTCCACCCGGTCGACGGCTCAGGTGATCGGCTGGTCGCCTACACTGAAACGCTCGGCAGGTACGATTCGCTCGCGCTGGAGCTCAGTACCGACGGCGGCACCACATGGCGGGTGACGTTGTCGGATTCATTGTTCTGGGGTAACACAGGCACATCTGCGGGCCGGTTTATCAGCCACCCGGTCAATCGCGATGTCATCCTCTTCGCGGAGTATGTAAGGCTCCGACGCTCCGAAGACGGCGGCCAGACCTGGCGGACGGTCGATGACCGTTCTAACTGGAGCGAGCTCTTCGCGATTCCCGATGCCGTGGGCCGTTTCGTGGCGCATTCGCCAGGTGTGAATCTTCAGTTCCTTGAATCGACCGACGGCGGGCTGACCTGGATCTTGCACGACTTGACGCCGCCGCTCCGGCGCCATGGACGGGCTCATGTCGTGCAGGATGCGCTCCAGCCCGAGCGCCTCTATTTCTCGATTTTTCGGGCCTATATCGACGGCAATGAAGTATCGACCAGCGGCTGGGTCGACACCCGGGACTGGTCGGTCACGTTGTTTTCGGACCCCTGTGACTGTCATCGCCGCGTGGTCCCCGATCCGCATCGGCCCGGGCGCCTTCTCGCACCGTCCACGACCCTCGCGCCGGATACGGCGGCGATCACGGGCTACCCGATCCGCGAGAGCCTGGACGGTGGCGCGACGTGGCAGACGCTTTCCAGCCTGGAGCGGCAGATCGACACGGAGTTTCGCCTCGTCTTCGATCCGTCGACGCCTGGACGCAGCTACATGCCGAGCCTGGGCGCCGGCGTCTATCGTTCCGACGACGGCGGCATCACGTGGAATCCCCACCACGCCGGCATGACCGGCGGCACGATTCTGAATGTGTCCGTCAATCCGAGCGATCCTGCCGAGTTCGTGGTGGCTCGCCGGCTCCTGCCCATGCTGCATACCAAGGACGGTGGCACCAGCTTCCAGGCGGTCGAAGCCGACTTCTACAGTGAACTCTACTCCGCCCATCCGCAGAGGATCGCGCGATCACGTGCCGACCACAGGCTGATGATCGGCTACGGCACGGAATCGTTCTACAAAAGTCAGGATGGTGGCGTGACATGGACGCCGCTGGCGTCCGACTATCCTTTCGATGCCAACGTACCCAATTCGATCACCTTCATAGGTGATGATTCCACCCACCTCGTTACCTTCACGTACGCCCCGGAAAGCAGGATGACCTATTGGTCCAGCGATGGCGGCGCGCACTGGCTGCCGGTCGCCGTGCCGAATGATACGAATATGGCATTTCAAGACCTGCAGACACACAGGGAAACGAACCGGGTCTATCTGGCCTACGAATATGGGGCGGTCACCCCGTATGGACTGCCCGGCTCGGGCGCGCTCTATCTGGCCAGCCAAGGCGCCGCCCTGCCGTTTCATCCCATAGCGGCTCCCACCGATTTCCCCGACGGTTCCTCCTGGGCGCCGTCTCGCCCCGATCCCAACAATTGGCGGCGTCGGCTGCTCAAGGAGTCCAACGTCTTACTCGGCGCAAACCCCGTTCGCACCTGGGAAACCACGGATGACGGCGCGAACTGGAAAATACTGGGTCCGGGGCCTATCAACAGCTATAGCGGCGCGTGGTCAATCGATGCGTGCGACGGCCGCACCGTATGGGAGCCGAACAGCGGCTCCATTTCACGCGACAATGGCCTGACGTTCCGCAGCGATGTCGATGCGACGCCGACAAAGCTTGGCCGATTCGAGAATTTGTGCCTGGACGGAAAGACTCATGCGGTCGCGGTGATGGGCGAAGGCGGCCTCGGAGCCGGACTCCTGATACGCGAACCCGAGGCGGGGGATACGTTCTTGCGGGAGGCGTTCGATCCCTGAGAGCGGAACCGGGAACGCCGCGGCGGGCAGCACTGCGCATCAGCAGGAACGAATCGGACCGTCTGTCCGATGTCGCTGCGATTTACTCGCTCGCCAGGGTCAACAAGTCCCATTCGCGGCGAGCCCGGTGCGCGATGAGTCTGATCCAGGGATCCAGCCTCCCCAGGTCCTCATCGCGCCCTGAATCGATGCCTGATTCGATCTTGTGGACGATAGCGCGAGCGAGGGCGTCCCCATAGCATGTCCAGGGTCCCGTCGGCACGAATGCCACGCCCTGCCCCTTGGGTTCGAGCGTGAGGATGCCGATCGTCTCCAATGCAAGGGTGTCGGAAAACTCCCTGGTCTCGCAGGAAAGAACGAGACGACCGGGGCTGCTCTCCCGTTCGTGGAATACGATCTTGCTCACGCTCATGACGGGAAAACCCTCGAACCGGATCTGGTTTCCCTATCATCACCCCTCTTCAGCGGTCGCGACGAAGGCCCGGCGGCAAGGCTTGCCTATCGCTGAGCAACTGGTCGGTTCAGGCACGGCGTAGTCGTAACAGAATTCGCTGCCGCCATCTGGCGAAGGCGGGATTGCTTGGCGCACCATCCTCAGGACCCGCTCACCCTGGAAATCCAAGCGCCAGCGATGGGCGCTGGATGATCAGCCCTTGACCAACGCCAACGCCCGTTCGAGCGCCGCGTCGGCGGGCACTTCGATGTCGGGGACGATGCCGGTCCCCTCCCAGTCCTTGCCGGTATCCGGATCGTACGTGCGCCCCACCGGAACGAACGCGACCAGCCCCGCGCCGATCGGTTCGATGCCACCGAAATGGTTGGCGCCCGCGGTGCGCTCGCCGATCAGCGTGGCGCGATGCGTGCGTTGCAGCGCCAGTGCGAAGTGCTCGCCCGCCGAGCGCGTGCGCCTGGACGTCAGGTAGAACACCTTGGCCTTGGCGAGCCGGTGCTCGGTGGCATCGGGAACGGCCACGTGCTGGCGCACCCGCAGACCGGCGGGACCGGGCACCTCGCGCAGGGTGGCGCCGCCCATTGGCACCGGACCACCGGTCTTGGCCACGGCCATCTCGACCAGCACGGTTTCGCGCTCGAAAAGATACGGGAACAGCACGTCCATCTCGGCCAGCCCGCCGCCGCGCGACAAGGTCCGCGTATCGATGATGATCGCCTTGGCGGTCACGTAGTCCTTGACGAACGCCCGCATCGCCGCGACAGAGGCCGGTTCGCCCGCGAACTGGTTGAAGCGGATGTAGGCCACGCCATCCGCGATCCACTTCGTCTCGGCGACGCTCGGCAGGTCGGTCGGCGCGCGCGCTGACACCAGCGGCGGCGCCCCGCCGGGCGCTGCCAGGCGCGGCAGTGCTTCATTGAAATGCCGGCCCGGTGGCGGTGCGCCTTCGATGCGGCGCGGACCACCGGGTCCCGGGCCGCTCGGCACGCCGGATTCGGGCGCAGGATCGACACGTAGATGGCCGTCGGGCGCGACGGCCTGCAGGTCCTGCGTCAGGCGCTGTGCCATGGCCTTGGCGTCACCGATGTCCTCGTACTTCCCCGCGGCGAGATTGGCACGCAGCATCCGGGCGTACCGCTGGCCTGCAGCCGGATCGACGAAGCGAGTCGCCAGCGTATCGGCCAGCCTATTGATCGCCTCCGCGTAGGTATCGGCTGCATCGGCTCCGAATGCCGGCGAGGCCGCCACGCCGAGTGCGGCCAGGCCGATGCCCAGCAGCCGGTGACGCAAGGCGTGGGGTGAACCGGACGTCGTCTCGTGCGTGTGCATGGCTGGCCTTCGCGAGGGGATCGGGTTCTCGCTACAGATGCCGAGCGTGGCGGAAAGGTCGCAAGAGCTCCGGACCAGCAGGCGGGGCGGAGGCGAAAGCGCGCACCTTACGCCCGGATCGGGACAGGTCAATCGCGGTTCCTCGGGCGGCCGCATCCGGGCTGTGTCGACAGGTCACAACGCCGCCGCTCGAACAGGTGGACAATGCCCCCATGCGCCCGGCCCGCCTACCCGTGCACTGCCTCGTGTCCGCCGTACTGGCCGCCTCGGCGGGGCCATCGGTAGCGGCGGCGGCTTCGCTGCAGCCCGGTCAGTCCACCTCGGTCACGCTCCCTGCCGGCGGCAGTTCCTACGCCCTCGATGTCCCTGCACTGCAGGCCGCGGAACTCCATTTCACCCAGACCGGTGGCGCCATCGAAGTCCAGCTGCAGTCGCCGGCCGGCGAGACGGTCACCCTGCGCAACGACGCCGGCCAGGCCAGCCGGATCGACCATGTGCTCTCCGCCGGCACCGAACCGGCGCGCTGGACGCTGACGCTGACCTCGACCCGTACGGACCGGCCAGCCACGGTGGAGGTGGCGTTTTCTCCGGGGCAGCCGGTCACACCCGCGCTCGCCGCGCGCGCGAAGTCGCAACGCCTGCTGGCGGAGGCCGAAGCACTGCGCCGCGCGGCAGGCAGCCTGGAGGCCGGCACTGCCGCGGACAGCGCCGCGGTCGATGCACGCTACGCGCAGGCGCTGGCGGAGGCCGCCGCGGATGACTGCCTGGCCTTGCGGATCGGCACGGGCCGTGCGCGACACCACTTTGCGCAGGGACGCTACCGCGAGGCCCGGCAGGCGGCCGAGGCCGCACTGGCGACGGCCTGCGACGACGGCCTGGCCGGTGATGCGGAGCGTGCAGCCGCATTGCGCACGCGCGGGGCAGCGCTGGGCTATCTCGGGGACTTCACCGGCGCGGTGGCGGACCAGGGGGCGGCGCTGGCGCTGTACCGCCGCACCGGGGACCTGGCCTACCAGGCCCTGCTGCTGGGAAACCTCAGCGCCAACTACCGCACGCTGGGCGATACCGAACAGGCCCTCGCCACCGCGCATCAGGCCCTGGTAGCGGCGGAGCGCGCGGGCGATGCCAAGCGGGCGGTGTTCGCGCAGGAAAGCATCGCGGCGATCCGCCTGCAGCGCGGCGAGCTGGGACCGGCGCTTTCGGCGTACCGGCTGACGCTGGATGCGCTCGAGGCGACGCCGTATCCGCGCGTGGAGGGCATGACCTGGAATGACCTGGGCGTGCTCTACCGGCAGACCGGCGACCGCGCCGCGGCGCGCGATGCGCTCGGCCGGGCCGCGGCGGTGTGGCGCGCGAGCGGCGACACCTCGGGCCTGGCCGAGGTGCAGCTGAATCTCGCCGACCTGGACCTCGACGAAGGAAAGCTCGACGCGGCCTGGCAGGGCTATCGCGCGGCGCTCGAGTTCGATCGTGCGCAGGGCTTTCGCCGCGAGGAGGCGCACGCGCGGATCGGCCTGGGCAGCGTGGCCGCACTGCGCGGCGAGGACGCCGAGGCGCGCACGCACCTGGAGGCCGCCGCCGCGCTGGCCGAGTCGATCGGCGCGAGCGCGAACGCCGTGGCCGCACGGCTCGCGCTGGCGGATCTCGCCCTGCGCGGCGGCGATCGCGAGGACGCGGCACGCGCGATCGCCAGGGCGCTCGACCAGGCACGGCGCGGACGCGACGTGTCCGGCGAGGCGCAGGCGCTGATCCTGCGCGGACGCGCCTCGCAGGCCGCGGGCGATCTCGCGGCCGCGCAGGCGGCCGTGCTACCGGCACTGGACCTGATCGAGGGCGCCCGCGGCGCGATCGATCCACCGATGCTGCGCAGCCGCTACTTCGCGACGCGGCGCGATGCCTATGACCTGGCCGTCGACATCCTGATGCAGCGTCACGCCGCGCAGCCGGACGGCGACTACGCGACACAGGCGCTGGTCGTCAGCGAACGCGCACGGGCACGCGCGCTGCAGGACCGCCTGGCCGAGCGGCGGCTAGCGCTGCCGCACACGGTGGACCTGGCACTGCTGGATGCCGAGCGCACGGCCGAACTGGCGGTGCGGCAGGCCGCGGCGGCCGGCGGCGCGGTGCTGGCCGAGGCACAGCAGGCACTGGACGCGGTACGCGGCCGGATCCGTGCACAGAGCCCGCGCTACGCCGAGCTGGCGCATCCGCCGCAGCCGACGGCCGACACGCTCCGGCTGGCCGTGCGCGACAGCGGCGTGGTGGCCGACAGCTGGTGGCTGGCCGAGCCGCGCAGCTATCGCTGGCGCGTGACGGCAGCCGGCCTGACGGCGGCGACGCTGCCGGGTCGCGACGCGATCGAGCAGGCGGCACGCACGCTCCGCGAGCGCCTGGCGGCGCCCCCGGCGGTGGCGGCGACGCTGCCGATCGAGCGGCTCGCCGCGCAGGATGCGGCGCAGGCGGCCGACGTCGACACCACGGCGCGCGCGCTGGCGAGGCTGCTGGACCTGCCCGACGCGGCGGCGGATGCCCTGCGCGTCACCGTGCCGGACGGTGCGCTGGCGTGGATTCCGTTCGCGCTGCTGGAACCGGACAGCACGCGTGGCCGCGTCTACCTGCCGGCGCTGTCGGCGCTGCACGGCATCCGCGCGATCGCGCGCAGCGGTGCACCGGAGGCCGTGGTGGTCATCGCCGACCCGGTGCTGCGCGCGGACGATCCGCGCCTGCCTAAGCCGGGCCGGGCAGCGGCGGACGCGCCGGTGCCGCTGCCGGCCGCACGGGACGAGGCGCGCGCACTCCTGGCGCTCGCGGACCGCGGCACCTCCCGCTGGATCGACGGCTTCGCCGCCAGCCGTACTACGCTCGCGGCGCTGCCGTGGAGCCGCTACGGCACGGTGCATTTCGCGACCCACGCGCACCTGGACGCCACGCGGCCGGCGCTGTCGGCGATCGCGCTGTCCGCCTACGATGCCGCCGGCCGGCCCCAGCAGGGCGACCTGCGTGCCGACGACCTCTACACGCTGGACATGCCGGTGGACCTGGTGGTCCTCGGCGCCTGCGACGGCGCGCTCGGCGAGGCGCCGGGTGCGGAAGGGCCATTCAGCCTGGCACGGGCGTTCTTCCACGCCGGCGCCGGCCGCGTGATGGCCAGCCTGTGGGCGGTGGACGACCGCGCCGGCGCGACGCTGATGGGCCACTTCTACGAGGGCCTGCTGCGCCACGGCCTGTTGCCGCCGCAGGCGCTCAAACGTGCGCAGGACAAACTGCGCGCCGAGCCGCGCTGGGCGGCGCCGTACTATTGGGCCGGCTACGTGCTGCAGGGGGACTGGCGATGAACGAGGCGAACGATCCGCTGCGCGCGCTGCTGGCGCACCTGGGCGATGGCCGCGGCGCGGCAGCGGCCTACGAGGCGTTGCGCCGGCGGCTGATCGCGTTCTTTCGCCTGCACCTGCCGGCGCAGGCGGACGACCTGGCCGATGTCGCGCTCGACCGCCTCGGCCGGCGCCTGGCCGAGGGCGTGGCGGTAGAGGACACCGGCGGCTACGCGCTCGGCATCGCCCGCTTCCTGGTCCGCGAGGCACACGCGCAGGCAGCGCGGGCCGCGCGCGCGCAGGACGATCCGTCCCTGCAGCCGCCGGACCCGGATGCGGACGCCGCTGCCGACGCGCTCCAGTTCGAAGCCGTGCTGGCTGCACTGGATACCTGCCTGGACGCCGCCGGCCCGGCGCAGGGCCGGCTGATCCTGGACTACTACGGCGCCGACGGCGGCGAACGCATCGCCCTGCGCCAGCGGCTGGCGGCCGCACTCGGCATCAGCCTCAACGCATTGCGCAACCGTGCGCTGCGCCTGCGCGACGCGCTTGAAGCCTGCGTACGCGGCCGGCTGCTGCCCGGCTGAGCGACCGCCGGCCATCGGGCGCGCCATCGCCGAGCGCACTCATTCCGGAATCCGGGCCTCGCCGGCCCACGGACAGGCGGAGGAAGAAACCCGTTGCCGACCGGCGGAGGAAGCCTCGGATGCCGGCCATCGGGACGAACTCCATCGGACGAATCGGCATGCGTCGCCCACCAGCGTGATGTTTCGGCCGTTCGTCTCACTCCAGACAAACCCCGCTCCTGCCAGAGATGACCCCGCCCACCTCCGCCACCCTGCGCGACTGGCTGCTGCACCGCCTGCCCGATGCCGCGCGCGCGGCGCTGGAGGAGCGGCTGCTGCGCGAGGATGCGCTGGTGGCGCAGCTGCGCGAGGCGGAAACCGACCTGATCGACGATCACGCTGCCGGGCGGCTGGATGCCGCCACGCAGGCGGACGTGGCGCGCCATCTGATCGCCGACCGGGACGGGCACTGGCGCTGGCAGGTGGCACGCGCGCTGGCCGTCAGGCGCGCCGCGCGCCGGGTGGCGGAGGCAGGCGAACCGCGACGCCGCTGGGTTGCGGCGCGCCCGCGCCTGGCCGCGATCGGTGCGCTGGCCGCGGTGCTCGTGCTGGCGGTGCTGCTGGTGCGGCCGCCACTGCCGTCGCGACCGCCGGCCGATGCGGCGACGCTGCCCACCGTCAGCCTGCGCGTAGCAGCGACGCGCGGGACGGCATCGGCGCTGACGCTGCCGCCGAACACGGGCTGGCTGCGGCTGCAGGTCGAGGCGATCGATCCACAGCCGCGCCGCTACGCGGTGTCGATCAGCGACGGCGCGACGGTGCGGTTCCACGCCGGTGGCCTGACGCTGCGGCGGGCGGGACCGTACGCGTTCGTCGAGGTGGTGATACCGGCGGCGGCGGCCGGCCCCGGCCACCGCACGGTGCGCCTGCTGCCGGAAGGGGCACCGACGGCCGCGGCGACCGCCTGGGAGCTGGACACCACCGTGCCGTGAGCGCGGGCTCATAGCCGGGACGGCACCCCGGCCGATGCACCCGAACGCGGGCGGTCCGCGCCGGCCCGCGTGATGCTTCGGCCGATTCACTCACCTGGAATACGGCGCGGCGCATCCGCTGCGCGTCCCGGAGGCGATCATGGTGCGCACATCGGTTCATTCCACAGCCGGAGCGGCTGCGGCCTGCCTGGGCTGGCTGCTCGGCCTGGCAGCGCTGCTGCCGGCATCGGCACTGGCGGCAAGCGAGAAGACGCCGCTGGCCGGCCACGTGCTGCCGGCACTGGCCCAGGCCGAGCGCCTGCCGGCGGCGCAGGCGGCTGCGCTCGACGAGGCGATGACCGTGACCGTGGTGATGCGCCGCACGGACCCGGCCGGCTTCGACCGCTATCTCGCCGCCGCCTACGATCCGGCCTCGCCGCAGTACCGCCGCTTCCTGACGCCGGCGGACCTGGCCGAGCGCTTCGGGCCGAGCGCGCAGGCCTATGCGCAGGTGCGCGACTACTTCACCGCGCAGGGCCTGCAGGTGACGGCCGAATCGGCCAACCGGATGACACTGACGCTGAGCGGCGCACGCACCGCCGTCGCCCAGGCGCTGGACGTGGCGATCGAGGCCTATGCACTGCCGGGTACGGCCGAGCGCTTCCTCGCCAACACCGGCGAGCCGGCCTTGCCGGCGGCGATCGCGCCGCACGTGCAGTCGATCGCGGGCCTGTCCACGCTGGCACAGGTGCGGCGCCTGCCGGCACCGCTGTTCGTCGGCAACTGGGGGTACAACTGCGCCGGCAACAGCGGCCTGGACCCGTACACCAAGACGTTCTGCTACGGCGTCTACAAGGATGCGCTGGGCCTGCACAACGGCATCTGCAGCAATCCGCTCGGCATCCTGCTAACGCTGTTCCTGTGCAAGGTGGTACCGATCCTGGCCGCGCCGATGGACTTGCCGGCAACGCCGCCGCTGGCGGCGGCCGGCGGCGCGCCGCTGCCGGGCAGCGGCCAGACCGTGGGCCTGGTGCAGTTCGACAACTTCCACGTGTCGGACATCCGCGACTTCCTGGACCTGATCGGCGCGCCGGCCGGCCAGCTCGGCCAGTTGTCCAGCGTGGCCGTCAACGGCGGCGCGGCGATCGGCGCGAACGAGGACGAGGTGCTGCTCGACATCAGCGTGGTGATGGCCATCGCACCGGGGGCGAACGTCACCGTCTACAGCGCGCCGTTCACCGGTGCCGGCAGCTTCCAGGCGCTGTTCAACCGCATGATCGACGATGGCGTGACGGTCATCTCCAACAGCTGGGCCTATTGCGAGGACCAGACCACGCTGGCCGACGTGCAGGGCATCGACGCGATCCTGGCCGGCGCGGCGGCGGCCGGCGTCAGCGTGTTCAACGCATCGGGCGATACCGGCAGCACCTGCCTCGACGGCTCGCCGAACACGATCACCGTGCCGGCCGGCGCGCCGCACGGCACGGCGGTCGGCGGCACCTCGGCGCTGGCCGGGCCGGGCGGCACCTATGCCAGCGCCACCTGGTGGGGCGCCGGCGGCAGCGCCGGCCACAGCCAGGGCGGCTATGGCGTCAGCCGCTTCTTCGCGCGGCCGGCCTACCAGAACGGCCTGAGCGCGTCGGCGATGCGTTCGGTGCCGGACCTGGCCGTCAATGCCGATCCGGTCACCAGCGGCGTACCGATCTGCCAGGCCAGCCGCGGCGGCTGCCCGAGCGGCCTGCTGTACGGCGGCACCAGCATGTCGGCACCGCTGATGGCCGCGTTCGCGGCCACGCTGAACCAGGCGCAGGGCCAGAATCTCGGGTTGTTCAACGCGCATGCCTATCCGCTGGCGAATACCGCCGCGTTCCACGGGGCGGCCGAGCTGGCCAGCGACTTCGCGCACGTGGGCCTGGGCGCGCCGAACCTGAGCGTGCTGAACCTGGCCCTGGCCGGGCAGGCGCCGGGACCGGCCAGCGCGGCGGCGTCGCGCCTGATCGCCGATCCGCCGACCGGCATCGCCGATGGGGCGACGCCGACCGCCGTCGTGGTGCAGCTGCGTGACGCGGCCGGCAGCACGGTCAGCGGGCGACGCGTCAGCCTGTCCGCACCGCCGGGCGCCGGCGTGGTCATCACACCGGCTGCGGCGGTCACCACCGGGATCGCCAACGGCACGGCGACGTTCGCGGTGACGCGAGCGACGGTCGGTACCGTGATGCTGACCGCACGCGCGGTCGACGACGGCTTCGACATCGGCACCGGACTGGCCGTGGACTTCGTCGCACCACCGGCGACGGCGGCGAGCATCCTGGCATTCCCGACCGCCATCACCGCCGATGGCGTCGCCACGACCACGATCACCGTGGCACTGCGCGATGCGGCCAGCCGCCCGACGCCCGGCAAGCGCATCGTGCTGTCGCAGGGCCAGGGCCGCTCGGCGGTGGCCGGCCCGAACCCGCCGCTCACCGACGCCAACGGCGAGATCCGCTTCACCGCGACCAACCGGGTCGAGGAAACCGTCACCTATACCGCGGTGGACGAGACCGACGGCGACCTGCCGGTACCGGGCATGGCGGCCGTGCAGTTCAGCAACGCGGTCGGTTCCTGCGTGACGGCACCGGAGGCGCGGCCCGGCCATGCGCTGGCCGCGTTCGCCAACGGCTTCGCCGCGTACCCGTTCTTCTACGGCAACGTCAACTGGGGCTGCGCCGGCGCGTCGAATCCCGCGTTCAGCGCAACCGGCGACGCGTACGTCGCGCATTTCCAGAGCGGCGACCTGTACCGCCTGCGCGATACCGGCGGCGCCGCGGTCGGGCCGTTGTCGAATCTCGGTGTCACGCTCGGCAAGCCGGTGTTCGGCAAGGATGGCAAGCTCTACGCGACGCGCGGCGTCACCGGCGCCTCGTTCGGCAGCGGCGACATCATCGAGATCGACCCGGCCAGCGGCGCGCTGCTGCGGATCGTCGCCGGCAGCCTCACCTGCCCGCATGGCCTAGCGACCGACCCGCTCAGCGGCGACCTCTTCTTCGACAACAGCTGCACCGGCGCCGGCTCGGACAACCCCTCGCTGTACCGGCTGACCGATCCGGGCGACACCGACCCGGCACGGCCGACCGCGGTCACCGTCTACGCGACGCTGCCGGGCACGCCGAACGGCCTGATCGCGATCGCGCCGAACGGCACGCTGTACGTGGCGACCGCCTACACCACCTTCCCGCACTCGCCGCTGGTCGAGGTCAGCGGCACCGACCGGCCGCAGCCGGCGACCGTGACCACGGTGCCGGGCTTCGACTCGTACTACTGGATCAACATCGGCGAGGCCGGACCGGACGGCGCGGCGCGCTCGCTGCTGGTCTGGAACGAGCCGGACACGCTGTACCTCGTCGACCTGACCACCTCGCCGGTCACGCGCACCCCGCTCGCCGACCACCTCGGCACCGGCACGATCGGCGCGGACGGCTGCCTCTACTCAAGCACCGCAGACGCGGTACACAAGCTGACGCCGGTCTCCGGCAGCTGCGACTTCGCCAGCAGCAACCCGACGCCGTCGCTGGCGCTCGATCCGCGCCTGACCGCACCGGATCCGGCGCAGGGCACGACGCTGACGCTGCGCGCGACGGTGGGCCACGCAACGGTGCCGGCCGGCACGGCGGTGCGCTTCCTGATCGAGGGCGCCAATCCACAGCTGCGCCTGGCGCGCACCGATGCAGACGGCACGGCGACGCTGGTCCATACCGGCACCTTCGCCGGCAGCGACGTCGTCACTGCCCTGCTGCGGACCGACACGCTGGACCTGACGTCCAACCCGGCACGCGTGACCTGGGCACCGGGCCGCCACGCGAGCTTTCTCGCCCTGACCGGCACGCAAGGCGCGATCGCCGCCCGGCCGACGACGCTGACGGCACGCTTGGTCGATACCGCGGTCGCGCCGCAGGCGCCGATCGTCGGCGCGACGGTGGCCTTCACGGTCGGCGCCGCCGGCTGCAGCGGCACTACCGACGCCCAGGGCATCGCACGCTGCACGGTCACGCTGCCACTGCCCGGCACCTACACGCTGAGCGCCGGCTACGCTGGCAATGCCACCGTGCTGCCGGCACAGGCGACGCGGCCGTTCACGGTGACCGCGGCGATCGACCGGATCTTCGCCGACGACTTCGAGGCCGACTAGCCGGCGGCCGAGGCCTGCGGACGCGCGCGATCCCTCGCCGGATCGCGCGCATTGCGCCGCCGGCCGGGGAGCTGCCGCGTCATTCGGGCGCGAGCGGCGCGAACAGCTCGGCCAGGTCGGTCTCGTCCAGGTGCAGCGCGCCGGTGCCGGTGCCTTCCAGCACGGCATCGGCCAGCCCGGCCTTGCGTGCCTGCAGGGCCTGGATCTTCTCCTCGACGGTGCCGGCACAGATCAGCTTGTAGACGAAGACCGGCTTGTCCTGGCCGATGCGGTGCGCACGGTCGGTGGCCTGCGCCTCGACGGCCGGGTTCCACCACGGGTCGTAGTGGATCACCGCGTCGGCAGCCGTGAGGTTGAGGCCGGTGCCGCCGGCCTTGAGGCTGATCAGGAACACCGGCGCCTCGCCGTCCTGGAAGCGGCGCACGAGATCCGCGCGCGCGCCGCCGGGGGTCTGGCCGGTCAGCATCAGGTGGTCGACGCCGCGCTGGTCGAGCGCTTCGGCGATCAGGGTCAGCATCTGCGCGAACTGCGAGAACACCAGGATGCGGCGACCTTCGCCGATCAGCGTGTCGAGCCGCTCCAGCAGTGCCTCGAGCTTGGCCGAATCCGGCGCCTGGCGCGCGCTGTCGAGCTTGACCAGGCGCGGGTCGCAGCACACCTGCCGCAGCTTGAGCAGGGCGTCGATGACGACGATGCCCGACTGCGCCAGGCCACGCTCGCGCATCGCCTCGCGCACGCGCTCGTGCTGGGCCAGGCGCAGCGTCTCGTAGAGTTCGCGCTGGGCGCCCTCCAGCTCCAGGCGCTGCACGATCTCGGTCTTCTCGGGAAGCTCGGTCAGCACGTCTTCCTTGCGCCGGCGCAGCAGCAGCGGCGCGATGCGGCGCGACAGGCGCTGGCCGCGCTCGGCGTCGGCATGCTTCTCGATCGGCACGCGGTAGAAGCGCGCGAACTGGCGCTCGCTGCCGAGGAGGCCCGGCTCGACCGCATCGAACAGCGCCCACAGCTCGCCGAGGTGGTTTTCCAGCGGCGTGCCGGTCATCGCCAGGCGCCGCCGTGCGGGAATCTCGCGCACCACCTGGGCGGCCTGGCTGCGCGCATTCTTGACCGACTGCGCCTCGTCCAGGATCAGCAGGGCGAACGCGGTGGCCGCCAGGCGCTCGCGGTCGCGCGGCAGCAACGGGTAGGTGGTGATGACCAGGTCGTGCCCGGCGATCGCCTCGTAGGCGCGCGCGCGGTCGGCACCGTGCAGGGTCAGCACCGACAGCGACGGCGCGAACCGGCGGGCCTCGTCCTGCCAGTTGCCGATCAGGCTGGTCGGCGCGACGACGAGCGCCGGTGCATCGAGCCGGCCGCGCGCCTTCTCGTCCAGCAGATGCGCCAGCACCTGGACGGTCTTGCCCAGGCCCATGTCGTCGGCCAGCACGCCGCCGAGGCCCGCGTCGGCCAGGAAGCCGAGCCAGGCCAGGCCCTCGCGCTGGTACTCGCGCAGCACGGCCTGCAGTCCGGCCGGCGGTTCGCCGACGCGGCGCGCCCCCTTCAACGCGTCCAGGTTCGCACGCAGGCGGGCGGCACCGGCCCAGACCAGGCCGGCTTCGTCGCCGGCCGCGAGCAGGCTGGTGGCGGCGCTGCGGTGCACGCTGAGGCGCTCGCCGCGGTCGGCGTCGATCCATTCGAGCAGCGGGCCGACCAGCGCACGCACGCGCGCCAGCGGCAGTTCCACGCTGCGCCGCTCGTCGATCGGCACGCGCAACGCCGCATCGCGGCGCTCGCCGCGGCGCGGGACCAGCGAAAAGCGCGGGTCGGTCAGCAGGCGCCGCAGGATCGGCAGCAGGTCCACGCGTTCGCCGCCGACGTCGATGCCGAGCGCGACGTCGAACCACGGCGTATTGGTTTCGGCCAGGTCGGCATGCCAGTCGTCGATGTCGATCAGCTCGTCGCGCGGGAAGCCGTCGGCATAGACGATGCGCACGCCCTGCTCGACCAACTGCTTGACGACCGGCTTCCAGGCATCGGGCGCCAGCGGCGGGCGCTGCTCGGCCGGCTGCAGCAGGAAGTCGGCCTGCGCGCCGTCGTCGGCGTGCCCACCGGCCGCGGCGAGGTCCGCCTCGACCAGACCGATCTGCTCGAGCAGGTCCAGCACCTGCCGCTCGTGCGCGCGATCGCGCTGGATCTCGACCAGGTCGCCCTCGTGCAGCAGGCGCGTCGTCGCGGCTGCCGCCGGCGGCACGCGCACGCCGGCGTAATCGAACGCCAGCCGCGCACAGCCGGCGGTGATGGTGCGCAGGCGCAGTGCCTGGCGCCACGGCACCTCGACCGGCCGCAAGGTCAGCTCGGGGACCGGCACCGCCTCGATGTGGCGTACCGTGCGGACCACCGGTGCCGGCAGCGCGGCGGCGGCCGGCCGCCCGCCGAGGGTGCGCCGCACCGCCTCGGCACTCTCCGGCGCGACGCGCGGCGCGCCCTGCACGAGGTCGATCCAGGCCGGCGAGGCCTGCACCGGACCGAACCGACGCACCTCCGGCAGGAAATACCACAGCCCGGCGCCGCGCAGCAGCGCGGCCGGCTCGGTGCCGTCGATGCCGATGTCGAGCACCTGGCTGCCGTCGGCCTGGTCCTTCCAGGCCAGCGCGGGCTTGACCGGATCGGCCAGGGTCCAGGCACCTCCCGCCGGCTTCTCCACGTAGACGCGGTGGCGCCGGGCCAGATCGGCCACGGCCTGCTCCAGCGCGCGCGTGTCGATCGGGACGAACGAGCCGTGGCGGCCCTCGCTGCGCCCGAGCAGCAGACCGAGCGCGACCGCATCGGCCACCGGCCAGCCGCCGGCCGGCGCCGGCACCGGTCCACCGATGTCCAGCACCAGCGGCTGCGGATCGACCAGGCCGCTGCTGCGGCTCTTCGCCGGCCGCAGCCAGACCGGCGCGGCTTCCAGGCGCGGCTGGCGCGGCGCGGAGATGCCCCGCAGCAGCAGGGCGAAGACGCGGTCCGGCTCGGCGACGGCCGCGGCGTGCTCGTCGTCGATGGTCTCCAGGCGATGCAGCCAGGCGCCCCAGTCGATCTCCTCGGCCGGCGGCGGCGCGGCCGGCGGCGGCGGTTCGGCGGCCACCGGCGCCGGCGACAACGCGGGCCAGGCACCGGGCGGCCGCCGTTCGGCGAACAGCAGCGTCGCCACGGCATGCTTGCAGTCGTAGGTGACCGGACATTCGCACTGGCACAGCCAGTCGCCGGCATCGGGCCGGCTCGAGACGGTCACGACGGTGCGGTAGAGCGCGCCGTGCCGGCCGCGCACCTCCGCCTCCAGGCGGCCGCCGTCGCCGCGCGGGCGGTACGCCAGCGCGCGCAGGCGCCCGCTGCGAAAGTAGTCGCCGCCGCGCTGCAGCGCGCCCGGATCGAAGCGCTCGCGCCAGCCGCCCTGGGCCAGTATCTGCTGCAGTGCCGCCGTATCCACCAATGGTGTCGTTGCCCGGGGAAACCGCTGATTGTCGCACGAGCCGGCGCAACGTCCGGCATCGGTGTCCGAAGCGGCCGGCGCGCCCATGGCACGGGCGTGCCGTTCCGGCGACAATAGGCGGCTTCCTGCGTCCCCCTTCCCCTGCGCGCTTCGAGCTGCCGCCGGCGCCGTCATCCCTCTGGAGGAATCCATGGCAGAACCCACCCTCACGCCGCCGGCCGACGGCGCCAAGATCACGATCGCCGACGGCGTACTCAACGTCCCGGCCAACCCGATCATCCCGTTCATCGAAGGCGACGGCACCGGCCCGGACATCTGGGCGGCCTCGGTCCGCGTCCTCGACGCCGCGGTCGCCAAGGCCTACGGCGGCGCGCGCAAGATCCACTGGCTGGAGGTCTACGCCGGCGAGAAGTCGTTCAACGAGTTCGGCAACTGGCTGCCGGACGCGACGGTGGCCGCCTGCCGCGACTACCTGGTCTCGATCAAGGGCCCGCTGACGACGCCGGTGGGCGGCGGCATCCGCTCGCTCAACGTCGCGCTGCGCCAGATGCTGGACCTCTACGCCTGCGTGCGCCCGGTGCGCTGGTTCAAGGGCGTGCCCTCGCCGGTGCGCGACCCGTCCAAGGTCGACATGACGATCTACCGCGAGAACACCGAGGACATCTACGCCGGCATCGAGTTCCAGGAAGGCACCGATGACGCCCGCAAGTTCGCCGCGCTGCTGAAGGAGAACTTCCCGGACCGCTACAAGAAGATCCGCTTCCCCGACACCGCCGGCTTCGGCATCAAGCCGGTCTCGAAGGAGGGCACCGAGCGCCTGGTGCGTGCCGCGATCCAGTATGCGATCGACAACGACCGCAAATCGGTGACCCTGGTCCACAAGGGCAACATCATGAAGTTCACCGAGGGCGGCTTCCGCGACTGGGGCTACGCCCTGGCGCAGCGCGAGTTCGGCGCGGTGGAGCTGGACGGCGGCCCCTGGTGCACGCTGAAGAACCCCAAGACCGGCAAGGACATCGTCATCAAGGACGCGATCGCCGATGCGTTCCTGCAGCAGATCCTGCTGCGGCCGGCCGAGTACGACGTGGTCGCGACGCTGAACCTCAACGGCGACTACCTCTCCGACGCGCTCGCCGCCCAGGTCGGCGGCATCGGCATCGCGCCGGGCGGCAACATCAACTACGTGACCGGCCATGCGGTGTTCGAGGCCACCCACGGCACGGCGCCCAAGTACGCCGGCCTGGACAAGGTCAACCCCGGCTCGGTGATCCTCTCCGGCGAGATGATGCTGCGCTACATGGGCTGGACCGAGGCGGCCGATGCGATCATCGCCGCGATGGACCAGGCGATCGCGTCCAAGAAGGTCACGTACGACTTCGCGCGGCTGATGGACGGCGCCACCGAGGTGAAGTGCTCGGAATTCGCCGACGAACTGATCAAGCACCTCTGATCGTCCGCGTCCGCGCCACCGACGAGGCCGCCTGCGGGCGGCCTCGTCGTTTCCGCAGCATGCAGCCGGGGCTCGGGCGCGCGCCCCGGCGTCCTTTAGACTGGGACCACCCGGCGGCTGGACCGGCCGGGCACCGAAGCGGCGACCGGAACACGACGAGGCGGACGATGCAGGCCAGACCCGACCCGACCAGCGTGCCCGCGCGAGCCGCGGCACTGATCCTCGATGCGTTCCTCGACTACAACGCGCGCTTCTCGGACATCACGCGGCGCGCCAAGCGCTGGTTCGAGCGGCGCAGCTGGCGCCAGGCGCAGATCGACCTGGTCTGGCGCCTGGACCTGTACGAGGAATGCCTGGCCGAGACGCTGGGCCGGCTGGAGCTGCTGCTCGACGACCGCGTCCGCTCGCGCCCGCTCTGGCGCCAAATTCGCGACGCCTTCGATCATCAGGTGGCGCCGCTGCTCGACCGCGAGCTCAGCAAGACGTTCTTCAACTCGCTGTCGCGACGCTTCTTCCACACCACCGGTGTCGCCGCCGACATCGAGTTCGTCGCGCTCGACAGCGACCCGACCGCCCATGTGGTGCGGGCGGTGGAGCGCACGCCCTACCCGCTCGGCACGGAACCGGCCCACGCCGTCGAGCGGGTATTCGCCGATTTCCCGTTCGCCTGCGGCTATGCCGATGCGGCCGCCGATGCGGCGGCAGTCCTCGACGCGCTCGCTGCGCAGCTGGACGCGCTCGATTGCGGCGCAGCGACGGCGATCGAACTGCTGCCGACGCCGTTCTTCCGCGAGCGGCGCGCCTACCTGGTCGGCCGCGCCTTCGGTGAGCGGGCCGGCACGCCGCTGGTGATCGCCCTGGTCAGCACCGCCGAGGGGATCCGCGCCGATGCCGTACTGACCGACGCCGCGCGGATCTCGATGCTGTTCGGCTTCACGCGCAGCTACTTCCTGGCCGACCTGCCGACGATCGCCGACACCATCGTCTATCTGCACGGCCTGATGCCGCACAAGCCCATCGAGGAGCTCTACACCGTCCTCGGTCGCGCCAAGCAGGGCAAGACCGAGCGCTACCGCCACCTGTTCCGGCACTTGGCTGCGCATCCGGCGGAGCGGCTGGTGCGCGCCGACGGCGAGCGCGGCATGGTGATGGCAGTGTTCACGCCGAGGGACTACCCGCTGGTCTTCAAGGTGATCCGCGACCGCTTCGCCTATCCGAAGGACATCGGCCGCCGCCAGGTGGAGGAGAAGTACCGGCTGGTGTTCCGCTACGACCGCATCGGCCGGCTGGTCGACGCGCAGGAGTTCCGCCACCTGCGCTTCCCGCTGGACCAGTTCGACCCGCCGATGCTCGACGAGCTGCTGCGCGAGTGCGCCGAGACGGTGACCACCGATGGCGATGATCTGGTGGTCGCCCATTGCTACGTGGAACGGCGGCTGCGGCCGTTGAACCTCTACGCGCGCGAGGCCGAGCCGGCGGCGGCGCTGCAGGCGGTGCTCGACTACGGCCAGGCGATCAAGGACCTGGCGCGCAGCAACATCTTCCCCGGCGATCTGCTGCTGAAGAACTTCGGCATCACGCGCGGCGGCCGCGCGATCTTCTACGACTACGACGAGCTGTGCCTGGTCGAGTCGTGCCGGTTCCGCGCGCTGCCCGACGCGCGCGACGAGGACGAGACGCGGCCGCTGGAGGATTGGCTGACCGTGCGCGAGAACGACGTCTTCCCGGAGCAGTTCCCGCGCTTCCTGGGCATCCCGGCCGAGCTGCGCGCCGCGCTGATCGCCACGCACGGCGAGATCTTCGATCCTCGCTGGTGGCAGGCGGTGCAGGCCGGCCTGGCCGCCGGCGACTATGCCGACGTGCCGCCCTACCCTCCGTCGGCCCGGCTGGCCGCGCTGCCGGCATAAGTAGTGATTCTTCGTCCCTCCGCGAGATCATTCGGCTCCGGCTCCGGCTCCGCTGTGGCCGTGGCTCTGCTTTTTTCGCCCTAAAGCAAGCCGAGCATCGCAGGGCGAGGAGGCCGCAGAGGCGCCCCGTGTCTGAGCGAAGCGAGTTGGGGCGCCGTGCCTCGTCGTCCGAGAAGCGCAGGGGACGCCGGGCGAGAGGGCTTTTGGTTCCTTTTGGCCCGTCAAAAAATGT
>Ga0182739_1000642_pt1 | contig 42459 bp, 39 predicted proteins | sample eDN5th30CBELigBY_FD_128873 | JGI IMG/M metagenome (GOLD analysis project Ga0182739, IMG submission 128873) | Enriched backyard soil microbial communities from Emeryville, California, USA - eDNA 5th pass 30_C BE-Lig BY (version 2) (version 2) | ecosystem: Environmental > Terrestrial > Soil >... | reverse complement strand
TTCACTCCTTAGAGTTTTTAGAGTAAAGTCTAAAAACTCTAAAGACAGTTGTGACTTTACTCTAAAAGGATTATCTCAAAGTTGAATAGGTGATTCCATACACTATCTTATTTGACGCTTACCATTAAGCGATTTTTTTGCTTTAACATGATTGCCTCTCTCCAATGATATCGATCATAATGATGTAAATTCTCGTGATGCTACTATTATTATATCGGTATACTTGAAAATTTTCTGAACAGATTCTTAACAAATGTGGGAGTCGGCATATATTTGAGGAGTAGTGAGATGGAGACTAGCTACAACTGCGTATACAAAGAAAAACTGCGGAATGTCAGTACTGTACTCAATCTAGCGTACTTACATTCCACAGTTTTAAGATTAGTTTGGTTCATCGAGGAACGCTCGATTTGATTTTTATAAAAGAGTAGCAGAAGCAATGGGAGTATTCCAGAGTTTCTGTTGCTCTTGATTCGTTTAATAAAAATGATTTCTATTGTTAATTTTTGAATCTGCCCTAATATTCTTGAATACACTATAATAAATTTTCTTAAACGAGAACGCATAAATTTTTGATGATATTTTTACAGATTGAACATCAATATACTTAAACATCAAAGTAGAAACTATGAATAATAGTATCGTAGATAGTAGAAAAGTAATTAAACTACTTGTATTATAACTATAGTTTTTAGATAATTCATTGAATAACCAAGATGAAAACGAAAATAACAGCATGTAATGTAATAAGTACAATGAGAAAGAGATCTTCCCAAGAAAAACAAATACTTGTTTTGAGAATATTTCTTGTAAGGTTTTTAGTTTTTGAAATGAGACAATTATTAAAAACGCTCCAACTACATGATAAAAAACCGAATTGAAGGGTAAATATGAAAGAATACCATAAATAGAGCCATCGATATTTAAGTAAGGATATGAACCGAAGTAGATACCCGTAAGCAGTATAAGATATGACCACTTACTTTCTCTAAATATTCCTTTGTATTTACTGTTCTCTATTTCACTTATTAGTAAACCTAATACAAATGCTCCAAAATAACCATAATTTAATGAAAATAATACAAGTATTATTAAAACATAACTGGTAATTACATATAACCTCTTACCAAAAACTGAGAAAATTGCCATTAATGCAAAAATAAAAAAAGACCCTAATAATTCATACTTCATGGTCCATAAAACTGGGTTAAGCGATGACTCTTTAGAAAAACTAATAAAATACATTCCTAGAAACTGTTTTATCATTTCAAAAATTGAACTATCAGAACTATAATGGTTATTAAAGTATCCATTTGTTTGATCTACTATTTCGCCGTAATAAAACATATTACCCTTTAACAAAATAAACCCTATTAAAATCGAGAATGCACTTGGTATCCCCAGTCTAAAATATCTTCTAGCCGCACTAGAATAAAGTACCTCATAATCATTATTTTTAAGAAATTTTATACTTAAAACATAACCGCTTAATACAAAAAAGATACTAACGGCTAAAGAACCGTTATAAAAAACATTGAATATTGATTTACTTAACATATTTTCTATAGAACTAGGGCTAAGACTAATATCATCATATATCATCGCTGGATAAAACAATTGTAGAAAGTGAGTAAAAAAAACTACAAGTGCTGCTGTACCTCTTAACCCCTCTAGATATTCAATTTTTTTCATTATTCCTCCAAATTTCAAAGATATTTTGAATATATATTATTGTATTAAGCTTAGGAATACAGTTTAATGTATTGAAAAAAAATTATTAATCATCCAGTTTTACTATTCTTTACGGCTATACTTCTGTTAGTTGTTAAAATCCTCCCCAATTTTATCCCTGGTTCCTCAATCATTTTATATGAAACATGTGCAATTATGATAGATAACCCTAAAGTAATAGCGAATACAACAAATAATACAACCATTGTTGGTATAAACTCAATAAGCCTCTTCATTAGTAATTCATTTACAATATCTAAAATCATAAAATGAACTAAATATACACTGAAACTTACTTTCCCTAGAAATACCATGAGTTTATGATTAAAAAAACTTTTATCCAGTTTACTTAAGGAAAGTGCAAATAGAGCAAAAGCTACCCCAAATATAATATGTTTAGGAAACATTGGATTATAAATATGTCCTGTTACACTAAGTAAAAGTATGAGCAACAATGATGCGACCAAGAGAATGTTATTATTAAATTTAATTTTGTAATCTCTCCAAAAGTAAAAAAATGTTATTCCAATTAAGAATATTGGTAACTGATTGGGAAACCAGTAAAATAGATACTTTACATCGATATATTTCGTATCAATCAATTGTAACTGTACAACAGCTACATTAAGTAACCAACATAAAACACTAACAAATATTGTAATTATCAAAGATACTTTGAAATTTCTTATCACTCGAAACAATATCGGGATCAATAAATAGAATAGAACTTCAACTGATATTGACCATCCACCAGGAACGAGACTAAACAGCCACTCTGGGTTCAACACACTAGTAAAAGATAGTGTGGATAAAATCATACTAATTGAATAATCACTTAAAACACTTTTTAACCCAAGCTTAAATGTTAGAATCTCAAACACAGCATATACAATAAATGCAGTATAAAACATTGGTGCAATCCTAAAAAATCTTCTAGAATAAAATTCTACAAGATTAATCCTGTCCGAATTTTCATACTTTCTGTGTAAAGTATAAAACAAAGTAAACGCACTAACTATAAAAAACAATTGTACTCCCCTTGCCCCTTGTATACCAAAGTTATACAACCACCCATCTAACTCTGGAATTTTTTGAGCGACATGAGTAAAAACCACTCCTAATATCGCATAACCTCGTAATGCCTCTAAAAAATTTAATTTCTGCAATAACTTCACCTCATAGTTAATTTCTTCTCAAAGGTAAATTATATTAATAAACTATAGAGATTGTCCACTAGGTACTTTTTTAAGTTTGCCCATTTGCATACCTAACAATCTCTAGTATTCTTCGGAACCAGAAACTTATTTTAAAACAGCAAATGTAGGGTTAGCCCTACATTTGCTGTTTATAAATGCTACTACTTTTTAGACTCAGCGTACGAATTCCCTTGACTCAATCCATGCTTAGCTGCAATTGCAATTAACTCGTCATATTGGTCCTCAGTTAGCTTGGAGAGTAAAAGTTTCTTAGCTTCACGCTTTTCTTCTACTGTTAATCCACCACCAGCAAGCTTTTGCAAAGCGGAAATATCATCTGCAGATAAGCTCCCCATCAGTATTGAAACTACCTTTGCTTTTTCGGACACTGTAACGTTTTCTTCAACATCTTTGGCTTTATCTGGTGTTATTTCAGCAGTATAACCATCGGAACCCGATGTACCAGATTGCCCTGCACCATTACTACCTGATTGAGTTCCAGTAGAATTTGAAGCTTGGTCATCCGAATTATTTGTTGTAGAATCCACGTTTGTTGAATTCTTGCTACCGCTATTTATATTACCTTCTGATTCATCTGTACTATTAGAACCGCCAGTACTTTCTCCACTGGTGGAAGGTGATGCTTTACTAGGAGAATCATTACTTGAAGCATCAGAAGTTTCTTCTTCTAACAAATCATCCACACTCATGCCGACCATTGAATTAAGAACCTTATCTACTGCATAATTTGCTGCAAATATTCCACCAACAACTAATACAATCACAATACTTACTATCCAAATACTTACTTTTTGCCATTTTTTCATTTCAACCATCTCCGTCCAACTATAAATACTACGACAATTCCAATAATCGCCCCAGCACTATCTATTGCTACATCCCTCATACTTGCGCCTCTACCTACAACAAATAGCTGATGTGATTCGTCAACTATTGCATAGCCCATACTTATAAGCAAAGTAATAATCGATGCTCTACGCCAGCTAAATCTACTTAGCTTACAAATAATAACGACTATTATCGCAAGGAAGAAAAATAGCGAAAAGTGTGCTAATTTACGCAACATGTGATCCCACTCTTTTAACGTCAGATCTGAATCACAGATCTTATCAATAAAAGGTAGTGTGTATGAAGCGATTGAATTGCTTAAGTTACTGGATTGCATAGCTGGCTGATTGGACAATAGAAAAATAAATGTCACAAGTCCAATTACTAGCACTATTAGAATTAGACGCAATATAGTTGTCTTTTGTTTCATTACTCTCGAGAACCCTTAACAATAGAATTCAAATAATTCAAAAATGGTTCTCTTAGCTCATCGCGTCGTAGCGCATATTCTACAGTAGCTTCAAGAAAACCAAGCTTGTCACCTACATCATATCGACGACCGCTAAATTCATAGGCATATACCGCTTCTGTGCGGGATAACTGATTGAGAGCATCCGTTAACTGAATTTCTCCATTCGCACCGGGCTGAGTATTTTCGAGAATATCGAAAATAGCTGGAGTGATAATATAGCGCCCAAGTATCGCGATATTAGACGGAGCTTCTTCAGTTTTCGGTTTCTCTACTAGACGGTTAACACGAGAAACAGTGGTGTCGATTTTTTGACCGTCTACGATACCGTACTTGTGAACATCCTTTTGTTCAATTTGCTGCACACCAAGCACTGAGCTATTGTAATATTCATAAACTTCAATTAGCTGCTTCAAACATGGCTTATCACTGTATACAATATCGTCACCTAGTAATACAGCACAAGGTTCATTACCGATAAAGCTCTTCGCACAATAAATCGCATGCCCAAGCCCCTTCGGCTCCTTCTGACGAATATAATGAATGTTCACCATATTGGAGATTTTTCGTACTTCTTCTAATAGATCTCGTTTTCCCTTTGCTTCAAGCTCCAACTCCAGCTCAACAGACTTATCGAAGTGATCCTCGATTGATTTCTTGTTTCGTCCTGTAATGATTAATATTTCCTCAATACCAGACTCAACTGCTTCTTCTATAATATATTGCAGTGTAGGTTTATCTACGATAGGCAACATTTCTTTAGGCTGTGCTTTAGTTGCTGGTAGGAAACGTGTGCCTAATCCTGCTGCTGGGATGATTGCTTTGCGTACAGTCATGATCAAGTCCTCCTGAGAAATTTGTTCTACTAACTTGTCTTACGAGTACTTATTCTTAAAGTTTATAAACATTAAATTCACAAATGTTCTTGGTATCTAAAATTAGTTTATTTCGTATAGCTTCTAAATTTAGTTTTATATGATCGTGCGCTGTCATGATAACAATTATTTCTATATCCTCTAAAAAACTACTGAAATCAAAATATTGATTATCAACAACTTCACTTTTAATGTATGGATCATAGACTTTTACTCCAAATGCTAAATGATCATTCATTTTATTCAGTAGCTGTAGAGTTGGACTTTCACGTGTATCGTCCACATTTTCTTTATAGGCTAATCCATACAAACCTATTTTAGATATATCTCTAATATTATGCTCTCTCATAATATCTCTGATACGTCCTAGCACATGAGTAGGCATTGAATCATTTATCTTTCGAGCTGTCAAAATAAGATTTGTTAAATCAGGATAATCTCCAACTAAAAACCACGGGTCAACTGAAATACAATGTCCTCCCACACCTGGACCTGGTTGTAATATGTTTACCCTGGGATGTTTATTAGCGATTTTTATTATTTCGTATACATCCATATTATCTTTCCTACATATTTTAGCCAACTCGTTAGCAAATGCAATATTAATGTCTCTATAAGTGTTTTCTACCACCTTTGACATTTCTGCAGATCGTATATCAGTTAAGATTATTTCACTTCTACAAAACGAAGAATAAGTTTCTTTTAGTATCTCTCCAATTTCTAAAGAATCTACTCCAATTGTTCTGGAATTATTTTCTAATTCATATATCATATTTCCTGGAATTATTCTCTCAGGAGCATGTGCAATATGAATGTCTTTACCTACTTGATAGTTATGATTTGAGATAATTGGTCTTATGAAATTATCAATTGTTCCTGGTGATATTGTTGATTCTATTACAATTATTGATCCAGTTTTACATACTTCAAGTATTTTATTTACAGCAGACACAACATATCTTGGATCAATTTTCTTGCTTTCAGAAACATAAGGTGTTGGTACAGCTACTATATAAATATCAGCTTTAATATACTCAGTAGAAAAAAACACTCCATTATTTATAGCTTGAATAAATAAATCATTAAGTCCTTCCTCTTCAAAAGTTAAATTTAACTGGTTTAGTTTATTTACAATATCTTCATTCAAATCAGTACCTACTACTTCAAGTCCACTTTTAGCGAACATTAGTGCAGTAGGTAACCCAATATAGCCTAATCCAATAACGTTTATCATTTGATTTCCTCCCCTACCTTCTTACTATTTATAAAAAGAATTACATAAAAAATAATATAAATTATAGAATAAGACACAGAAATAATATACAAATAACTAGTTACATTCAGAGCAAAAACACTAACAATACCATAAGCTATTAAAGCAATTAAAAGAAATAAGCATTGAATATATAGTTCAATTTTCTGATTTTTTGTAATTAATAAAATTGGAGTTAAAGCAGAAACAACCAATCTTATACCATACATTGGTGCTAATATTTGAGCATAAAAACCTGCGATTTCCCATTCATTACCTAATAATATTGAAAATAAATCCGGCGCAAAAAACAATAAAACTAAAACCATAGGAATTGCAACTAGAATTAAGAAGGAGCTAACCTTTTTAAAAAATGGGTAAGTACTATCTCCCTGAGAAGAAAGCTCTGAAGCCCGTCTCAAAAATATTTTAGATACATTCATACTTATTAAGGAAAGTGGTAATGATAAAATTCTAAATGTCATAGAATAATAACCAAAAGTTATAGCACCAAATAAGCTCATTATAAATAAATTCAATAAAGAATAGGATGCGGAATTAAGAAAGTGAGCTGGTAATGTGAATATTAATTGCTCTTTGTATTTTTTAACAGAGATAATAATTTCTTTGGCTTTTGGAACCTTAAGATAATACTTAGCATCTATATTTTTTAACTGAAGTTTTATTCCGATTAATAAACTTAACTGTTGAGAAAAAATTAATCCATTCACTCCGAATTTTAACAATCCAAAAATAATTATACCTATATTCTGTACCAGTGATCTTCTAACCTGCAGTTTTGATATAAGTCGATAATCATTATTTCTATTATTAATACTTATCAATATATTCACAACTGCATTGAGCATTAGTAAAACTAAAAGTAAAACAGAATAGTTTACAAGACTGCTATATTCTTCTATAAGCTTAATGTATATGAGATAAATAATAAAAGCAGTTACTGAGATAATAGATGAAATATATAAACTACCCCATGACAAATTAATAGCTTCATCGTCTGAATTAGCAATAACTATTGCAGAGTCTAATTTTGCACAAATTACTGGTCCAAATAATGAAACAAAAGTTAAAATAATACTGTAAAAGGCAATTTCTTCGACATTATATATCCGAGTAAGTAAGAAAGAGACACCAATAGTAAAAAGTTGTGCAATTGCTGAACTCGAAAGTAATTGTATTAATGACCTATAAAAGTTACTTTTTAATTTTATCATCAACTGCTCATATCTTTCTTCAATAATTTTGTCAAAATTCGATTTGCAATTGCACTTGAAGCAAAGTCATTCAATGGTGCAAAATTCTTTTTTTCAGATTTTATCCTCCGTAAAGTTTCGATAATTGAGTCTTTATCATTCTCACAAATATAGAATCTATTAAATCCCTTGAAATAATTCACTAGTTCCGTTTTATATTCTCCATCAACTATTAAAAGTATCGCTTTGTTTGTGGCAGAGTAGTGGTATATTTTTCCTGGTATTTGAGTACCTTTTTTGTTACATACACACACCAACAGATCAACATTTTCCTCCATCTTTCTAATCTCACTTACCTCTTGTCTACCTAATTTCACTACATTACCAGCTGTGTTTTCGAATTGAATATCAGTATTTCCAACTAACAATAATTTACAGCTTTCATTCATTACACCATTCAACAAAGGAGTAATATTCCTGTCTTTGCTATAATAGTCACCGAAATAACCAATTGTAAATATATCATTTGGTAGTGTAGTATACTCAATTTTTTTTCTAAATGGAACAGGTTCAAATAACATTCTTTGCTGCAATTGAGGATACTTTTTTTTCATTACAGAAAATGTGACAGGAGATACATACAATATCATGTCTGCTTTTTGGAGTATTCTATACTCTTCTTTCTCTATAACTTTTGTTGGAAGCTTTGATAATCTATTAATATCATTTGCAAATGGATCCCCCCAGTATTGAATCCATACCTCAGAAATACTAGGATTAGTAGTTTTCAAATTTTCAACAATCAGATGTGAAGATTTAGGATCTGAAGAAGAAATAATAACGTCAAATTTCTCTGAAGCTAATTCAGCTGGAATTTTATTTGCAATCCTTGCTCGGGGATCGTAAACCGATACGGAAACATATACATCATACATTATTTTTTTGATTTTCCCTCTGACTTTATCCAAAAAGGTTGGGGTAGTTTCAATACTTTTATTATATTCCGGTGTATCCATCCAAAAACGTCTTTCGTGTAATGCTTCTGGTACTGTCGATTTATCATATTGCTTAGCATTTGCATTTGGACTTGGACTTAAAGTATATACAGTGTTCCCTAAATCAATCATCCCTTGTATTAATGCAAGATTCCTCATATTAGCTGATGAATTATATTCTAAAGGTATTGATGTTACAAATAGTATTTTCATTTTTTTCTCCTATCAAATAACACTCTTATCTATGTGAAAGATTACTTATTTTATTTGATAATTTTTTCTTACTCAATTCTAACTTAATGCTTCTCAGACCATTTATCTTGCTCAAGTCAGATAAATAATTATTATATTTTCTGTAGTAATTTAATGTTTTTGAAGCTTCTACATTTAACTCAACTGCCGTTAATAATCTATATGTTATTAATGCTTGCAACCTATAATTTAATAAACTGTCTGTAATCCCCTCTTGATTACTAATTCTTTTATTACTTATTAACCTCAAAATTGACTCTACATCTTTATCAATTTTATCCATCGAGAATGATGAAAGTTGATTTTCTTCATATCCAAATCTATAATTAGTTAAATGTTTTTTTACAAAAGTAACTTCCTTCGTTAAAGATAACACTTCGCAGAAAAACTCAAAATCCTCTCCCCACGAAACCCCTTCGGGAAACTTAACTGAGTTATCTATTAAAAACTGTCTATCTATTAACCAGCTGGTTGTATGAAGAGCCGCTTGTCCTAAAATATACTTTTTTAAGACTTCTACTTTTGAAAATTTAGTTCTTTTCACTCTAATTCCTTGAGGTGTAACAATTTTATAACCACAATAACATACTTTTTTTCTATCGTATTTAATTTTTGTTAGCATTTCATTTAAATAATTATCTTCATAGAAATCATCGGCATCTAAAAAGCATACATATGTTCCTTTAGCTACTTCAATCCCTTTGTTTCGGGCTGATGATACTCCTAAATTAGGCTGCGTAAATACTTTAATATGATCATAACGTTCTGAGTAAGTCTTCAATACCTCTAACGTAGAATCAGTACTTCCATCATTTATAACTATTATTTCCACTGAAACATTTTTTTGTTTAAGCACTGAATCTATAGAGTACTTGATTTTATTTTCTCCATTATACACTGGTATAATGACGCTTACGTCAAATGCCAATACTTTCCCCCCCAGACTTGTTCTCAATTGAGTGATTTTCTAATGGCTTTCTCTCACTATTCAAAACGAGTTTAATATATACAACAATTAATATTATTAAGCCGGATCTCATAGATTCGCCTTTAAAATTTGCAATCAACAACATTAATAATAATGAAAAAGATATTGTTTTGTTAAGTAAGAATTCTTTCTTGATTGTCCTAGTATTAACTTTTAGTATAAACCAGTAAATAGATAAATACAGAATTCCAATATATAATATTCCGCCCATAAACATATCGTTTACATATCCTATATCAGAACCATAATAACCATGAGCACTACCACTTCCAGCATAAACTCTAAAACCTTCACCAAATATTAAATTAGGTGGAAAAAATAACATATCGTCCAACAATGCAGAATAATTACCATTCAGTTCATTATCCAACAAAAAACTCATGGTATCATTAATTCCTAACATTATCCAATTATATGTAGTTGGTACAATACTTTTGGCTATTGCAAGTAATGATATTATTGAAAGTATACTTAGAAACAGATAAGAAATAACCTTTGTTCTTGATTTTCCTTTTATCAACAAATAAAACATTGCACTTAGCGCCCCAACAAAAAAAACAACCAAGCCTATTCTTCCATTCAATAGTATATTAATCAACAAAAACGGAATATACACTATATACTTCCATTTTTGTATTATTGAATATATCAGTGCAACAGTACATAATATGCCATGATAAGCAGGTGTAAAAAAAGTATAGTCATTACTAATACCATATATTCTATTTGCAGATATAAAAATATTTTCTGGTTGACCTTTATAATATAAATCCAATGCAACTCCTTTTAATGATGGAAAAACAACCATCATTATACAAATAAAACTTTGAAAAAGTGCTAAGTTTAATGGAAATTTTATCAACTCATCTGTAGTCTTTCCATACTTCTTTAGGAATATTATTAAAAAACTCACATGGATTATTTGTAGAATAATAAAGCCATTTTGTAATATTCTTGTATCCTCATTCACTACACTTGCGCGAATAATAAAATAAATAATTGAAACCACGATTCCTATCAAAAGGAGTAATAAGTTTTTATTAACTTTAGTTATTTCTCTTTTCTTTATTACAAAAACTATTGGAAGTAATAAAAAAAATAATCCAATTAGCACCAAATGACTGCTAATACCAATGAAACTACTTACCTCCGGAAAATAAAAAACATAAAAGCCATAAATATATATTAATAACAAATTTAATTTATTTTTATTCACAAATATAACATCTCCATTAGTATTATGACCTCGATATTATCGTTGATATATTAATTCATTCTATAAAGATCTTGTAAAAATCTCTTGAATTCTGAGTAATTATCTAGTTTCAGTGACTTAGCAGAAGCCGCACTAGATTTATTCTTAAGTAATTTTTCGTCGTTTATTAACTTTAAACATTCTATAATTATTTCATCTTCATTATTAGTTACAAGACCACAATCATTATTTACAATGCTTCTTAGTTCTCCTACATCAAAGCTTATAACTGGTTTACCTAAAGTTATAGCTTCAACCGCAACAAGGCTGAACCCCTCATTCAGTGAGGTTATACACAAGAATTTTGAATTATTCAGAAATTTATATGGATTTTTTTGATATCCCACTAAGTCAATATTAGTATCCAAGGATTTTTCCTTAATTATTTCACTACACTCTCTATATAAAGTACCTCCTCCTACCATAATAGCTTTTACTTCAGGAACGTCTTTTTTTATTTTCTCAATAATTTCAATGAACTTAAAGGGATTCTTAACTTCTTCAAGTCTACCTATAAATATTACATCGTATTTATTTTCTTGAACTTCTATTGCAGCCAATCTCTTTATTGAGTTTGTATTAATTGGATTTCCAATATTATGAACTTTTTTTCTAATGATATCTCCAAAAATATAATCTTCAGTAATCTGGGGTGATACTGTTAATATTTTGTCAAATCTAAAAGAAGATATCAGATAGCTCAAAGTTTTCAAATTTAATCCACGTAGCCATTCTGGGTTACAGTGTATATGACTAATTAGTATTCTTTTTTTCTTAACTATTGAACATAAAACACTTGCTTGAAAATCATGAGCATGAATAATGTCCGGTTGATATTTTTCTATGATCTCTTTAAGGTTTTTTATGTTTAAATTATCTACCAAATAATGATCTATACTTTTTTCTGTTAAGACTTCTTCTATTTTCCCTTTAGAGCTAACATACAATGATTTAACAGTATCTAATTCACTCATCATTTTAATAATTTGAATTACAACATTTTCAGCACCGGCAAAATGTCCGCTTTTTAATACATGTAAAATCTTCAACAGCTAAGCTCCTTTCAATTACTTTATTAATAAGCTATTATATATATCCTTCATAACCATCTCAATTTTTTTAACATCATAATTTACAATCATATTTTCATTATTTCTTGCCAGTTCAGATCTGAAATCAGGGTTATTGCGTAGCAATTCTATGGCTTCACTAAACCCCTTTGCGTCATTTATGTCAACAACTAATCCATTTCTCTTATGTTCTACTAGATCTCTATTCCCTCTACAATTACTTACAATTAATGGCAATAAAGATGCCATACCTTCCAATATATTCACAGGTAAACCTTCTTGTCTTGATGTTGATATTACGATATCAGACAAAGCCATTAACTTATCTACATCTTTTCTAAATCCTAAAAACTCAAAAATCTCGCCAAGTTTTTTTTCATTGACTTTATTCTTCAACTCATTTTCGCAGCTACCAGTACCCACCAGAAGAACGCGTAATTTTTCTTTGTCTTTTAATTGATCCACAGCATCAATTAGAAGATTTTGATTTTTTCTATAACTTAATTCTCCAACATAAATTATTATAAGTTCAGTGCTACTAAACCGAAATTGTGCTCTTAATAACTCTTTTTCTTCTTTAGTTACAGGTTTAAATCTTTGAGTATTTATTCCTACCCCAGGCACATACTTTATTCGGTTTGCACTAAAGTGCTTTTTTGAAACCTCAAAGTCTTCCTTATTTATTGTGATTAACATATCTGTATATCTTGATAACCATTTTTCAATTGGATAGTATATTAGCCAATTTTTAATAGGAGCACCCTTAAAAAAATGGAATCCATGTGCTGTATATATCACTTTAACACTATCCAGGCCTTTGCAAACTAACCTTGTTATCACAGATGCATTAGGTGTATGTGTATGAACTAAATCATAATTTCCCGTATTAATAATGCTCTTAAGTATCTTATATGATAGAAAATTCATCTTGCTGATTGGTTTTCTTTGAAAAGGTACTTGGTGAACTTTACAACCCAGTTCTTCTAATTGTGGATCTACTTCTTGAACAATATTACATGCAACATCTACTTGATGTCCTTCCTCTATTAACATTTTTATATGCGGTACTAGAAAAGCATTTACTGTATTTGAAATCGTTGTTACATACAATATTTTCAATTCAAACTCCCCAATTCTAAAACTTATATTGTAGGATAAGCTACTCAATATTTATAGAGAACACTATAAATATTTCAGAGTTTCTGTTAGATCTGTGATCCTCTTATGCTCCTTTACAGCACCCAAATATTCATTTTGGTGATGTACTCCGCACTCTCTCGTTATTCGTATAGTCGTTATTGGATAAGTGCTACTAATAAAGAAATCTTTCGCTGGATTATCTCCAATGTATATCATTTCATTGAAATCAACGTTCAACTTATCTCGCATTAATTCAAAAGGTTTAGGATGTGGTTTCCAATATTCTTTGCCAAGCTCATCAGTAACGATGATTTCATCAAAATATTGTTCAGCCCGGAGAGACTTTAACTTATTTCTTTGTGATACCGAGTAACCATCTGTGATGATGCCTGTTTTTATTTTTTTTTGTTTTAATTGCTGCAATAGAATCATCACATCATTAAAAAAAGAAATCGTAGGTTCATGTTCACGATAATACTGAACTAAATGCTTAATATCATCTTGAGAATAATCGATATTTAGCTTGTCAAATAATCGATTAAACACCTGAATTGGACTTGATTGGAACAAACTCCATAATTCATCATATATTTGTTGTTGTGAACGGTTGAGTTTGTACTGTAAATCATGAGCAATACGCCAATAGCCGCTCTTAATATATTCTATCTCAGATATTAAAGTGTCATCCAAGTCAAATACTATTGCTCTAATCATGGTATACTCTCCGAATCTAAAGTATTATTACATTTAAGTTCTCATCAAGGCAAACACTGCTGTCAAATCTAACAAATGTAATGTTCTCACGATAGTTCTCATGATATTCAAGTTTTTGCCCTAATAATAATTTATAATAATTCTCACAAGAATCAGCACCTGCCTGAATGCTCATCGGAGCTCCACCACCAAATCGTGGATTGATTTCTATATACTTAATGCCATCTTTAGTTTTCATCAATTGAACTGTAATATGTCCAATAGGTTTCAAAACTTTTACTAGTTCTTTTACATTCTCGATAATATCTTGATCTTTTACAATTCTTCCTTTTGAAATTTCGCCACTTCTCGTCGCAATTCTTAACCTAGGTACTATAGTAATTACATTACTATCGAAATCTAAAAAAACATCTACAGTATATTCATCACCTTCTATAAATTGCTGTATTATAGGTTCTTCTACTATTTTTTTATATGTTATCAGTTCATTACTATTGTTCACTTTAAATGTATTTATACTCGAACTTCCCGATTTTGGTTTTATAAATAAAGGAAACTGTAAATTTGTTTCTATCTCGTCAACACTAATCATCTCAGGCACACCAAAACTATTTTTTTTCATAAAATATTGCGTTTTTATTTTATCTCTGCATATATCTATAACCTCATAATTAGAGATTGCTAGCTTTGCTTTAGTACTCTTCTCAATTAGTTCCTTATGCTCTGCTAATAGTAATAATTCAGTATCAATTGTTGGAACAATTAGTGATACATCTTCCTTATTACAAATTTCTATTATTGAAGATATATAATTAGTGTCACTAATTCGAGGTAATTTATATGCTTTATCCGAGAAGAAATTAGCAGGTGCTGTTTCTGAGTAATCTCCGGTTATAATCTTACTATTTATTTCTAGCTTTTGTGCTGATTTTTTAAAACACTGCACGAGTTCAACTCTACGTCCAGCGCTTAGGATAAAAACATTTATACTATTACTCATGATTACCTCCTGAAGTAGACCCTGTAAAAACTTCCATTGTCATTGTTGAATTTGAACTTATCCCTTCTCGAACAAAGACTTTTTTTATTGTAAGAAATATTATCTTCCAATCATTAATAAAAGTAATATTTTCTACATATTCAACATCAAGATTGAATTTTTGTTCCCAACTTATAGAATTTCGTCCATTCACTTGTGCTAAGCCTGATAAACCTGGTCTAACCTCATGTCTTCTTTTTTGGTGATCATTATACAAGTCCAAATATTGGACCAATAGAGGTCTAGGACCAACTATCGACATATCACCTTTTATGATGTTTATTAGTTCAGGAAGCTCATCTAATGATGTAGATCGAAGCAACTTGCCAAATCTAGTCAACCTTATATCATCGGACAATAAATTACCCTCAGCATCCTTCTCATCTGTCATTGTTCTAAATTTATACATATTGAATATTTCATTATTAAGTCCAGGTCTTGCCTGTTTAAACAATACAGGCGATCCTAACTTCATACGAACAAGTAACGCTACTATTACTAATACTGGGCTTAATAAAGCTAGTGCTATTATTGCTAATATTGCATCCTGAGGTCTCTTAATAAATCGTTCATAAATGCCTTTTTTCCTCATTCATGACCACAATCCTTTAATAATCTTAGTTACTCTCTCCAAATCCTCTTCAGTCATTTTCGTATCTGAAGGCAAGCATACCCCATTAAGGAACAGTTGCTCTGCTACATCTGTGCCGACAAAATCATATTTTGCGAAAAACGGCTGCATATGCATCGGCTTCCACACTGGTCTTGATTCGATATTGTCTTGCTCTAGCGCTGTAATAACATCAAGCGGTCTTACTTTGCCCTTTAACTGGATACAGCTTAACCAGTAGTTTGGCTTGTCCCATTCATTATTCGGCATAAACTCAACGCCTTCTAGTGTAGAAAGTTCTTGAACATAATGCTGATAGATCTTCGTCTTCTGGGCAACTCTTTCCTTAAGCACTTTAAGCTGTCCACGTCCGATCCCTGCAACGACATTACTCATGCGGTAGTTGAAGCCTAGCTCCTTGTGCTCATAATGACGTGCTGGTTCTCTTGATTGGGTCGCCCAAAATCTCGCCTTGGCAATCATCTCTTTATTGTGAGATACGAGCATGCCTCCGCCAGAAGTCGTAATAATTTTATTGCCGTTAAAAGAGAACACTCCGTAATCGCCAAATGTACCCGTTTGTTGTCCTTTATAATATGTACCAAGCGACTCAGCTGCATCTTCAATTAATGCTACATTATAGTGCTGACATAGCTCCTTAATACGATCGATGTTCGCGGATAATCCATACAGATGAACAACGATAACCGCTTTGACGTTAGGATATTTCTTGAATGCTTCTTCCAGCGCATTCGGACACATATTCCATGTTGCATCATCACTATCTATAAATACAGGAATCGCGTCTTGATAAATAATCGGATTTGCCGTTGCTGAGAACGTAAGTGATTGGCAAAATACGATATCACCTGCACCAACTCCTGCTGCCTTCAATGCTAGATGTATAGCTGCTGTTCCAGATGTTAAGGCTGCGGCTGCTGGGATTTTTACCATTGCAGCAAGCTCATTTTCAAATTCGTTAACATTCGTTCCAAGAGGAGCAATCCAGTTGGTATCGAATGCTTCTTGTACATATTGTCGCTCATATCCTTGCTCGCTCATATGTGGCGACGATAAAAATATTCTTGTTGATTTTGACATGTTTTTCTGCCCCCATAATTAAGATAAGAGAAGTAGAGTTGCCTCCACTTCTCCTCTATTAGCTACTTGGCACAAGTACCTTCTCGCTATTACGACCACCACTATAGGTAGGGACAATGCGAGATAATAGTTCTTGTATCATTTCCTTGTCTTGTCCAAGTATGCGTTCCAAGCGGCGAAGCTCTAGCTCTATGTCTTCTCGATCAAAATTCGCAGGCTTACCAATAAAGATACGATTATGCTTCGTGTCGGTCATACCTTCCTCGTTCATAAGCAGCTCTTCATATAGCTTCTCACCTGTACGTATTCCTGTATATTCGATCATAATGTCAACATTAGGCTCAAGCCCAGATAGCTTAATTAGATCATGAGCGAGGTCTGAAATTCGTACAGGCTCTCCCATATCTAGAATAAATATTTCTCCACCAGTCGCATAAGCTCCAGCTTGAAGCACAAGACGTGAAGCTTCAGGGATGGTCATAAAGTAACGGATCATCTCAGGATGAGTAACGGTTACTGGACCACCTTTAGCGATTTGCTCCTTAAACAACGGAATGACGCTACCGCGACTGCCTAGTACATTACCGAAGCGCACTGCACTAAAGCTTGTCTTAGATTGCTTCGCTAAGCACTGTATGTACATCTCAGCAATACGTTTGGTTGTCCCCATAATGCTCGTTGGGTTTACCGCTTTGTCTGTTGAGACTAGTACAAACTTCTGTGCTTCGTAACGATCCGCAAGATCAGCTACATTACGTGTACCAAACACATTGTTTTTAATGGCTTCTGAAGGATTTTCTTCCATTAATGGGACATGCTTATGAGCCGCAGCGTGAAATACAACCTGAGGCTTAAACTTGCGGAATACATCCTCCATGCGTGTTCGATCCTGAACATCAGCGATAATCGGAACTAGCTTAATCCCTTTGGAACTAAGCTCACGATGAATTTGATAGATGCTATTCTCTCCATGACCGAGTAGCAATAGCTTCCCTGGTTTAAAGCTAATTAGCTGTCTGCATAGCTCTGAACCGATGGAACCTCCTGCTCCTGTTACAAGCACAACCTTATCTTCCACATATTCTCGAATACCATCACTCTCAAGAACGACAGGATCACGACCTAGCAAATCCTCAACCTCTACATTACGTAGAGATTTCATCGAAATTTTCCCCTCAAGAAGATCGTTAATATGTGGAATGATTTTCATATCTGTATTGGTGCGCTTGCAGATGGATATAATTTCCGATATTTCTTTACGTGATACAGAAGGTAAGGCAATAATAATTTCTGTTACCTTATGCTTTGCAACGATGTCTTGTATATGCGAACGATTGCCTAATACAGGTAAGCCTACGACAGATTGATTCAGCTTAAGTGGATCATCATCGATAAAACCAATTGCCACTAGATTAGAATTGACATTGGATTTTAACTCACGTGCAACGATAACACCACACGAACCTGCACCAATAATTAATGTCTTCTTAAACCCATTCAAATCATGCTTTACTAAATAGTCCTTAGCTAATCTCACCGCAAAGCGCGAAGCTCCAACACCGAGTAATACTAGCAGATAGCTATTCACAACAATTGCTAGCGGCACATGAACATTAGGCAATATTAGCGTAACGATATAGGACAACGCCATACTAATTGTAACAGCCTTGAATATAAGCAGCATCTCGCCTACACTAGCGTACTGCCAAACACGTTTATATAATGAACCCATAAAAAAGCTGCCAAAACCTAACACTAAGCTAATCCCCATGAACGTCAGTGCTTGCGAGAAATCAATCTCGCTCAGACTTCCGTTAGCATTGAGAAAATAAGATAGTGCTATTCCGTCAGCGATAATAAAAATATCAATGATTATAAGCAGATACAAATATTTTCTAATCTTAAACATACTGACCTCCCATTTCCCTTATTCGTCAGTAATAAAACCTGCAATTAAAGGAATTTCGTAAGTTTAAGCTTAAGAAGGATTACTTTTCCTCATGTCCATAATAATAATAGTAGTAATCATCCTTCGCTTTACGCTTCGCGTTGTTAATGACAACGCCGATAATTTTTGCTTTAACCATTTGTAATCTTTCCTTGGCATCAAGTAAAGCCGAACGTTTTACTTTCCCAGATTCAGCAACGAGCACAACACCGTCACAGTATGTGGATACAAGCTGTGCATCCGTTAATGCCAATACTGGTGGGGTATCGATAATAACTTGGTCGAACTGCTCTCGTAATTGCTCAATTATTCGACCTAATGCTTTCGAACCAACAAGCTCGGAAGGATTGGGAGGAATCATTCCAGCTGTAATGGCGCTTAAATTCATAACTGCTGTATCTTGAATTACTTCATCAAGAGCTGCTTGCTTCGTCAATACATGGCTAATTCCTAAACGATTCGATAGCTTAAATGTTTTATGCACAGTAGGCTTACGTAAATCAAGCTCTACTAGCACTGTTCGCTTATCATTCTGTGCATAAGTGGCTGCTAAATTGGCTACTGTTGTTGATTTCCCTTCACCTGGACCAGCCGAGGTAACCATAATAACTTTTAATTCTTCATCTATGGCGGAGAAGCTTATGTTCGTACGCAATGTACGGTACGCTTCACTGATCGGAGACTTAGGATTGGTAATCGTGATAAGCTGTCTTACTCGACTACTTAGAGATTGTGACATTGCTCGCAACCTCCGTTCTAACATTTTTCGTTGATTTTTTACCCTTGCTTAAATCTTCCTCTGTTACTGTTGGAATAATCATTAAGACTGGTAAGTCAATATATTGCTGCACATCTTGCTCATCCTTGATTGTATCATCAAGATATTCAAGCAATAGTGCAAGTCCAATACCTAGCATTAACGCAACGATCATACTTAACGCAATATTCAATATTGGATTAGGAGCAACTGGCGAAGGATTATCTACTAGTTTTGCTTCATTTAAGATACTTACGTTGTTTACTGTCATAATTTTAGGAATTTCTTCTACGAATACTTTTGCTACTTCATTGACTACTGCTACTGTTGTCGGATAGTCGCTGTATCTTGCAGAAATATTCAATACTTGCGTATTACTAACAGAGGAAACACTAATGATGCTAGAAATTTGGTCTCCTGTTAATCCTAGTTCAGTATTGCGTTCCGCTACTTTATCGGTTATAGCTGCCGTCTTAATAATCTGTTTATACGTATCTACTAATCGTATATCAAGATTGACACTATTAAGGTCAATTGCTCTCGACATATCCTGAGAATTGTTAACAATTAAGCTAGTAGAAGATTGATAAACCGGCTTCATAAACCAATAACTAAAGATAGCTGTTATTATTGCAATGACAACAACTAACCACAGAATTAGCTTTATTCGTTTTGTTACAATTCTAAAGTAGTCTTTAAGCTCTAGTTCCATGGACTCTTATTACCTCCAAAACTATAATCTAACCGTAATCAGTCAGTAAGAGTTCCCATCTAGTCAATTAACTAGACAAAAACTCTTACTGATCTCACTAGGTCGCTATAGTTAGTTTATCTTGCATTGAAAATACTTGCAATAATAACTGCTACTTCTGCTCTAGATGCATTGCCTTTAGGATCGTAATTATCATTACCTTTACCTTGTACAATGCCATCGTTAGCCAATAGCGCTACATTTTCACGGTGTACAGATACAACTTTGTTTCCGTCATTAAATTTATTTAGAATTTCTTCGATATTTTCAGGTGCAACGTAGCCAAGAACAGCTTTTAATGCGTTCGCTGCTACTGTAGCCATTTCTTCACGAGAAATTGGTGCGTTAGGATCGAATTCCTCAGCACTACGTCCGTTGATGATGCCGTAAGTGAATGCTGCAGCAATTACATCATGGTACCAAGCATTTTCAGGTACATCTTCAAAAGTAAGATCAGCGTCTACGCTCAAGTTAAGCGCACGAACGATCATCGCAGTAAACTCAGCACGTGTTACATTGCTTTGAGGATCGAATTGACCTTCACCTTTACCTTGAATAATCCCTTTATCTGCTAGAAGCTGAATGGAATCCTTAGCCCAATCAAGATTAGCAGTATCGTTAAACTCTGTTTTATTCTCAACAACTACGAAATCACCAAGTACATTTGTGTAGAAAGTAATTGTTTTTGTTTCAGGATCATATTTACCGCCTACTAATGTTTGGCTACCATCACCAAGCATAGCAACTGTAACATTGCTGCCATCACCAGTTACAGGAAGTGTAACACGATATTGTTGTTCGAAACCTAGAACGTCTTTACCGTTAGCATCAGTAACTGATAGAGAGTAAACATCGGACTTCGCACCTTCTACAGTAGCTGAGGATTTTTTAATGCCTAGCTTAGCTGCGTCTAATTGATCAACAGCTGATTCAACAACAACATCACCAGCGCGTACAGCAACGTTTGCAATACCATTGCTTTCTAACGAATCGATAACTGCTTTACTTAGGTTTACTTCTGCATTAGATGTTACGCCAACATTGAAGGTTAATGTTGCTGCTACATCAAGTTTTGCATCTACTCCTGCCAAAGCTGCTTTATTTGCATCTAATACTGTTTTTAATTGTTGTTGATAAATGGCATTTAGTTGTTCAGGCGTAAGGTTAAGTGTAGTTACACCGTTCACTACAGTTGTTGCATTCGCTGCTGCTACTGTTAACGCTTGACGTAGTGTCTCTTCCACTGTTTTCTTCAAGCCATATACTGCTGTATTGTTATCTAGCTCTGGATTTTCACTAATATAGTCGTTCACTTTAGTGGAAATCTCAGCTGCTTTTTGTTGATAGTCGCTTACTAGATTTAGTTCGCTTGGTGTAGTTGAAGTATCATCGTCGTTATTACTATAAGGAGCCTTCACTGTAATATCTTGGCTGAACAAATTGATTCCTTCAAAATCTTCTGGAATATCTAAACCTGGAATAACGCCAGTAAATGATTTCAAGTCTGCAATTACAGTTACAGTTACAGAACCATATCCGCTAACAGTAAGTTTTAGCACTCCTGTTTCTTCTAATCTATTACCAATACTGTGTGAATCGCTATTCGTTGTCCAAGCTAGTGCAGTAAGTGGGAAGCCACTCAATCCAAGCAAGTTAGGCTGCAATTCGACTGTACGACCTGTGTAGCTCGCTGCTAATGGAGGATTTTTCTCCAAATAGTCTTGTGCATATGCGATTGCTAATGCAAGAGCACCATTTTTGTAAATGGACTTTTTAGCAGTATTAGCGTCAAGCTCATCTTTAATGTTAGCCTTTAGCGTATCAATATCTGATTTCAAATTTTCAGTAGTAGTATATGCCGCTTTAAGCACTGCAATAATACCGTTAACTTCTGTTGCTTCCCACTGTTGCTCAGCGAAATCAACAACCGCATCTAGCACTTCGTCTACTAGATTAACACTTGCAAGATCAAACTCTTCTGCTTCAGCAAGCAATGCATCTTCAAGCGCTAGAAGAAGCTTAGCTGCATCGTCAGTTGTAATGAATTGACTAACATCTAGTAGCCCAGCTGCCTCAAGAGCGTAGTTCAAGTCCTCTAGCGCAGCTTCAAAGTCTTCTGAAACATCATATAGATTAGTAGTAGATTCAACACCATAATCATCAATAGCTTGTTTTACGAATGCGATCAATGCGCTTTGAACATTCGAAGATTCACCGGCTAATTTAGTGTGCAATATAGGAAGATCTGTTGCAAAATCTAGTGCTCCTACATCAGCTTTCGCTTCTGCTAACAATTCAGTGTAAGCATCAGCTAGTGGCTCGTTAGCTTCAAGATTAAGCTTTTCATATACGTCTTTTAATGTTTGGATTGCTTCAGCTTTTTCTGTGTGATCCTGTGGACCTGCAGCATAAGCCTTGTCAATTACCTTATAAGATACAGGTGCAAAAGTCATTGCGCTCGCTGTTGCTAGAGCGATAGCAGCGGCTAAAATTGTTTTTTTCTTCATTACTTTCTCTCCTTCAACAATAAACTCTATTTGGATTTAACTAAGAAACCTTTGATACATAGCATCTTTTTTCGCTTCATACAATTCAAGGAACTTCTGGCCATCGTTGCCAATCTCGTAATCATACTTCGCAAGCTCATCATTCATCTGCTCAATGATTGCAGCAACTTCAGCATCGGCGTCAGCTACAGCTTGCCAGCCTTGAGCAATATATTGCGCTCTTTCATCATCGCTGCTAGCATCTGCTATTTTCGTAGCTAATGCAAAAGCTTTCGTAGACAATCTAGTTTCTAATTGCTTCAATTCAGCTTCAGTAGCAGCAACGATTTCAGCTCTTGTCGGTGGAGTAACCTCACCGTTTGAGCCTGTGTTTCCATCATTGCCATCATTACCAGTAGATGTTCCGTCTGGGTTAGACTGCTCGCTATTGCTGCGCGATTTCATAATGACACTTTTAGTTGCAGAGTTATATGTAATATCGTGCTCGATTGACTCTGCAAAGTAGCGCAGTGGAACATACAGCGTTCCTTTGTGAATAAATGTCGTAACGTCATTCGGAATAGCTAGCTTTTTACCAAAGAAATTGTAGCTTGCCACGTCAACCGAAGCGTAGATTGTTTCTTTCTTCCATGCAGAAGCAGCCTTAGAAGTGTCAGCGTTAGACTTCAAGTATTGCGCTTTGTAGCCTTGCAATTGTTTCAATTGAGTAGCGCTTGGCATTTTAATCGAAACGGTAGCAGTACTGTTATTCCAATCTACCCACTTCTCTAGCAAATAGCTTGCAAAGCGGATGGGTACATAGACGCGATTGTTATAAAGAAAACCTTGTGTTTCTTTGGGCGCGTGATACACCTTACCATCAACAATGAAATGGAAGTCAGCCTTATTGACAATTACATTCTGTTGTTTCCCTGCTGCGTAAGCTGCTGGCGTCGTTCCAACGCTAATTAACAATGTACAGATCATTGCTAACAGCATAAGTCTTACGCTGATCTTGCTTCCTTTCATAATTACGCCTCCTTTCTGTAATTCTACCAGAATATATATCTCCGCTTAACGGCTGGCATCTCGTCAATAATGCTTTGACCTCGAATAAGCCGTTCAGCATTGAGCTGATAGTAATCAACAACTGCTTGTCCTAATTGCTTCCCTATCACTTCATACCCTTGCTTCAAGTCAAATGGACGCATCGTGCTATGATGGGCATCTGAAGCGATAAAGTGAATTAGTCCTTTTTTACACATTTCGAGCGAAATCTTTTGCAGCTTTTTACCTTTAGCCCCAATTATCGATGAGCTGGTTAGCTGTGCAAGTGCACCTGCACCAACTAACTCCGATAGGTAGTCAATATTGTTAGCAAGCTCACTATTGCGCTCTGGATGTGCAATAACTGGTGTTATGCCAAGCAGCCTGAGCTCATGAAACAAATCCTCTACTTGACTAGGCACCTTGGAAGAAGGAAATTCAACAAGCAAATATGGACTGGATGCAATAGTAACCAATCGCCCAGTCTCCAAGTCTTCCAACAAATTGTCGTAGACGCGAACCTCTTGTCCAGCTAGCACTTCAAGCGGGATATTACGCTTTTCTAGCTCTTCATTCAGCTTAGCAACCTCTTGCTTGATTTGCTCTGCTTCACTATAAAAACCTCTTGCATAATGATGAGGAGTAGCAACAACAGCAGTAATACCGTTTTGGGAGGCTTGCTGAGCTAACGCCAAAGATTCTTCTAATGAATCGGCTCCATCATCTAAACCTGGAAGTATATGCGTATGGATGTCTATCAAAATTGTAACCTCTCATTTCCAGAAAACAGCCTTTGTCATATCACATACTAATAAACTAACAATATTTACTAGTTAAGTCTGTAGTATATATCACAAAAACAAACTTAAATTTCGTAATAACTATTCACTATTATTTATTATCGACTATGTAAACGTGAAAAGAAATAGTAAATTCGTTCCATTTTACTGGATAAAAAAGCCAATGTTGACATTATGTTGATAGGTAATTGTACCTCTTTCACAATATACCCCCAAGCATATTACATTGTCTACCATTGGCTTACTTATATATGGATCAATTTGGAATTTAACGGTTAAATTTTCAAAATATCTTCAAATCTCATGCAATAATTGAACGATATCACTAAATTTTACTATTGCTTTTCAATTAATTGCAAGCAGTAGCGGACTGATTAATTTTTTCTAATCTTTCTGCAACTTCCGCTTCATTCAACCCATATTTTGCAACATATAGATTACGTGGATGTGCACTGCACTCAGGCGTACAACCACCCATATGCTTATACTCATTCTCTTCAGAGCACAGAATCTGCTTGTTGCATTCTGGATTCGCACAGTTTATATATCGTTCACAAGGCTCACCAGTGAAGTGATCCTTACCAACGATGCTTGGATTCACTTGGTTGATAGGAACAACAAGGCGCTCGTCAAATACGTAGCATTGTCCATTCCATAGCTGACCTTTCGCTACAGGATCTTTCCCGTACGTAACGATACCACCATGCAGTTGACCTACGTCTTCAAAGCCCTCACGTACCAGCCAACCTGAAAATTTCTCACAGCGTATTCCGCCTGTGCAATATGTTAAGATGCGCTTGCCTTCCAGCAGCTCACGATTTTCTTTAATCCATTGTGGAAGCTCACGGAATGATTCCACATCGGGACGAATGGCCCCTTCAAAATGACCTACATCGTACTCATAAGTATTACGAGCATCGATGACGATGGTGTCATCTTGTTGCATTTCTTCTAGAAACTGTGCTGGCTCAACATAGCGTCCAGTCATTACTCGAGGATCAATATCATCCTCAAGACTTAAGTTTACGAGCTCTGGTCTAGGACGAACATGCATTTTCTTAAATGCGTGAGCAGCAGACTCATCAATCTTAAATACCATACCTTGGAACAATGGATCAGCCTGCATCGCTTCCATGTAGGCATTTGTTTGCTCTACAGTTCCAGAAACCGTTCCATTAATTCCTTCATGTGCAACAAGTATGCGACCCTTTAGCTCAAGTGAGCGACAAAATGCTAAGTGCTGCTTAGCGAATTCAGTTGGATCAGCAATCGTTGTGTAATGATAATACAATAAAATACGATAATCCACGTCTATACCACCTATCATTAATATTTACAGGATATTACCTGATAGCGTGATTCACATCTCAGTTAAATAATCAACAAAATGTTGAATCTCATCATACTATTATAGCGAACTTTAATACTGGGAAGCAATGTACATATTTGTCATTAATATTGTAATTCGGCTCCATTTTTTGTCATTAATCGCACGCTAGCTAGTTCTGCTCCTTTGACTTAGATCTGCAAGCTTCCACTTGCGCTCGTCTAGACGGCATGTAATCCGCTGTTGTGCAGGAATTCTCCCTAAGCTTTCACCGTCAACATGTGCAGCGACATCTGCTTGTAGCTCTAGCTCAAACTCATGCCCTTGTAGCAATGACACTTCCTTAAATCGTTCATGCTTGCCCCAAAATACGGTAAGAAACACTGTGAGCAGCTTAATACGCGATAGCTGATGCACAACCGTTAGCTCCAGCTTCTGATCACTTGTGCTAGAACGCGGGGAAATCTTCATACCTCCACCAAAATAAGGCTGGTTGCAAACCGCGATAAACCAAACATCGCGAAACTCTAAAATCTTTCCTTCATTATATATGCGCGCAGAAAAGCGTTTATATGTGAATAACGCCCAGACGGTAAAGATGAGATAAGCCAGCTTACCAAGCTTGATTGTATTAAGCAGCTTTTTTAGCTTAGAACGGTTAACAAGCTGAACAACGTAGGCATCAAAGCCTACTCCTGTGTTGTTCACGAAGCTTGATTTCTGGTCCGCCCACTGCAATTGTCCAAGATCGTTCGTCGTATATGCTAGTGTCTCTTGCTCGACATAGAGCTCCAATTGCTCTATCGTTGAAAACACCGTATAGCCTCTTGCAAAATCATTGCCTGAGCCTGCCTTCATCGCTCCAACAATAATATGCTCGCTACCTGCGACTCCTTCAATCACTTCATGAACTGTACCGTCTCCACCTACTGCGACGATCAAATAGCGGCTATCTTCCTCTGTGACACTTCGTTTTGTGTAGCTTCTTGCAATGTCGATTGCATGCCCAGCATACTGCGTGCAATGCTCGGTATATTGAATGGTTAGCTCCTTTTTAAGCTTACTCCACATCGCCGCAGCCTTGCCGCCACCAGCATGCTCATTTACGATAAAAATAACGTTCACGGGATGATACTCCCTCCTGATTTCCTACTTATGTCCCTACTAAGCTTACCGAGTAGAAGGAGAGTTTGTCTAGGAAAACATCAAATAAGGGCCGACCCCTATGTTGCGGGATCGACCCTTACGTTAATTACTAGCTTTAAAATATTAATATAAATTACTTAACAGCAACAAGTGATAGTTTTTCTGCTGCCGCTTTTACACGCTCTAAGCCTTCTGCAATGATTGCGTCTTTTTGTGCAGGTGCAGCATTATGTCCTTCAATAACAACCTCATCGATAATTTCCATACCGAATACGCCATTAACAACATTACGCATGTAATTTAAGGACATTTCCATTGGTGCTGCTTCTGGAGAAGAATAAATTCCACCACGAGCATTTAACAAAATCGTTTTTTTATGTGTTAGTAGTGGGACAAGCTGACCTTGCTCATTGTATTTGAATGAATAACCGGATTGATAAATATAGTCAATAAATGTTTGCAATGCCGCAGGAATGGTTAGATTCCATAGTGGGAATGCAAATACAACGACATCAGCAGCTGTTACAGCGTCCATAGCTTTTTGCTTTGCTGCAAGTAGACGTTTATCCTCATCTGTCAAAGTGCCCGCTTGTGCTCTGCCGAAAGCATCAAAGAAATCTTGACCGAAATATGGCATATCCTCAGCGAATACATCAAAGGTTGAAACCTCTGCCCCTTTTAGGTTAGCTGCAAATGTTTCATACATTGCACTTGAAACTGCATCAGAGGCTGGGCGATTGTTTGCTCTTACTAATAAAACTTTCATCTCTCATTCTCCTTTATGACTGAACATTTTCTCTTTATTTTTTGTAGTTACTTTATAATCATAGCGCATTTTATCAGAAAAATAAATAGCTACTATAAAAAAATAAGTTACATTTTTTTGACAAATGAATTTTAGGAGAACTTAGGCTGCTAAAACTTTAGCTTAATTTCTAATCTTGCTGAGAATGAAATTGGTTTGGTGACGTAATAATATCAATATAAAGCTTGTACATAGCCTAGCCAAAGCCAAACTAAAGGAGGCACCGGTGAAGTGCCTCTAATGTAAACTAATACTATGAGTTTATAATCGCTTGCTCTACTGCATAATCGTCAAGATTAATGTCTGCTTCCATATTCATGGCTAGCTTAGCGATTTGCCCACCGAGGAAAGGCCCCATCGTTAAGCCTGATGATCCAAGCCCATTAGCGACAATCAGCTTATGCCAGCCCGCTACCCTTCCTAGTATGGGAAGGAAGTCTGCGGTAAAGGGGCGAAAGCCTACTCTAATTTCACTAAAACTGCAATTCGCAAGACCAGAAGCGACTGTTAGCCCCTTGTTTAGTATTTCTTGCATGCCACCTGCTGTTATAGATGTATTGGATATGACAGCACCATTTTCATGGGTTGCACCCGCTACAATTCGACCTTCGTCAAAGGCTAGCAAATACTGATCCGAAGGCGGCATAATAACAGGCCACTGTGCGGTATCATCCTCATCGTCCTGGTGCAGAAAATGCATAATTTGAGCCTTCTGAAAGCGTACATCGATCATAATGCCGAGCGGATGGAGTAATGCATTAGACCATGCACCTGCACATACAATGACCTCATCAGCAGCTAACCTTTGCGAATTTACATTAACCGCTGTGATTACTCCGTCACTATGCTCGAGCGTAGCATCACCCCTAATAAGCTTGGCACCATTAGATTGAGCTGCACCTAACAAAGCATCACGAAGCTGGCGTCCATCAACCCTGGCTGCTCCCGCTACATGCAGCGCTGCATAGCCTTCCGTCAATAACGGAAACCGCTCCCTTGCTTCGTGCTCAGATAACAGCGTCAGCTTACCAATTTCAGGAGCATCAACCTTGCGTAGCTCAGCCCTTTCCTTTATCGCAGCTAATTTGCCATGATCCTGATGAATACAAAGCGCGCCTACCCTCGCATATCCTGTACGAAACTGACCAGAGTGCTCCAGCTCCTCAATCAGCGAAGGATAAAAGCGTGCACCAGCTTTAGCAAGACTGTACCACTTTTTGTTTCGTCGCTGTGAAATCCATGGGCATATAATGCCAGCAGCGGCATCTGTTGCTTGTCCTATATCTTTACGATCGATGATCGTTACATCGGCACCGAGCTTAGTAAGCTGATAAGCCGTTGATGCTCCTAATATCCCTGCACCGATGACAATTACCTTTTTCATTTATGTTTACCTTCCTTATAAGCCAACTACACTTTTAAGCAACCGCGAAATCCTCTTGCACCATAATAGGAATCAGCGCCGTTATGATAGACAAATACTTGTCCATAACGGAAATCTCCAAAGATCGCCCCACCTAGTTCTCTTATCGCAGGAGGGGTAATTAACCAGCTAGAGGTTTTCGCGTCAAATTTTCCTAAGCTTTGCAGGTGGCGATATTGCTCCTCTGTTAGAAGCTCAATACCGATCTCAGCAGCAACATCGATTGCACTATTTTCAGGCTTATGCTGCTTTCTTGCATCTAGCGCTTTACGATCATAGCATAGACTTCTGCGTCCCTTCGGGCTTTCTGCTGAGCAATCATAGAAAAGATATTCACCTGTGACTTCATCGTAACCGACAACATCTGGCTCCCCGCCTGTTTCTTCCATCTGCTGAAGCGACCAGCATTTTTCAGGGCTACTCTCAAGCTTGGCTTGTACATCAGCCCAGTCTATCCCAATGTGACGATCCGCATTTTTATCAAAACGAGCTCGTAATACCTTTAATAGCTCCTCCAATTGCTCTTGTGACAACACTCTATTTTCCTTTGACATAACGACGCCTCCTTCTCATGTGAGAACAAAGTTTATGTATACGTACTAATCATACCTTTTTCTTAATATTGATTCAATTTTCATTCATCGTCTAAAAATGACAAATAGACCGCCCTAGGGAAGGAATCGGTCTACTTGCAAGCTTTCACAATCTACTCCATCACTTCTTCAATCTCAAATGTCAGCTGTTTCATTAATCCATCTAGTTCTTCTTTATCTAGCTGCTTGGACTGTAATTGCAGCTCCATATCCTCGACTAGCTCAATAATGGCATTGCTCTTCTGCTTTACCTCTTTCAAGCCTTTTCCTTTGAATAATCCAGGATCAAGCTCAGCCATCGTCTCAGCTTCAATTTTCATATCTGCTAGCACTGCAGCGAATTTATCTCGTTCAGTATCGATATCGATCACATATAGGCGATCATTCAGACGATCCAATTGCGTCATCTTAAGATCGATTTCCTTTACAAAATTAACAGTGGAACAGCCACTTAACAATATACATACCATTACACATATTAATCCGAGCATCAGCTTATTTTGTTTCTTTAACATATTCATTCCTCCAAATGATCTACTAATTTACGCAATGTCGCGTTTCGCAAACACTCCGCATGATATAACATGGAATACGATAAAATATACACATAGCATGATGATCGAGAAGCCTAGCGTCATACCTGGTAAAGGAGCGCCTCCGTTAAAATAAGGAGTCAAATCAATATTCGCAAACAGGATGAACTTTGCCCATTCGTATTTGCCCAGTAGCATCGTAATTGACTTTCCAAACATTAATAGCAGGATCGCCATCGTAATGGAGAGCGAGCTGCTGCGGAATACGGTAGACAGCATAAAGGCAAGCGTGACGATCATCAGTGTACCAATCGCCTCTGATAAATAGATTCGTAGCAAATCTAGCACTACATAGCTTTCTTGGACCGCTCCATCCTTCATTACTAAATTCATAGCAGTGAAGCCGTCAAATCCGTGAGCAAATGCTCCGATAAGCATCGGGCAAATAAAGTTCAGTAAAAAGATAATTGCAGAAAATAGTAACATCGCAATATACTTAGACATTAGTATTTTAATGCGTGAGGCTGGTCGTATAAGCAGCAGCTTGGCTGTCCCCCAGCTAAATTCAGATGCAACAGCATCCGAAGCAATAATAACGATAAAGAATGTCCCTATTTGCAATAGGAATGACCATTCCATAACCACATTCCATAGTGAGCTCTCAGGTGCAATATTATGCTCTAGTCTGTAGTTATTCATTTCAATGCGATTGTTTATTTCTTGTATATCTTCTTCATTTAAGAACTGCTCACTTTCACTGAGCTCTATAGCATACATATTATTTTCCTCAACGATCGCTGCTCTCCAGTCAGTATTGTTATTAAATTGAACAAAAAACAGTGGTACAAAGATCGCAACAATCTGCAGTGCAATTAAGATCCAGGTGCGTGCTCTGCGGTATATTTTCATATTTTCATTTCTAATTAGATTAATCATAAAATACCTCCCTCTGTCATCTCTAAGAACTTATCCTCTAATGACTTGTTTTGTTTTGTAATTCCATAGACTTTAATTCCAGCATCGACGAGTTTTTTATTCATAACGGCAGTCTGCTCATGATCTAGCGATACTAGGAAGCCTTGCTCCATTCGAGTGACTTCCGTCCCTTCCGTCCCTTGCCCAGCAATGATGGAAATTGCTTCATCAGGACGATCCACCTGAAACATTACCTGCTGCTCATCCTCGCTAGTAACCTCGTAAATCTCTTGAATTTCTATTAATTCTCCATGCTGAATAATTGCTACCCGATCACACATTAGCTCCATCTCCGACAATAGGTGGCTAGAGACGATTACTGCAATTCCAGCTTCATGAGCTAGCTTCTTCAAATAATCTCGCAGCTCCTTAATACCAGCAGGATCAAGACCGTTCGTCGGTTCATCTAAAATCAGTACGGAAGGATTATGTAGCAGTGCCTGAGCAACTCCTAAACGCTGACGCATCCCTAATGAGTAAGTTTTCACCTTATCGTGAATTCGTGCTTGCAAACCAACTAATGCAACAACCTCGTTAATTCTCTCCTTCGTGATGCCGCTGTACATACGTGCAAAATGCACGAGATTTTGATACCCCGTTAAAAATTTGTACATCTCAGGATTTTCGACGATGGCACCGACATGACGCATCGCTTTACTTGTATGATGCTTCACGCTATGACCTTCGATAGTAATATCACCGCTCGTTATCGACATCAGCCCCACCATCATACGAATCGTTGTGGTTTTACCCGCTCCATTCGGCCCAAGAAAGCCAAAGATTTCACCTCCACGTACATCAAAGGTTAACCCTTTGACGAGGCTCTTGCCTTTGATCACTTTACTAACTCCATTAAGACTGAGCACAGGCTTATTACTACCATTTGTATTCATATCCTCTATAGTCTCCTTTTCGGCTTAAGTTTTACTTTTGCTCGTCACTCTCTCGTTGCTATATGTTTAATTTACAGTGAAAAAGTCATAGTGACGAAGTGACGTTCGTCTAGTATTCAGTCATATAGGACTATGACTTTTTGTTTCGAAAAGTCATGTCTCCATACAAAAAAACCGTCCTTCTCTGTAAATGAAAGCTCCCTATCATTTACAAAAAGGACGGTTCTATTATTTAGTAATCTTTCTGGATAGAATCGGTACACTGCATATAAGGATTAAACCATTTTTTTTCGTGAGAATTTCTAGCGAGCCATTAATATTTTTCATGCGATCGGTCATTGCTCGCAGACCGAAGCCTTTCTTCAGCTCACCTGTTATTCCCTTACCGTTATCCTCAATTCTTAAACGCAGTTCATCTCCCTTATAGGTAAGCTCAACCTTCACTTGATTGGCCTCACCATGCTTTTTCGCATTCGTAAGCGACTCCTGCAGACAGCGGATAAAGGTAATTCGAATTTGCTCCGATACAGGGTATTCCTCCCCTTCGGTTGAAATCAACACCTTCGTTCCGGTATAAAGCGAGAACTCATTGCCTGTTTGCAACAGTGCAGCAACAAGTGATTGCTCTTCCTTATCAGGAGCAATTTGATGAATATGTCTTCTAACCTCATCCAAGCTGTTCCTCGTAATATGTAACAGTTCCTTCAAATTCGCCTTCGCATCACTTGGAGAGGCATCAATTAAGTAATAGACAGCATCCATCCCCATAATGGTAGAGGTAAAGGTATGACCGACGGTATCATGCAAATCTCTTGAAAGTCGATTTCTTTCCTCAAGCAAGGTCAGCTTTTCAACCTGCTTCGCATAAAGCTCAAGAGACTTATTTTGCTCTTGAATAACCTTGTACATACTATTAATTTTCTGGTAGGAGGATACAATCTTCTGGAAGCAGAAGCCAATAATAAATAGAATACAAATGTTAAATAACGTATCAACATACTGACCAATCGTTAACGGTGTAAAGCCATCGGAAAATAAATTTGGAAAAATGAGTAGCACAAGAAATGCCCAGCAGCCATGACATCCCAAACTTAAATAACCGATTAGTAGTGCAGGTACTTGAAAAAAGCTAAAGTTGGTGAAATCCAACTCAGTAAGTACAAAAAAGTGATTCAAAAACAGAAACAAACTACAGGTTATTACGAGTTCGGCTACAATCGGCAGGTAACGAGGAGTCTTGTCCATTAAATAGATTAGAAATGGTACCGTACAAGAAACAATATAACCAATGAAACCTATCGCTAAATAAATTGGTTCTACATCGGTAGCAAGGAGTCCACCGATACCTCCTATTCCCCATATGAGTCGGAGACAAATCATTAAATAGTCGATCCAATGCTTAGGCTTATGGAGCACAAACAAGAGAGGTCACAACCTTTACGCTGTATTTTTTAAAAGTATAAGCTATGACCCATTTTAAAATCTACTAGTTATTGGCTTGTGCTGGCGTAGATTTTTTTCTCCATATATAAAACGTCAAGCCCATATAGAATAATATTACGGCAATACTCATATCACCAAAGATATATTTCGCTGCTTCGGAATTGTTAACAATGAAATAACTCAACACTAACCACATTAAATTATGTGTCGTATGAATCATCGAGCTAGTCCACACACTTCCTGTACGTAGACGGATCTCTCCAATAACAGGAGCTAAAAACACAGTGCTAAGCACAGTAAATGGTAGAATTATCCATAGTTTTGAATCTGCATGATAAACATCTGTATTAATAATTATCGGGAAATGCCACACACCGTGGATGAGTCCATTAAGCAGCATCGCCTTTTTTCTACCCATGCTATTGACCATTAAAGGCAATAAATAACCGCGCCAGCCTAACTCCTCACCCATCGATTGAGTCAATACTCCCTTAACGTAAACAAATAGGATAACAGGTAGAAACATTGCCCAGCTAATTCCTTGAAAGTCCTTCTGAGGTACGATAGAGGCTAACCCAGTTAACCAGACAAGTACAAAGCTTATGATTAATGGAATGCATGGTACGATAAAGGCAAACAACCAAGCTTTTAAGCCGAGCTTATGCAGTCCAAGCATTTTCCAGCCTTCCTTCTTATAACCATCACGAGTTACAAGCAACATCATGATGAGTACCGCTAGCGTAGGCGTCATCATATAGATAAACGAATTCATACCTGGAATTAAACTGAACGTTATTGCAAGAAGCAATACTAATGCTGTAAAAATAATGACTTTGCTAGAATCTTTTAAGGATTGAAACATAAACATTGACCTCTTTTCTGTGATTTTCTTGCAGCACATCTGCTGCTTCTATACCTTACAAAAAATTAGTCATAGGTTCACAGTAGCATTTGAACAATAAAAAACTATAAAAAGTCACTATGCAACTATGACTTTTTTCGGGTATCTTAAAGTAGAATTGCTCTATTGAAAAAGGAGTGAGTAATCACATGCCAAACATTAAAGTGATGATCGTCGAGGACCAAGAAATCATTCGCAAAAGCTTGGGAATCGTACTTAATCTTAATGAAGATATTGATATTGTAGGAACAGCACAAAATGGAGCCGAGGCGGTTGAGCTTACGCCGCAGCTACAGCCTCAAATTATATTGATGGATGTGCAGATGCCAGTCATGGGCGGAGTAGAAGCAACAGAAAAAATAAAAAGAGCATATCCCGATATTAAAATTATTATGCTCACGACGTTCCAAGACGAGGAAACGGTAATCGGTGCGCTTAATGCCGGAGCGGAAGGCTATATCCTTAAAGCGATTGATCCTGCTGACTTAGCAGCGGCGATCAGACTTGTCAACCGTGGGGAAACAATGATTTCGCAGGATGTCGCAAAAACGCTATTCGCTAGAACAATTTCTCGTCCTGCTGCTTCAAAGGAATCTGATTATGGACTGACCGAACGTGAAACACAAGTGCTGAAATGTATTGCAGAAGGCTTGTCCAACCGTGATATTTCTAGCAAGCTCTTCCTCTCTGAAGGCACCGTCAAAAACTATATTTCGAATATTTATTCCAAACTCAACGTCCACAATCGCGCTACCGTTATGAAAAAGGCGATTGACGAGAAGCTATATTAAATTTGATTGTTTATATAAACAAGAAAGCCTATCCACATTGTCAGCTCAACTGCGGCTGACAATATGGATAGGCTTTTATACTTCAAGGGGAAGATGCGCTATATCATTTAATTAACCAAGAACAACCCATTCACCTTGGTTCTTAGCAGACTTCTCTTCAGCTTCAATAATTTGTAGTGTAATTAGTGCACTTTCAGGAGCACTAGTTTCAATTGTTTCGTTCTTTTCAATCTTCTCTAGCATGTAAACTAGCTCACGATAATAGCCATCATCGCCAGGTAGCTCGGGAACAAAGCCAGCTCCGTCATTAGGGTTAACCTTTAGCTCACCATTTTTAAGAACGATGTTACCTTTTTCAAAGTTAACGCGGAACGTCATATCAAAGCCATGATCGCCCTCTAGTGTCCAGTCAGATTGAGCGTTAATTACTTTGCCATCTTCATAGAAGTAGTTTGTAGATACGATATCGAAGCCGCCGCCTTGTGAAACAACATTTCTACCAAGCGTAGATACTTTCTTAGGAGCACCAAACAGCCATTGAACCATATCCGTGTCATGGATGTGCATATCTAGCAAATTTCCACCGCTAAGCTCTGAGTTTAGGAACCAGCCCTTCGGAGCTTCTGAGCCACGGAAGAAATATCCGCCAAGTGCTTTGCCGAATTTATTGCTTTCAATCGTTTCCTTCACATACTCATATGCTGGCCAGAAGCGTAGACATTGGCCGATCAACAGCTTCTTACCTGAAGCTTGTGCAGCATCAACCATACGTTGAACTTCTGCAGACGTTCTTGCTGCTGGCTTCTCGCAAATGACATGGTAGCCGCGACCTAGCAAGTCACATGTTAGGTCTGCATGCAGAGGTGTAGGCAATGTGATGTCGATAAGATCTAGCTCTTCATTCGCTAGCATATCCTCAACTTGCTCATATAGGTTGTAGCTGCTTAGGTCATAGATTTCTTTACCAGTTGCCATGTTGCCATTTGCTTTAGCGTTTTTCAATGTCTCAATAGCTAGGTCACAAACTGCAACTAGCTTCACTTGCTTGCCTTCACTCATTAGACGCTCATAGTTGTCAAAGTGCATGCGTCCCATAAAACCAAATCCGATTAATCCTACTTTTAACATTGTCGTACCTCCGTCTTATCCTCTATTATTTACGCAAAATTGCATCGATTGCTTTAGAAGCATTGTAAATGATTGTTTCGCCATGGTAAGTGTAGCCAGGAATCATCTCAGCTGTTACATAGTTGTTATAGCCAATTTCCTCTAGCGCCTTCACTACAGCTGGATAGTTTACATCACCAGCAAGCAGATCAACAAAGCCATGCAGGCCGCCTGCTTGACGACGATAATCTTTAAAGTGAACCTTTTTAATTCTATGTCCTAAAATTTGAATCCAATGCTCTGGGTAGCCGTTATAAACAACGTTACCTACGTCGAAATAAGAGCCAACAAACTCAGAGTTCACTGTATCGATAAATTGCTTCATTTCAAGTGGAGATACTAGGAACTTGTTCCATACGTTTTCGATTGCGATGCTTACGCCATAGCTTTTTGCATCGACAGAAAGTTCTTGAATCGCAGACAATGCACGCTCATAAGCTACCTCGTAGTTGATAACCTCGCTATTAGGAATAAAGTCTACTCCTACCGCTCCTGGAATAACAAGGATCGCATCTACACCTAGCATAGAAGCTAGCTCTAGCTGCTTTTTACATACATCCTTAGCTTTTTGTCTAATTTCTGCTGAATCGCTAGTCATTGGGTAATCCCAATAAAGTCCTGTAGCAAGTCCAGCAATCTCTAGCTGTGCATCCTCTAAACGCGCTTGAATCTCTTTAATATCCTTTTCAGTAGAATCAAGACCTAGCTCACCTTCTCCGTTAAGTGATAGCTCGATTCCATCGAAGCCAGCATCCTTAGCAATTTTTATACTTTCAGCAATGCTCGTACCCTCTGGAAATGACCAAATATTAATCCCTTTTTTCATTCTGCTCACCTCATATATTTATTGTAAAATTAATGTTCCAAATTTTTCTGGTAAATGGTATTGAATTGCTCCAGTTGGGCTCCACGCTTGATATTCACGGGTGCCATCCTCTTTCTCATCTATTCGATAAAAATTAACGTTTAAACTCCTGTCATGTGTAAGAGGCTGATCAAAGTTTTCTGATGAAATTACTACATAGTAGACCAAAGTATCATTCTCTTTGACGACATAAGTTTGTAGATTGCTGACATTCCAAGCTAGATCGGTTTCTGTAATGGTGCCAGTCCCATCATTGTGAATGATCGCATCAAAAATAACATTATTAGGACTTACCTCAAGCTCGATATATCGTTTTCCTGTGCCTAACTCATCAATGAAAATTTCGATAACGTCCTGCTCATATAATGGGTCATCATGCTGAGTAAAGTCTGAAACCGCATACGGATCTAAGCAGACAAACTGAAAGCAAAGCATGTCCTCCCACCAATAGGAGCGAACCGTTGTTGTATCTGTACAGCTTTGGCCTGTTACAGTTTCCACCAGCTCTACCCCGGCAATTTGCTCCCAGGGGAAATCCATTACATTTGCCTTATGATATTGTTGTGACAAATACGTACTACGATAAATCTTACTCTCGTTCATTACCAACCACCTTTCTCTCGTCAGGTATGGTAAAATTATAATCAACTATTCGGTTATATTCTTTAGCTTCATCAGATATAAAGTGGACATTTCCGACATTTTTCAGAGAGGCGACAACATTATGGTGCAAATTACATTTAAACAATGGTCTCCGAGCATTCATTATGCACAAGCACAAACGCTGCAACGTCAAAAATTAAATAAGAGAAGATTATATGATTGCGAACTGCTTTATGTTAGTAAAGGGCAAGCTGCCTCAACGCTGGATAATCATTACTATCTATTAAACGAAGGGGATTTAATCTTTTTTGCACCAGGGGTATATCATCAAAATGAAATTCTGTCCGAACAGGCATCCTTTATTGGTATTCATTTCAGCTTTTTGGATAATATCGACATTGTTACGGAGGAGGATATGATCGTCAACGAGCAGGATGTGCAGCAGGATAAATTTACCGAGGAATTAACGCATTCGCCCTTCACTCTGCTATCAGAGGACCCGATATATAAACCGACGACTGCTTGTGTGCAGCTGATGGAGGAGCTTGTTCACGAGTACAACAACCGCGCACCAGGCTATGAGCTGATCTGTAAAGGCTATATACTGCAAATTTTAACGTTGCTGCTGCGGAACCAATTTACGAAGCGCTTAGAGGATAAATCTGTTCATAGCATAGCGATACGCAAAATAATGCACGATATTCAGCATAATGCTGCATACCGCTGGAGTAATAAAGAGCTTGCCAAGCGAATGAATATTAACGAGGATTATATGGCGAAGCTATTCAAGCAATTTGTTGGTGTAAAGCCTAGCGTATATATTGCCGAAACGCGCCATCACTTAGCAAGACAGCTGCTACGCGAAAGTAATCTTTCCATTGAAACGATCGGAGCAAAGGTTGGCTATGATGATGCACACTACTTCAGTCGAATTTTCCGCAAATACGAGGGCATGTCACCTAGTGAATACCGCAAGCTGTCGCGGATATTGTAGAAGCAGCCTTTCCCAACTCACTATGCTGCTTCTACTTCTACTTCTACTTGCGCTTGCTTTCGTTCAATTGGAACGTATATATTTAGGACGAAAATGACTAGGCGCCATGCCTGTCCATCTGCGAAATTGACGTGAGAAGTGGCTTGCAGACTGAAACTGAAGCTCCTCTGCTATTTCTTCGATCGTTAGCGTTGAGTGAACGAGTAAATGCTTGGCTTGATTGAGCACAAGACTGCTTACATATTGCCTTGGAGACTGACCGAATACTTTCGTAAATATTGTCGTGCATCGCCCGCGCGTAATCCCAAGCTCCTTCGCAAGCTCATTAATTTTTGCGTTAGGATTATTTTTTAATTTTTCCTCGATGGCATGGGCGAGCTCTGTTTCAAGCATTGAACTGTTACTATTCATAAAATGGCTGTCGTCTATATCATCCCTGCCATTCATTGCACCACTTATTACCCCACTGCGCTTAGCGGCTCTATTAAACGTGATCATTTCTTTAATAATCTCTAACGTCACCGACTGTATCGTAAGCTGATTGATCGCCTGATCCAGCTTAGCAGTATTAGGATTACTTCTGGTCTGCATAGCTTGTTCTAGCTTCATATAGTGTATATTCAGCTGTAACCGGTCAGCCTCTTCCCTATTCAGAACGATATAATTGCCTCTGCATAGTTCTTCGCGAATCAGCGAATCATCTAAATCAAAATGGAGATTAAAAAACTGGTACTCACAATCCCCGACATTTTCTGTTGCATGCGAAATGCCTGATTTGATTAGCAGCCAATCCCCAGAATACAGATAGAAGCTATCCTCACCAACCGTCTGCTTAATTGTTCCTCTCTTGCAATATAGCAGCTCAAACAAATAATGATGATGCCATGGGTATGACCAGTGAGGCTCCGTTTCACCGATATGACAGCCGATAATTTGCAATGTACTCGTTACGTTGGGTAAAGAGTAATGAATTTCCACTTTCGATCACCTCCGCTAGTCGCTTTCCTTAACCATTGTATATAGAATACTAGCATCCGTGCAAATGGTCAATTTTTCGTATCATTTGTCCATTTGTTTAATATTCTTTCCCCCATACAATAGTGTTAAATATGACGCTAACTATGCTAGAGGAGGATTACCATGGCAAACTTAAGTTTTCAAGGCAATCAATTTATGTTAGATGAAGCACCCATTCGTATCATATCTGGTGCGATCCATTACTTCCGAGTTGTTCCTCAATATTGGGAGGATAGACTGCTTAAGCTAAAAGCATGCGGATTTAATACGGTTGAAACGTATATTCCTTGGAATTTGCATGAGCCGAAGCAGGGGCAATTTAATTTTTCAGGGATTGCTGACGTTGAACGATTTATTACGTTAGCAGGCGAAATCGGACTGCATGTCATCGTTAGACCAAGCCCGTACATTTGCGCGGAATGGGAGTTTGGCGGTTTGCCTGCATGGCTGCTTGCCGATCGCAATATTCAGCTGCGCTGCTATAATGAAACCTACCTTGGACATATTGATTCCTATTTCGATGAGCTGCTTCCTCGACTTAAGCCTCTTCAATCGAGTAATGGCGGACCAATTATTGCGATGCAAATTGAGAATGAGTATGGCAGCTTCGGCAATGATACGACTTATCTGCAATATATCGAACAAGCGATGATCAAGCGTGGCGTTGATGTGCTGCTGTTTACTTCAGATGGTCCGGAGCATCATATGCTGCAAGGCGGTATGGTGTCAGGCGTTCTAGAAACGGTAAACTTTGGATCACGTGCAACAGAAGCCTTCGAGATGCTAGAAAAGTATCAACCTAATGCCCCTTATATGTGTATGGAGTTCTGGAATGGCTGGTTTGACCATTGGGGTGAGGAGCATCATGTCAGAGATGGCGTTGAGGTAGCTCAAGTATTTGAGGAAATGCTAGCTGCTGGAGCATCGGTGAATTTTTATATGTTCCATGGCGGGACAAACTTTGGCTTTACAAGCGGGGCTAATGGACTTGAGCGACATCATTATGAGCCAACCGTTACAAGCTATGACTACAATGCTCCATTAAATGAAGCTGGTGACCCAACAGAGAAATACTTTGCTGTACGTCAAATTATTTCTAAATACGCAACGTTACCCGAAATGGAGGTCCCTCCTGCACTGCCGAAAAAAGCATACGGTACCATTACAGCAACTGCGCAAGCAGGCTTATTCCAGCAGCTGTCTCAGTTAAGCGAGCCTAGAAAGGTTGTCGCACCTGAGCCGATGGAGATATATGGTCAAAGCAACGGCCTTATTATTTACGAGACTTTTATTACAGGTCCTCGACTAGAAACAGAGCTCGTCATTCAAGAATGTCATGATCGTGCGCAGGTATTTGTCGATGGTGTATTCCAAGGTATTGTTGAGCGCTGGGATTCTTCTAAAAAAGTTAAATTCGCTGTCCCTGAACAAGGTGCTAAGCTAACGATCGTCGTTGAAAATATGGGACGCATTAACTACGGTCCTTACCTCATGGATCGCAAAGGAATTACCGAAGGGGTACGTCATGGCAATCAATTTCTATATGGCTGGACCGTATGGACGTTGCCACTAGATAACCTTGATGGACTAAACTATGCTGCTGTAGAAGGGGCTGCAGCTGGTGAGCTGACGTTCTATAAGGCTAATCTAGCCATTGATGAGCAGCCAGCGGATACCTTTATTAAGCTGTCTGGTTGGTCCAAGGGAATCATCTGGGTAAACGGCTTTAATATCGGGCGCTACTGGAAGGTCGGTCCACAGCAAACTCTATACATTCCAGCTCCTCTGCTGCGCCAAGGGGATAATGAGATTGTGGTGTTTGATATTGATGGTACGGAGAGCCTGGAGCTAGAGTTTGTGGATGAGCCAGTTTTGGGGGCTTAGGAAAAATTAAGCTTCGAAAGCAATGTAGGTGATTGCTGCGCTTCGGAGAATGATAGCTTTCGTAGCGCTCAGGTGCTAATAGCTCTTTCAGCGCTTCGGAGCTAGTAGCTCTTTCAGATCGCGTTTAAAACGGATGCGTCTGTTTTATTTAATGGTTCGCATCCGTCTTAAAGGCGACGCACTTCGTTTTCCAGAGCTACTAGCTCCTACGCTGTAGCGTTTCTCTTCGCTGTAGCTTCTCAGGTTAGTAAATCAAGATGTACTTCTTCGCTTGTTATTCCTTCGCTTGGTAGAAGGTTTAATTGTGATGCTTCGCAGCACTATGTGCTGCATCGCTTCGGAGCTAGTAGCTCTTTCAGCGCTTCGGAGCTAGTAGCTCTTTCGGCGCTTCGGAGCTAGTAGCTCTTTCGGCGCTCCGGAGCTAGTAGCTCTTTCACATCGCGTTTAAAACGGATGCGACTGTTTTATTTAATGGTTCGCATCCGTCTTAAAGGCGACGCACTTCGTTTTCCAGAGCTACTAGCTCCTACGCTGTAGCGTTTCTCTTCGCTGTAGCTTCT
>Ga0182739_1000641_pt1 | contig 42461 bp, 45 predicted proteins | sample eDN5th30CBELigBY_FD_128873 | JGI IMG/M metagenome (GOLD analysis project Ga0182739, IMG submission 128873) | Enriched backyard soil microbial communities from Emeryville, California, USA - eDNA 5th pass 30_C BE-Lig BY (version 2) (version 2) | ecosystem: Environmental > Terrestrial > Soil >... | reverse complement strand
GGCGTCGATATGGTCGTAGCCGACGCCGAACGACGAGACGACCGCGAGTTTCGGCAGCTTCTCCATCAGCGCGACGTCGACGCGGCCGGGCGGTCCCGCGACCGCAATCGCGGTCAGCGCCGGCCCGATGCTTTCGAGCAGCGCGGCGTCGATGTCCTTGGGATGGGCGACATGGTGCACGGAGAATGCCTGCGCCAGCCCCTCCAGGATGCGCGTCTTGGGTGGACCCATCACCAGCACATCGGCCTTTCCGACACCCATACCCCAATCTCCTTTCCGGTCGCTCCCGCTGCGGGAGCACCCTACCGCATATCCGCGGTCATGCGGCCGCACCATGCGGCTACGCTTTTGATTTGCCAAGCGCATGACAAGGGCGTCACGCGCATGTGGCTGTCCAATGCGCGGCATATTTGCACTTGATTTCATGCTTGTCGCTGCAAGAATAGTCAGACATCATATAAGTTCCCTGAAGACGGCGTCGAAAAGTCCGTCCGGGGCGGGAGGTCAGGGAATGGCGTCGGTCCTCATCAGCGACGTCCGCAAGGCATTTGGCGCCACAAACGTCATCCATGGGATCGACGTGACGATCGCTGATGGCGAGTTCGTCGTGCTCGTCGGACCGTCCGGCTGCGGAAAATCGACGCTGCTGCGGATGATCGCTGGCCTCGAGAATATCACCGGAGGCGAGATCAGTATCGGGGACCGCGTGGTCAACAATGTCCCGCCGAAGGAGCGGGACATCGCCATGGTGTTCCAGAACTACGCGCTCTATCCGCACATGACGGTCGCCGCAAACATGGGCTTCTCGCTCATGCTGCGCGGCGCGCCAAAATCCGAGATCGACGCGGGGGTACGGCGCGCGGCCGAGATTCTCGGGCTCATTCCCTATCTCGATCGCTACCCACGGCAGCTTTCCGGCGGGCAGCGCCAGCGCGTCGCGATGGGGCGGGCGATCGTGCGCAATCCGCAGGTGTTCCTGTTCGACGAGCCGCTGTCGAACCTCGACGCCAAGCTGCGCGTCGCGATGCGCACCGAGATCAAGGAACTCCACCAGCGGCTCAAGACGACGACCGTCTACGTCACCCACGACCAGATCGAGGCCATGACGATGGCCGACAAGATCGTCGTGATGCATGACGGGCTCGTGGAGCAGATCGGCGCGCCGCTCGACCTTTACGACTATCCCCGGAACCTGTTCGTCGCCGGATTTATCGGTTCGCCCGCGATGAATTTCCTCAGCGGCACCGTGCGCGCCAACGGCGGCGCGGCGTTCGAAGGCCCGCTCGGCGTCAGGCTGCCATTGGCCGACGCGCCCTCTACCTGGGACGGGCGGCCCGTCACCTATGGCGTTCGGCCCGAACATCTCGTGCTCGCCGACGATGGCGCGGAAGCGGAGGTGCATGTGGTCGAGCCGACCGGCTCCGAACTGCAGGTGGTCGCGAAAATGGGCGGCGAGGATGTCATCGCGGTGTTCCGCGAGCGGCACCAGTTCAGGCCGGGCGACAAGATCAGGCTCAAACCCGACCCGCGTCTCGTGCATCTGTTCGATGCGGCAAGCGGACAACGAATGAACTGACAAATAACAGGACTGACAAACAACAGGGAGGAAGGAAATGGACAGGATCACCCGCCGTTCGGCCTTGCAGGGCGGTACCGCTCTTGCCGTCACGGGCGCGCTCGCCGGCACCACCTTGCTCGGCGCGACGCCGGCCTCGGCACAGAGTGTGAGTTTCAAGCCGGAGCCGAATGCGCGGCTGCGCGTGCTGCGCTGGTCGAAGTTCGTGCAGGGCGATGAAGACCTGTGGCTCGCCAACACCAAGAAATTCACGGATACCACCGGCGTTCCGGTCCGCATCGACAACGAGGCGTGGGAGGATGTGCGGCCGAAGGCGGCCGTTGCGGCCAATGTCGGCTCCGGCCCCGACATCATCCTCGGCTGGTTCGACGATCCGCATCAGTATCCCGACAAGCTGGTCGACCTCAGCGATCTCGCCAACTACCTCGGCAAGAAATATGGCGGCTGGTATCCGGTGTGCGAGCGCTACGGCAAGCGCGGCGATCGCTGGATCGGCCTGCCGCTCGGCGCCGCCGGCGCCTGCATGGTCTACCGCATCTCCGCGGTGCAAAAGGCGGGCTACGAGGCGTTCCCGACTGACTACAAGCAGGTGCTCGACTGCGCCAAGAAGATGAAGGCGAATAACACGCCGCTCGGCATGGCGCTCGGTAATGCGGTCGGCGACGGCAATGGCTGGCTGCACACCATCCTGTGGGGCTTCGGCGGCAAGATGGTCGACGACGGCAACAAGGTCGTGCTCAACAGCCCGGAAACCGTCGCCGCGCTCGAATACGTCAAGGAACTCTACGAGACCTTCGTGCCCGGCACGCTGTCCTGGCTCGATCCGCACAACAACCGCGCGTTCCTCGCCGGCGAAATATACGCGACCAACAACGGTATCTCGGTCTATTATGCGGCCAAGAACTCCAAGGATGCGAAGCTGCTGGAGATGGCCAAGGACATCGGCCATGTGAACATGCCGGTCGGGCCGGTAGGCAAGCCGACCGAACTGCATCTGTTCACCCAGGCCATGCTGTTCGGCTACTCCAAGTTCCCGAATGCAGCGAAGGAGTATCTTCGCTTCATGTGGGAGCGCGAGCAGTACGAGCCCTGGCAGCAGGCGGCGATCGGCTACATCACGCAGCCGCTGACCGCTTATGAGAAGAACCCGATCTGGACGTCCGATCCCAAGCACACGCCCTATCGAGACGTGATGAAGAACATGCTGTGGAACGGCTATTCCGGCGATCTCGGCTACGCTTCGGCCGCGGCGATGGCGGACTACATCGTCGTCAACATGTTTGCCGAGACCTGCGCCGGGCGCGTCACCGCCAAGCAGGCGGCGGAGCGCGCAGCCAAGCGCGCAGAGCGGTACTACCGCGTCTGATCCTGCGCGAGGGCGTGCGGATGCAACTGTGACAGAGACCTCTCCCCGCGGACGGGGACAGGTCTGGTTCCAACAACAAGAAGAAGCAGGATGCCAGTTCATTGAACCGGCTCCTGCGTTGGGAGAGGCAATGGCCGTCGAGACGCAGTTTCTGGCGCGTAACGGCACAGCGGCTGGCTCCGGCTGGCGCGCGCGGCTTTTCACCGACCGCAACTTCCTCGGCCTCTGGTTCATGCTGCCGGCGGCCGCGGTGCTGCTGATGTTTCTGGCCTATCCGCTGCTGCTCGGCATTTATCTCGCGATGACCGACGCGCGCGTCGGCCGCAGCGGCACGTTCATCGGTCTGGAGAATTTCTACTGGCTGTCCGGCGACGCCGTGTTCTGGCTCTCGGTCTACAACACATTTCTCTATACGCTGGTGGCGAGCATCCTGAAATTCGTGCTCGGTCTCTGGCTCGCGCTGCTGCTCAACCACTATTTGCCGTTCAAGGCCTTCATCCGCGCGATCGTGCTGCTGCCCTGGATCGTGCCGACGGTGCTCACCGCCATCGCTTTCTGGTGGATATTCGACAGCCAGTTCTCGATCATCTCCTGGATGCTGCAGCGGATGGGCCTGATCGACCAGCCGATCAACTTCCTCGGCGAGCCGAACAATGCGCGCATGAGCGTGATCGCGGCCAACACCTGGCGGGGGATACCCTTCGTCGCGATCACATTGCTCGCCGGCCTGCAGACCATTCCGCAATCGCTATACGAGGCCGCGACCATCGACGGCGCGTCGCGCTGGCAGATGTTCCGCTACATCACGCTGCCGCTGCTGACGCCGATCATCGCGGTGGTGATGACCTTCTCGGTGCTGTTCACCTTCACCGATTTCCAGCTGATCTATGTGCTCACCCGCGGCGGCCCGCTCAACGCCACGCACCTGATGGCGACGCTGTCGTTCCAGCGCGCCATCCCCGGTGGGCAGTTGGGGGAGGGCGCGGCGATCGCGGTCGCGATGATCCCGTTCCTGCTCGCGGCGATCCTGTTCAGCTATTTCGGCCTGCAGCGCCGCCGCTGGCAGCAGGGCGGCGGGGATTAAAGGAGAGCGATGGCCATGACAGCTCTCCCCGAACGTGCCAGCGAGACCGCCGCCCGTCGCGGCGTCTTCCGCCGGCGTGCGCGAAATACCGACGACAGCGAAGGCATGCGCTATCTGGAGACGCTGCCGCGGCGCTGGGTCACGGTCTACATCCCGCTCATGATCTTCGCCTTCGTGCTGCTGTTCCCGTTCTACTGGATGGGCGTCACCACGTTCAAATCGAACGAGGAGATGTTCAATTTCCGCGAGTTCAGCCCGTTCCTGGTCGCGCAGCCGACATGGCAGAACATCAACCGGCTGCTGTTCGAGACGAACTATCCGTCGTGGCTCTGGAACACGATGCTGGTGGCGTTCGTCTCCACCTTCCTGTCGCTGTTCTGCGCCGTCTGCGCGGCCTATGCGATCGAGCGGTTGCGGTTCAAGGGCTCGCGCTTCGTCGGCATGGGGATCTTCCTCGCCTATCTGGTGCCGCCCTCGATCCTCTTCATCCCGCTCGCCACCATGGTCTTCGCCTACGGCATCTTCGATACGCGACTGGCGCTGATCCTGACCTATCCGACCTTCCTGGTGCCGTTCTGTACCTGGCTGCTGATGGGCTATTTCCGCAGCATCCCCTACGAGCTTGAGGAGTGCGCGCTGATCGACGGGGCCTCGCGCCTGCAGATACTGGTCAAGATACTGCTGCCGCTTTCGGTGCCGGGGTTGATCTCGGCCGGCATCTTCGCCTTCACGCTGTCGTGGAACGAGTTCATCTATGCGCTCACCTTCATCTCTTCGTCGGAGAACAAGACCGTGCCGGTGGCGGTCGTGACCGAACTGGTCGAGGGCGACGTCTACAACTGGGGCTCGCTGATGGCCGGTGCGCTCCTGGGCTCACTGCCGGTTGCGGTCCTCTACGCCTTCTTCGTCGAGCACTACGTCTCGGCCATGGCCGGCGCCGTCAAGGAGTAGGCTGCGCCGCGTGGCACGGCCAAGCGCTACGAGCGGCTGGTGCGGCGGCGCTCGCTGTGCAGCAGATAGAGGCCGGAGCCGATGACGATCGCTGCGCCGGAGAGTGTCCAGGTGCTCGGCACATCGGCGAACACGACATAGCCGAGCGTCACCATCCAGATGATCTGGGTATAGACGAACGGCGCCAGCACCGGCGCTGGCGCCATCCGGTGCGCGACGATGAGCAGGAAGTGCCCGACCGAGCCGAAGGCGCCGATCGTGATCATCAACAGGATCACCAGCGGATCGGTCGGCGTGGACCAGAACGGCGGCAGCAGGATCGACATCGCCGCGAAGCCGACGAGGTTCGAATAGAACAGCGTGGTCTCCGAACTGTCGGTGCGCGCGAGCAGCCGCGTGGTGATCGAATAGAGCGCGTAGCAGACGCAGCCTATGACCGAGAGCAGCGCCGCCGGATGAATGCCGCCGAAGCCGGGGCGCGTCACTACCAGCACGCCGGCGAAGCCGACCAGGATCGCGGCCCAGCGCCGCGCGCTGATCCACTCGCCCAGCATCGGCCCGGCCAGCAGCGCCACCAGGAACGGCGTCATGAACATGATCGACGTGGTCTGGTCGAGTTGCAGATAGCGCACCGCGATGAAGTTGCAGACCGTCGAGAGCAGCAGCAGCAGCGAGCGGCCCATCTGCAGCCCGAGGCGCGTCGTGCGCATCAGGCCGGGGCGCGAGAACGGATTGATGAAGATGAAGGCGAGCAGGAACGCGCTGGTATAGCGCGCCCACACGATCTGCACCGTATCCATATGCGCGGTCAGATATTTCGCGGTCGTATCGAGGCAGGCGAACAGCGCGACCGCCGCCATCATCAGCAGGATGCCCGTGACCCGCTGCCGCCGCTCGTGCGATTCCTGATCGCCGGGCTTTGGATCGGCCGGTCCGGGCGCGCCTGCTTGCATCGTCAGTAAGTGGCCCGGCCGCCGGAGACGTCGAACACCGCGCCGGTCGTGAAGGAGCATTCGGCCGAGGCGGCGAAGGCGACCACGGCGGCGATCTCGGCGACTTCCACGAAGCGGTTGCGTGGGATCTTCGAGAGCATGAAGTCGATATGCGCTTGCGTCATCTGGTCGAAGATCGCGGTCTTCGCCGCCGCCGGCGTCACGCAATTGACCGCGATGTCGTATTGCGCGAGTTCCTTGCCGAGCGATTTGGTCAAGGCGATCAGGCCGGCCTTGGAGGCCGAATAGGCAGGCGCGTTCGGATTGCCTTCCTTGCCGGCGATCGAGGCGACGTTGACGATGCGGCCGTAGTTCTGGGCGATCATCGCTGGCACCACGGCGCGGCAGCAGCGGAACGGGCCGTCGAGATTGATCGCCATCACCTGCGCCCAGGCGTCCGGCGGATATTCCCAGGTCGGCACGTTGGGGCCGGCGATGCCGGCATTGTTGACGAGGATGTCGATGCGGCCGAAGGCGGACAACGTCTCGTCGCGCGCGGCTTCCACCGACGCGAGGTCGGTCACGTCGACGCCGACCACGCGCAGCTTGCCGCGCGATGCAAGTTCGGCCGCCGTCGCCTCCGCGCGTGCCGTGTCGCGATCCCAGATCGCGACCGTTGCGCCGGAGTCGAGAAAGCGCTCGACCACCGCGCGCCCGATGCCCTGCGCGCCGCCGGTGACCACAGCGAATTTACCCGCGAGATCGATCTTGTTGCCCATGCGGTCCTCTCCCATCCGTGTATCGTCTGCTTTGTGGACAAGCTATCGAAGACCCCGCATGGCTGCCAGCGTGGTGTTGCGATTGCGGAGGGTGCGGCCCTTCGCTAGTGTTGCGCGCGAAGGCTTGATCGCTGATCTTTGCGTCGGTGGCACAACAAGAATCGGGTTGCCGGTGGTCCGGGTGGACGTTCGATGCCCGGAACGGCATCGACATTCAGGGCGCGATCGCCAGCCTTGCCTCGGCTTCGTTCTGGGGAAGACGGAGCCGCTGCTCATCCCGCACTATTCCAGTCCCGTCTGACAGGTGGAAACGACCATGCTCTATGACATCACGCTTCTTTCGCTTCGGCCCGGCACGCAGCCGCGCGCCATCGCCCGCCTGGCCGAGACCGCACCGGCCGCGCCCGGCAAGCTCCTGGCCTGCTGGACCACCGATGTCGGCATGCTGAACCAGGTGATGATCATCCGCGAATACGGCTCGGCGCAGGAGGCCGCGGAGGCGCGTCTTGCCGCGGTGCGCAGCGACAATCCGCTCGGCACCGGTGAGTTCGCGGTGTCGCACACCAGCGACACGTTCGAACTGCTGCCGTTCCTGCCCGCGTTGCAGCCCGGCCAGTATGGACCGTTCTTCGAGGTCCGCACCTACCTGCTCAAGCCGGGCGTCGCCAGCAGCAATGCCGCGCGCTGGGAAAAGGCGCTGCCGGAGCGCATCAAGCGCTCGCCGGTACTCGCCGGGCTGACGTCGGCCAGCGGACAGATGACGCGCTTCATCCATATCTGGCCGTACAAGAGCATGGACGAGCGCTATGCCGTGCGCACGCAGGCAGTGAAGGACGGCGTCTGGCCGCCTCCGGGGGGCGGAGAGGCGACGCTGCTGCTGCAGCAGAACGACATCTATGTGCCGACCGCGTTCTCGCCGATCAAGTGATCGGGTAGTCGCGGACTTCAGCGCTTCACGCGAGTGCCGCCCCCGCTTATCGCGGGGGTGGCCGTTGCGGCGAAGACGGTCCGTTGCGCTCAGGCGGGACGGCCGAACCCGCGTTCACGCGCGCGCCGATAGATGAGTTCGGCGAATGCGATGTCCTCGAGCGAGACGCCGAGCGACTTGAACAGCGTCAGATCGTCGGGCGATACCCGGCCCCTGACCGCGCCGGTGACGAGATCGCCAAGCTCGTGCACATCGTCCCAGCGCAGACGCTCGGTGGAGACCAGATCGCGGAACTCCGCGGCTTCGATCAGCGCCTGCTCCTTGTCGTCGGTGACGAGCACGCGTGCGGCAAGCACCGTCTCCTCGTCGATCTCGCGGCGGTTGGCGGCATTGGCGCCGGCGCCGTTGACATGCACGCCGACTTTCAGCCACTCGCGGCGGATCACCGGTTCGGTCGCGCGGGTTATGAGGGCGATGACGTCGGCATCCGTGACGCAGTCGCGCGTCGAGGTTGTGACGATCGTTTCGATGCCGGTTTCCTCGGCCATCGCGCGCGCGAACGCGGCGCGGTTCTCCTCGGAGCGGCTGAAAATCTTGATCAGCTTGATCGGCCGTACGGCGCACACCGCGAGCACCTGCGCGCGCGCCTGCTTGCCGGTGCCGATGCAGCCCAGCGTTGCGGCGTCCGGGTTCGCCAGCAGGCGGGTTGCAAGGCCCGATGCGGCGCCGGTGCGCAACTGGCTCAGGAGGTTGGCTTCGATCACCGCCTTGAGCTTGCGATCCTCGAAGCCGAGCAGCGAGATGTAGAAGTTGGCGCCGGTCGGGCCGCCGCCATACGCCTTGAGCCCGTACACGCCGCGTCGCGCATAGACCGAACCCATCAGGTTGAACATGCCGCCCGGCAGGGGCGCGCGCTGGCGCGGCATGTTGGCGGTTCCAGCATCCCGCCAGGACGCGAACGCTTCTTCCAGCGCGTCGATGGCGTCGCGGATGTCGGCAAGGGCCGCCACGTCAGCTTCGGTGAGATAGAGGGGCCGCTCGCTCATCAGTCGGTCTTTCCGGTGAAGAAGAGGCAAAAGGAAGAGGCTCAAAAGCCCTGCGCCGTAACACGGATCAGCCGTAACACGATCGACCGTGTCGTGCACAATCGTATCGCGCGCCATCGTGTAGCGCTCAATCGTGTAGCGCGCTGCGAATTGCCGATCTAGCGCTGATGCCTGATACGGCTTCAGGCAACATGTGTCTTATCCAAAATTGAGCGCAACTCTGCAATCGCGCGCAACAAAAAACACCCGGCTTGCGCCGGGTGTCTGTCTTTGCGAGCGTTCGACGACGCTCAAAATTTATTCGTCAGCGGCCGAGGGTCACGTTCGGCGTCAGCGAAGGGGCAGGCGAGAAGGAGGTCGTCACGCTCGTGGTGGTGTTGAACCCGAGCAGGACCGGCACGCCCTCTGCATTGTCCTCGCCGGATGCGGTGCTGAACCCGCCGCTCGGCCTCAGTTCGAGATTGCCGGCCGGCGCGCCGCTCACCGCCATCGACATATCGGGGGTCATCGCAACGTCGATGTTCGAACCCGAGCCCGAGCCCGGCGCCAGCGGCGCGGTCATCGTGTCGGTCGGGGCCAGCGTTACGTTCGGCTGGGCCGAGACTGCGAACGGGCTCGCTGCGATTTCACGCGCGACCTTGAACTCGGCAGTCGGCGCGGCCGAAAACAGCCCACCCATGTCCGCACTCTTGGCGAGGCTAACGTCCTGTGCCACGGCAGCGGTGCCGCAGAACGCGGCCGCGAAACCAAGCGCCGCAACGGTCGACAACTTGCGCATTAATGTTTTCCTCTGAAGTTCGGTTGACCGAGATTTGACAGATCGAAGACGACACCGGTTTCGATCTGCTTGAACTGCATCTTGACGCCAGTATTGCCTTTCGAATACGGTTTTTCAATGAGCCATCATCGGCGCCAGCATGGAATAAGCGGTGCTGATTTCAGGCAAACCCGGCCCTGAATTGTGGCGAGCGCGCAACCACAGGGTTTCTGCGGTGCGCCGGCATTGCCCCAAATCTGCGGTCATCGGGGACTACCGATTCGTCGCCCGGAAGTCCGGGTGCCGTACACCGAGGGGATGATCGTATGAAGGGACGTGTTACCGGGATCGTGCTGGGCTGCCTGCTCGGCCTGATGCTTGCCAGCACTGCGAACGCGCAGCCTCGCATCCAGCCGCCGGGAGGGGGCGGTGGTGGAGGCGGCGGCGGCGGCGGAGGCCAGCAGCAACAGCAACAGCAAGGCGGCATCATCAACGGAACCAACGTCGAACTGACCGCGCGCATGATGCGCGAGGCGGGGTACTCGGACGTTCAGTTTATCGAGCATCAGGGCCGCAAGCACGTCAGCGCGAAGATCGGCGAAACGCCGGTCATCGTCATTCATGACAACTGCCAGAACGAGAAGTGCGTGGTGATTTCGTTCACGGTGTTCTTTGGCGAGCAGCGCACGATCGACGCCAACTACATGAACGCCTGGAACCAGACCAAGCGCTGGGCCAAGCTCTACCGCGCCCAGAACGGCCAGCTGGTTTTCGACATGGATGCCTTCATCGCTGGCGTTCAGCCCGAATATGTGAAGGCGATGTCGGTCATCTTCGCCAACATGCTCAAGCAACTGTTCGAGTTCAAGCCGAGCTGACGGCGATCCGGCACAGGGCGGCGCGGTCCGCGTCGCTGGTACCACCACATTGGCATCACCAAAGCATGAGGCCCGTTCATCGAACGGGCCTCATGCTTTTTTTGTTTGTGTGTCGTTATTCCCGAAGCTGCGCGCGCTCTTGGAGAGGCGCCAGGCAGGCGCGGGGCGGCCCACTTGCGGCCGTTGCCGTCGCTGCTTCCATCCGCGACCTTAAGGAAAAAACCAAGTAAAATCAAAGGTGTTTTGCGTGCCGGCGGGTGGCCGTGCGGTTGGCGTGTCTTTTGCTTACTTGGAGAGGGTCAAGGCCCTCTCTCTGAAGAAGAAAAGCCATGTCACCACTCAAGACCAACTTTGATGTTTGTGTGCGTCATGACAGCCCGGCCGATACCGCCAATGCCGGCGCTGAGGATCATCTGAACCGCCGGCCCCGCGATGGCGGAAAGCGATGGTTCGGCGGGCTCTCGGCCTTGCACGGCCTGGCTGTTGCCGGCGTGCTCGGCCTGACTGTCGCCGGTGTGGCGCTGGCCGAGAACTATCACAGCAATCCCTGGCTGCTTTCGTGGATTCCCGCGGCTTGCTGCGTGACCAACGATTGTTGCTGGGAGATCCAGGAAAGCGAGTTGCGGTCGCTGCCGGAAGATCGGTGGGAGGTTCTGTCCACCGGGCAGGTCCGCCGCCGCACCGACTGGTCGCCGGACGGCAAGTTCTATCGCTGCGCCTGCGATTACACCGGGACGACCTGGATCAAGCACCAGGGCGCCAACACGCGTTGCCTGTTCGTGCCGTTGCGCTCGGCTTCGAGGTAGGTTCCCGGACGCCCAGGCGCGGCCGCTTGCGAAGATTGCTTGCCGCCGGACGGGCGGAGGCTGACGGCTATACCTTGCGCAATCTCGGATCAACGATCGTTCGATGAGCCGGGCATCAACGAAAGAGGCCGCCTCGCGGCGACCCCTGCATCGTCAACCTGTGGTCGGGGTGAGCTTAGCGGCCACCACCGCCGCCACCACCGCCGCCACCACCACCGCCACCGCCGCCACCGTCACCGGCGGTCGGGTCTTCCGCGGGCGCCTCCTGCGGAGCCGCTGCTCCGGGCACCGGACGCGTGCTCGTCACCTGCGTGAAGGGCCTTTCCTGCTTCTGGCTGCCGCTGCAGTGGTACCAGTAGCCGAAGCCACGGGCGGTGTCGGTCGTCCGCCAGCACTGGTCGCCCTGGCGGACCGGTCCGCCGGCATTGGCCATCGCGACAGTCGGGACCGCCAGCAGGGCGGCAGCGATAATCAACAGCTTCATTGTGTGTCTCCGTGTTGGGTGCGCCGCGTCAGGACGACGTGGCCGTTTCCATGGCTATTGGTGTCGCCAGGCGCCCGATCGGTTCACCCGCGTCGGCAGAAAATTCGCGAGGCCGTCTCCGGGCGGACGAGGCCCCGACAAATCCGCCGCACACGGCCGTGTTCTTTCCGCCGCATACGAACGGCACGATGCATGTGGCGCCGACTTCCGGTAGGAGAGTGGCGGCACAGCCTTGCCGGCGGGCAGGTCAGGGAGGATTGAATGTCTGACAGCATCAGGATCGAGCAGCCGATCCCGGGTTTCTGGACCAGGGCGGGCTCCGCCATCCTGGTGATCGGCGCGATCAATTCATTCCTGCTGGCAGCACTGATCATCGCCCGCTTTCTCATGGAAAACCGGCTCCCTGAGGGTGTGGCGGCGTTTATTCGCGAGTACTGGAACGAGATCCTGCTGATCTACCTGTTCTTCGAGGTGTTTCAGCCGCTGGTCCGTTCGGTCACCAGCATCATGTGGGTGACGATCGACTATTTCTCGTCGGCGCTGGTTCTGGTGGCCTACGGCACCGTCCTGATGATCGCCGTGCTGTTCGGCACCACCACGCTGGAGTTCCGCCCGATGTTCAGCCTGACCGTGGTGCTGATCATCGACGGACTGCTGCTCACCTCCCTCAGCTATCTGCTCAGCCGGCGTCTGGTCGGCGGCGGCGTCGGGATGGGGCAGTACTAGAGCGTTTTCGAGCGAAGTGGATACCGGTTCGCGTCAAGAAAACGCGTCACTACAGATAATTAGAGCATCGGCTTTGATTCCATCAAAGCCGATGCTCTAGGAGAGGCGCAGATAAAGTCTGCCCCGGAATTGATCCGGGGCGGACGCGGCGTCACGATTCACCGAATCGGGAGCGAGTGTTAGCCCTTCACCCGCAACGGACGGCGGCGGGGCCGGGTCTCGTATTCGACCGGCTCGACGCAGCGATAGGCGAAGCCGAATTCCGGGCTGTCGACAGCGCCCGCGATCGTCGCGCGGTACCGGCAGTTCAGGAACGGCTGCCGCGACAGGTAGGGATACACATTCCACGGATTGGAAGGCGGCGGCGGCGCCTCATAGACGCGGTACCGGACATATTGTTCGGCCTGCGCCGGCAGTGCCAGGGCAACGAGACCGGTCAGGGCCAGCAGGCCGCAGAATGTCTTGCGCATGGGCAAATCCAATCGAAGCGGCCCGTTGCTGGGCCAGAGTTAATTTCCGGTTACGCGGGGAGGCCAACAGGGAAAGCCGGCTGGCCAGTGCGCAGGCACGCAATCCGGACCGAATCCGGTTCGCGCACCAACGAGAACTATGCCAGCCCGCGCCCGTTCCATCAATCGCTCAGCTCTGGTTGCTGTGGCGGCCGAATTCCATGCGCGCGATCGAGCGGTTGTGCACCTCGTCCGGCCCGTCGGCGAGGCGCAGGGTGCGGATCTGCGCATAGGCCTTGGCGAGGCCGAAATCGGAGGTGACGCCGCCGCCGCCGTGGGCCTGGATCGCCTGGTCGATGATCTTGAGCGCCATGTTGGGGGCAGCCACCTTGATCATTGCGATCTCGAGGCGGGCCGACTTGTTGCCGGCCTTGTCCATCATGTCGGCGGCCTTGAGGCACAGGAGCCGCGTCATCTCGATGTCGATGCGCGCTTCGGCGATGCGCTGCTCCCAGACCGACTGCTCGCTGACCCGCTTGCCGAAGGCGACGCGGGACTGCAGCCGCCGCACCATCTTCTCCAGTGCCGCCTCGGCGACGCCGATCGTGCGCATGCAATGGTGGATGCGGCCGGGGCCCAGCCGGCCCTGCGCGATCTCGAAGCCGCGGCCTTCGCCCAGCAGCAGGTTGTCCGCCGGCACGCGGACGTTATCCAGGACCACCTCGGCATGGCCGTGCGGTGCGTCGTCGAAGCCGAACACGGGCAGCATGCGCTTGACGTTGACGCCGGGCGTGTCGAGTGGGACGAGGATCTGCGATTGCTGGCGGTGGCGTTCCGCGCCCGGATCGGTCTTGCCCATCACGATCGCGATCTTGCAGCGCGGATCGCCGACGCCGGACGACCACCATTTGTGACCGTTGATGACGTAATGGTCGCCGTCACGCCGGATCGAGGTCTCGATATTGGTGGCGTCGGAGGAGGCGACGTTCGGCTCGGTCATCAGGAAGGCGGAGCGGATCTTGCCGTCCATCAGCGGCCGCAGCCACTGCTCCTTCTGCTGGCGGGTGCCGTAACGATGCAGCACCTCCATGTTGCCGGTGTCGGGCGCGGAGCAGTTGAACACTTCCGAGCCCCACTGGATCTTGCCCATCTCTTCCGAGCACATGGCGTATTCGAGGTTGGTGAGGCCCGCGCCGCGGAAATCGTCCTCGTCGTGGTCCGACGGCGGCAGCGCAAGGTTCCAGAGGCCCTCCGCTTTTGCCTTGGCCTTCAACTCCTCGAGGACGGGCACGACCTGCCATCGGTTCGAGCCGAACGAGGCCATCTGCGCATCGTAGGTGTCGACCGCCGGATAGACATGCTTCGCCATGAAACCGGCGATGCGATCGCGCCAGTAGCGCTGGCGTTCCGACATTGTGAAGTCCATGGGTCGTATCCTCTTGTGCGCAGCCTGACGGCTCTATTCCTGAAGGTTCTTACAACAGTTTAGCGGCAAGTCCACGCGCGCGAGACTGCACGTGTTTCGCGTTTCGCACTGCGCAACATCGGCCAGCGGCTTGGTGTCCGCAGTGAGGAACTTTGCGTCCAGCTATACTTCGCCGGCCGTGAGCCGCCGTCGCAGCTTGGCCATGCCACCAATCCAGCGGTCGTAATCACTGGTCTTGTTGCGCATGTATTGCAGCACCTGCGGGTGCGGGAGAATGAGGAAGTGCTCGTCGGCGATCCCCTGCAGGGCCGCTTCCGCGACCGCTTCCGCCGTCAGCACGCCGTCGAGCTGCTCGGGTCCGCGCGGGGCGGCCCGCAGCAGCGCCGTATCGACGCCCTGCGGGCACAGAACGGAAACCCGGATGCCCTGGTCGCGATGCGTGACTGCGAGGATCTCGGCAAAGCCGATCGCGGCGTGCTTGGTCGTCGCATAGACTGCATTGCCGATCTGCGTCAGCAGTCCGGCCGCGGAGACGGTCTGGAGGAAATATCCGCCGCCGCGTGCGGCCATGCGCGGGACGAGCGCACGCGCCGCATAGACGTGCGCCATCACGTTGACCGCGAGGCCTTGCTCCCACGCCTCATTGGACGCCGAGGCGGCGCCTTCCGGCTCACCGCCGAACGCCGCGATGCCGGCATTCGAGCAGAACAGGGCGATCGGGCCAAAGCGGCTTTCGGTTTCCTCGACCAGCCGCACGATGTCGGCTTCGCGCCCGACATCGCAGGCGATGGCATGACCGCCGATCGCATCGGCGACCGCCTGCGCGCCCGCGAGGTTGCGATCGGCGACGATCACCGTCTTAGCGCCCGCCTGGTGGAACCGCTCGCACAAAGCGCGACCGATGCCCTCGGCACCGCCGGTTACAACGACGAGTTGACCGGAGACGTCCATCGCTTCCTCCGTGCAACCACCTTTGCGCCTTTTATAGCAGCGGTTCGCCGGACAGGCTCAGGTCACGCGTTCGAGGCCGTGCTTGGCCACGATCGACTGCGCCCGCTCGGAGCGCAGGAGTGCGATCAGCGCCTTTGCAGGCTCCGGCGACGGGGCGCGCGCATGCAATGCGATGCCGAGCGTGGTGACAGTCTGCAGTTCCGGCGGAACGGGACCGACGACATCGACGCCGGGCACCAGCATGTGTTCGCAGATCTGCTGGATCGCGAGCGTCGCCTCGCCGCGCGCGAGAAACTCCGCCACCGGGCCGCCCGAGCCAAGCCTTGCCTTGGCGTTGACCGCATCCTTGATACCGAGCTTTTCGAGCACCTTGACCATATGCACGCCGCTCGCGGCGCCGGTCGCGGGATTGGTATAGGCGACAGTTTCGGCATCGAGCAGCGCCTGCCTGAACGCCTCGACGGTGTCGATGCACGGCTTCGGCGCGCCCGCCGGCACCGCGACGCCGACGATCGATCGCACTAGTTCGACCGACGTGCCGGGGACGAGATAGCCTTCCTTGGTCAGCGTCTCCAGCACCGGCGGCGCCGAGACGACGACATCGTGGATATGCCCGGCGCGAATGCGCTCCAGCGCGATGCCGCCGGGGCCGAAGGTCATTGCGAATCCCCGACCGTGTGTCTGGCGGAATTCGGGCTCCAGTTCTTCCAGCACGCCTTTGAGCGCGACCGTCGTAAAGAGGTCCAGGGAGCCGGGTGCAGCACTGCTCATACTCTCAATCTTTCTCTCTTGAAACCGGCGCGCGCCATGCGGTGACAGGCTCTACGAGTCCGCACGCTATCGCATGTTTCAACCAACGTGGATCATGGTCTACCGCTGTCATTGCGAGGAGCGCAGCGACGAAGCAATCCAGCTATTCAACGATCTGGATTGCTTCGCTTCGCTCGCAATGACGGTTCGCCACTCGAAAATCGCCTCCCAGTCATGCGACCAGCGATAAGCGAAACCGCTAGGCCGCAAGGAACTTGCGAACGGCGGCGTTGAATTCTTCCGGGTGGGTCAGGTTGCTCACATGCGTCGCGCCTTCGATGACGACGTATTGCGAGCCCTTGAGCCCCTCGTGCATCGTCTTCATCAGGGCCGGATGCGGGCCATCCTTGGAGCCGACCAGGAACAGCGTCGGGGGCTTCATCTCAGCGACGCGCGGCGTGAGGTTAAGTTCGCTCAGGGCGCCGGTGCAGCCGATATAGCCTTCGATGCTGGTCTCAACGATGGTGCGCGCGATGGCGTCGAGGAAGTCGGCGTCGCGCGCCTTCTGCTCGGGGCCGAACCACGCATTCATGGATTCATCGACCAGCGCGACCATGCCGCGTTCGGCAATCGCCTCGCGCCGCTTCGCCCATTGCGCCACGATCTCCGGCGGCGAGTCGCCCCGGCAGTCGCAGATCACGAGCCTGTCGCAGCGGTCGGCATATTCCATGCCGAGATGCATGCCTGTCATGCCGCCGAGCGAAAGTCCGCAGAAATGGCTCTTCTCGATCCCGAGGTGGTCCCACAACCCGACTACGTCGCGCGCCAGCAGGTCGAGCGGATAGAAGCCGGGACTGGACTCCGACTGGCCGTGACCGCGCACGTCATAACGCAGTATGCGGAAGTCGCGCGCGAGATCCCACATCTGCGGCGCCCACATCGTATGGTCGAGCCGCAGCGAATTGCTGAAGGTGAGCCACGGCGCGCCGCCTTTGCCCTCGACCTCGTAATAAAGCTTGATCCCGTTCACATGCGCGTGCGGCATGGCTTGCTCCCGGACTTGCGATGTCTCGTGATGGACCGCCGCGCAGAGAGCTTTTTAAGCATGCGCCCGCGATCGATGATCGCGCAGTGTGCGAGGGGCCCGCATCCCCGTCAAGACAACCCGAGCCAGTGCCCATCTGCGAGGCACTTCTCGTTCGCATCGCGGACGGTGGGCGCTTCTCAATGCGCTCAAGCGTGCCTATAAGCGTCGTCGGCCCGCATCGCGCTCCGCGCGACCAACGATCATTCTCAGGGAGGACTAAACGTGGCCCGTTACGCCTATCCGCCGCTCGACAACCTTTCGCCGCGTCTCACCGAAGAATTGCGCAAGCGGACCGGACCGGACCGCGGCAATGTCTGGAAGATGCTGATGTGGTCGCAGGGGATGGCCGATCCCTTCGTCGATTTCAACGACGCGGTCCGCTACAAGGTCTCGCTCCCCGACTCCTTGCGCGAACTGATCATCCTGCGCGTCGGCCATCTCTGCGAGGCCGCCTATGAAGTTCACCATCACACGCGCATCTCGCGCGAGATCGGCATGAGCGAGGACCTCATCGCCGCCGCCAAGGTCGGCTCGGCCTCGCCCATTCTCGATTCGACGCAGCAACTCGCGCTGGCTCTCGCCGATGATCTCGTCAAGGATCGGCGCGCGAGCGACGCGAATTTCGCCAAGGCGATGGAAGTGTTCGGGCCAGAGAAGCTGACCGAGATCATCATGCTCGCCGGCTGCTACGTGATGGCGTGCATGTTCCTGCGCACCTTCGGCATCGAGATCGAGCAGCCCGGCGCGACGAAAGCCGGTTAAGCTGGAATTGGACGGCGGAGAGCGGCCAACCAACCGCTCCTCACGTCAAGAGACGCACGAGGTCCGACACGTCGTCTTCGCGCTCGAGACGGCGGACGCGCTCGACCAGTTGCTCCAGCTTCGAAATGTCGAGTGGACGCGCCGCGAACTGGGCGCAGGCCCAGAATTTTTCGGCGCACTCGTCGAACGACATCGGGTTGCTCGGATGCCCCTTCACCGCGTCGACCCGCTTCGCGACGCGCCGCCCGTCCTTCAGCCCGACCTCGACGATCGAGGGGCCGATGACGCGCCCATGCGTGCGCTCGAGTTCCGGATCGACGGCGACGGTCACGATCTCTGACAGCGCGCGCACCTGCGGATCGGTGAGCGCATCGGCCGTCATGTGCTCGATCTGCACATGCCTGTGCACGGCCGCGTTGGCGACCGTGTAGGGCAGGCTGAACAGCGCCTCCTGCGTCGTCTGTGGCCGCTGCTTGGCTTCGAGCGGTGCGCACACGACGTTGTAAGTGCCTTGCGTCACCCGCGCATGGATCGTTTCGATCGCCTCCGGCACGATCTTCTCTTGGGTGACGAGATGGCGCATCGCGTCGATGGCGAAATGCGCCAGGAAGCAGCAGGGATAATACTTGATGCTGATCCCGGGGATTTCCCACGCCTCGCCGAGACCTTGCGTAAGGCGCTCGGGCGCGACCTTGTTGTCGTGATAGGCCTTGAAGTAGCCGAACTCGCCCTGGAACACGCGTTCCGGCCCGACCAGCCCGCCTTCGGCAAGGATCGCGGACGTCGTGGCGGTCTGCGCGGCAAAGCCCTGCAGCACGCGCACGAGCACGGTGCCTTCGACTGTCACCTGCAGGTTGCCGGCGACCTGCGCGCAGGCGAGCCCGAGCGCCGACACGGTCGCGCGCGGGTCGAGCCGCAACAGCTTGGCGGCAGCCAGTGCGCCGCCGAAAGTCGCGAGATGCAGCGTCGTGACGCGGCCGGTATGTAAAAAGTTCGCCTCGAAGGAATGACCGAGCCGCAGCATGAATTCCATGCCGAGCGCCATCGCGGTCAGGAATTCCTCGCCGCTGACGCCGCCGCGCCGCTGCGCAATCGCGAGGCATTGCGGCAGCGTGCCGGCGGTGACGTGCACCATCGCGCTTTCATGAAAGGAGTCGAAGTCGTGCGCGCGCGCCATCGTGCCGTTGACGAGCGCCGCGTGGTGCGCCGGCAGCCGGTCGCCATGCACGAGCACGCTGGCCTCGCCTGCGCCGGCCCATGCGCGCGTGGTGTTGAGCAGCGTATCGACACCGGATGCGGCGCTGCCGACCAGCATGACGCCGAGCTGATCGAGGATCAGCTTCTTGGTGGCGTCAACGACGTTTGCAGGCAGCTTCCGATAGTCCAGCCGCTGTCCGAACTCGGCATAGATGGCTGCAATGTCCACGCTTCCTCCCTTGGTCTTGTCTTGCTGTGGCGTGACTTGATCTGTTTCTGCTACCGTGCACGCTGCGTTGCGCTCTCGATGGCCTCTGCATATTCGCGGCCGAGTCGCGCCACGAGTTCGGCGACGCTCGGTATGTCTTCGATGCTGCCGACACCCTGGCCCGCCGACCAGATGTGCTTCCACGCCTTCTTTTCGCGCTCCGCGCGGTCCATGTTCATTTCAGGCTTCGGCGGCAGATTGTCCGGGTCCAGACCGGATTCAATCAGGCTCTCGCGCAGGAAGTTGCCGTGAACGCCGCTGATCGCGGGTGTATAGACGATGTCTTTCGCGCGTGCGGCAAGGATCATGCGCTTGAAGTTCTCGTCTGCGAGACTCTCTTTGGTAGCGATGAAGCGCGTGCCGAGATAAGCGAGGTCCGCGCCGAGCATCTGCGCCGCCGCGATGTGGCGCCCGGTGGACATCACGCCGGAGAGCAGGATCGTCTTGTCGAAGAACGAGCGGATCTCCGGCACCAGCGCGAACGGGCTCATCGTGCCGGCATGGCCGCCCGCGCCGGCGCACACGGCGATCAACCCGTCGACATTCGCTTCCGCCGCCTTCTCCGCGTGCCGGATGTTTATGACATCGTGAAAGACGAGGCCACCATAGCTGTGAACGGCATCGACCAGTTCGGACACCGCGCCGAGCGACGTGATGACCAGCGGCACCTTGTGCTTCACGACCAGCTTGAGATCGGCATCGACGCGCGGATTGCTGCGATGGACGATCAGGTTGACGCCGTAAGGCGCGGGCTGCTCGCTCTCATGCGCTGCCAGCCGGGATTCGATTTCATCGAGCCAGGATTCGAAAGCGGCGCTCGTGCGCTGGTTCAGCGCGGGGAATGTCCCGACGACGCCAGCGCGGCACGCCTCTACGACTAGGTCCGGCCCGGAGACGAGAAACATCGGCGCAGCAACAGCGGGAAGCGCAAGCCGCCCGCTCAGTGAAGAAGGCAAGGACAAGGCAAACTCCGTAATGCTGCGCCATGATTTCGGCGATGAGCCGTTCGGCCGATGACAAGCTCGAAGCAGATGACGAGTCCGAAACAGATGACAAGCCGGAAAGAGCAGTGCAAGACTTGACCCGCGGCCACAGCTTTCTATGGTCTCCGGCATGATGGATTGCCGGCCGCGGCTCGGCAAGGCTAATGGAGGCTTCATGCACGTCCTCATTACCGGTGCTGCCGGCATGATCGGCCGTAAGCTGACGCGCCGTTTGGTCGATCTCGGCGGATTGAATGGCGAGCCGATCGACAAGCTCACGCTCATCGATGTGATCTCGCCGACGCGACCTTCCGGTTTCACCGGTCGCGTGACGGCGCGCGCCGCCGATCTGTCGGAGACGACGGAAACCGCGCGCGCGGTTTCAGGCCGGCCGGACGTGATCTTTCATCTCGCCTCGATTGTGTCGGGCGAGGCCGAAACCAATTTCGACAAGGGCTATCAGATCAACCTGATCGGCATGCTCGGCCTGATCGAAGGGATCCGACGCATCGGTGACGGTTATCATCCAAAGTTCGTATTCACGTCGTCGATCGCGGTGTTCGGCGCGCCGTTCCCGTCGTCGATCCCCGATGAATTCCACCTCACGCCGCTGACTTCCTACGGGACGCAGAAGGCGGTGTGCGAACTGCTGCTCGCCGACTACACGCGCAAAGGCTTTCTCGATGGCGTCGGCGTGAGGCTGCCGACCATCTGCGTGCGCCCCGGACGGCCCAATGCTGCTGCGTCCGGCTTCTTCTCGAGCATCATCCGCGAACCGCTGGCCGGTCTGGAGACGGTGCTGCCGGTTTCCGAAAACGTGCGCCACGTGCATGCGAGCCCGCGCTCTGCGGTCGGCTTCCTGGTTCATGCCGCTGAACTGTCGAAGGACGAGCTGGGGCCGCGCAACAGCCTCACCATGCCAGGCACGTCCTGCACCGTCGGCGAGCAGATCGAGTCCTTGCGCAGGATCGCCGGCGATCGTGTCGCCTCCCGCATTCGCCGCGAGCCGGACCCGATGATCACGCGCATCGTCTCGGGCTGGGCGCAATGCGTCGATGCACAACGCGCGCGTGCGCTCGGTTTCAAATCCGAAAATTCATTTGACGACATCATCCGCACCCATATCGAGGACGAGCTCGAAGGCCGCATCGCAGCCTAGCCGTCATACGGGGGATTGCCGTCGCCGGAAGCTCACACGCGAGCGCGAACGCGGGCGTGGCCGTGTTGCCACAACCGTTGCGTTTGCGCGGGGAAGGGCGGCGGAAAGAATTGATTAAGTTCTCGCAGTGCAACAAAGTGTCCCGAACAACAGACCAAGGGAACCGCTGGTCCGGTGGCGCGCAGATGCTGGCCTCCGACCAAATGGAACAAGCAAATGCGAGCGGCGGGAATTTTTTTGGCCGCGGCGGTGGGAATATGCGCGGCGCTGGCGCCGGTGGCCGCGTCGGCGCAGGAACTGGGCAACGGCCGCTTCGGCGGGCGCACCGACCACCCCGACGGCACATCGACGCTGACATTCGGTCAGCGGCTTACACTGCCTTGGGAGACCCGGTTCGGTCTTGATCTGGCCGTCGCGAACGAGCCGGACCTCGATGCGCTGCCGGCCGCGTCGCAGGCCGTCCCGTCAGGCAACCCGTCTGCTGACTCGGCCTGGGCGCAGATCACCCTGCCGGGCCTGGGCTGGGACAAGACAGAAGTTGAAGCGCGGCTGATCCCGTTCTCCGAGCAGGCGCGGGTCGGCACCACGCTCAGCCGTCGCGTTCCGGTCGGCAGTTGCCTCGCGGTGACGATGGAGACCGTCTACGCACTGACCGGGCGGTTTGCGGGCGATCACGTCGCAGGCGATTCCGAGGTGGCGTCGCACCAGCTTGAAGCCGGCGCCCGTGTCGGACTGGATGTCCTCCCGACCGCCACCAAGATCACGCTCGGCCAGTCGTACTCGTCGTTGGAGCACACCTGGCTGCGGACGATCTCGGCCGAGCAGAAGCTGTTCGGCGGGCCGGTGAGCGTGAACGGGTCGGTGAGCGAAACGGCGACAGGCGACCTCGCAAAAACCATCTCGGCCGCTTTCCGGCTGCGGTTCTAGCCGGCAGTCGCGGTCGTACTTCTCCGCCGTCAGTTTGCCGTTGAGTGATCCGGGTACTCCGGGGATTGATACAGCATGCGCTTCGCCGCCCCCTTGATCCCCGCGACGCTCGTGAAGCGCTACAAGCGGTTCCTGGCGGACGTGATCCTCCCCTCCGGCGAGGAAGTGACCGCGCATGTCGCCAATCCCGGCGCGATGACGGGGCTGGCGACGCCTGGCGCGCGGGTCTGGCTGTCGAAGTCGGACGATCCCAAGCGCAAGCTCCCTTACGCGTGGGAACTGGTCGAGGTCGATCTCGGGGCGGGCCCCGAACTGGTCGGGGTCAATACCGCGCTGCCCAACCGGCTGGTGCACGCGGCGCTCGCCGCCGGCGACATTGGGGAATGTGCCGGCTATGCAACCATCCGGCGGGAGGTGAAGTACGGCAAGAACTCGCGTGTGGACTTCCTGCTCGACTGCCCGCAGCGCGGCCCCTGCTATGTCGAGGTCAAGAACGTCCACCTCATGCGAACCCCCGGCCTGGCGGAGTTTCCCGATTCCGTGACAGCGCGCGGCGCGCGCCACATGGACGAACTCGGCGACATGGCGACCGCCGGCGCCCGCGCGGTCATGCTGTTCCTGATCCAGATCGGCTCCGCGACGCGGTTCACGCCCGCGCGCGACATCGACCCGGCCTATGCCGCCGCGCTGGCCCGCGCCCGTGACCGGGGTGTCGAGACGCTGGCTTACACCTGCGCGATCACCACCGAGGGGATCGAACTTGGCCACCGGGTACCCATCGTCGCTCCCTCGTAAAGCCCCGGCGCAAAACTTGCGTCTGCGCCGATCTCGCCTATTTTGGGGGTACCCCTTGGACCAGCCGCCGTGAGACCGCTTTCAAGCCTGATGACCGAATCCCGATGACTTACGTTGAAGCCGCCCAGGCGCCGCTGCGCAAGAACGGGCAGATCAAGCTCTATGACGAGACCGGCTTTGCCGGCATGCGCAAGGCAGGCCAACTGGTGGCCGCGTGCCTGGACATGCTGGTCGATGAGGTCAAGCCGGGCATGCCGACCCTGCGCATCGACAGACTGGTGTTCGAGTTCGGCATGGACCACGGTGCCTTCCCGGCGACGATGATGTATCGCGGCTACCGCCACGCCACCTGCACCTCGATCAACCACGTCGTCTGCCACGGCATCCCCAACGATAAACCGCTGCGCGAAGGCGACATCCTCAACATCGACGTGACGCTGATCCTTGACGGGTGGCACGGCGATTCCAGCCGCATGTATGCGATCGGCGAGATTCCGCGCCGCGCCGAGCGGCTGATCGAGGTCACGCACGAGGCGATGATGCGCGGCATCGCGACCATCCGCCCCGGCGGCACCACCGGAGACATCGGGGCGGCGATCCAGTCCTTCGTCGAGCCGCAGCATATGAGCGTGGTGCGCGATTTCTGCGGCCACGGGCTGGGCCGGCTGTTCCACGACGAGCCCAATATCGTCCATATCGGCCGCCCGGCCGAAGGCATCGTGCTCAAGCCGGGGATGCTGTTCACGGTCGAGCCGATGATCAATCTCGGCCGGCCGCATGTGAAGGTGCTTTCGGACGGCTGGACCGCGGTAACCCGCGACCGATCCCTCTCGGCGCAGTTCGAACACGCGGTCGGCGTGACGCAGACCGGCGTCGAGATATTCACGCTGTCCCCGAAGGGGCTCGACAAACCGCCCTATCGCGCGTGATCATGACGGGCGATGCCCGTCCGCTCCCGCCCGCAGGAAAGCTCCGACGCGCCCGGCCTTGCCGAGGCCGCGCCGCATTATCACGGCCATCGCGAGCGGCTGCGCGCGCGCTTCCGCGAGTCCGGCCCGGATGCGATCCCGGACTATGAGCTGCTGGAACTGCTTCTTTTCCGCGCCATCCCGCAGAAGGACGTGAAGCCGATCGCCAAAGCGCTGCTGGAGAAGTTCGGCTCCTTCGCGGAAGTGATCTCGGCGCCGCCGGCGCGGCTGGCGGAGGTGCCGGGCATCAAGGACGCGGCGATCACCGAGTTCAAACTGGTGCAGGCGGCGGCGCAAAGGCTGGCGCGCGGCGCCGTCACCAAGCGGCCGGCGCTGTCGTCCTGGTCGGCGGTGATCGATTATTGCCGCGCGTCGATGGCCTATGCCGACAAGGAGCAGTTCCGGATCCTGTTCCTCGACAAGCGCAACCAGTTGATCGCCGACGAGGTGCAGCAGACCGGTACCATCGACCACACCCCGGTCTATCCGCGCGAGGTGGTCAAGCGGGCGCTCGAACTCTCCGCCACCGCCATCATCCTCGTCCACAACCACCCCTCCGGCGACCCGACGCCGAGCCAGGCCGACATTCAGATGACGCAGTCGATCGCCGAGATCGCGCGCCCGCTCGGCATCGCGCTGCACGACCACATCATCGTCGGCCGCGACGGCCATGCGAGTCTGAAAGGGCTGCGGTTGATTTAGGCCGCATAGCAACTCGGCCCATATCCTGCTGGAGAGTCCTTGCCGCGCCGTGCTGGCGACGCGTAGGTTCGAAGGTCACAGAGGTACGGTTCTGGCCGGCCGGGAATGACAAGGGATGACGAACGTATGACGGGTACTGACGAGACCAGTTACGGCCGCTTCGGCAGCGGTCAGGCAGTGCGCCGGATCGAGGACAAGCCTCTGCTCTGCGGCGCCGGCCAGTTCACCGACGACTTCACGCTGCCCGGCCAGACCTATCTCGCTTTCTTGCGTTCATCGCGCCCGCATGCCCGCATCGTCTCAATCGATTCCGCGCGGGCGCTCGCGCTGCCGGGCGTGCTGGCGGTGTTCACCGGCGAGGACATGGCCAGGGCCGGTGCGAAAGCCTTCGTCGTCAATCTGCCGTTCAAGCGTCCGGATGGATCGGCGTTGAGTTCCCCGCCCCGCTCGATGCTCGCCACCGGCCATGTGCGCTTCGTGGGCGAGGCTATCGCCGCCGTCATCGCCGAGAGCCCGGCCGCCGCGAATGACGCGCTGGAAGCGATCGACGTCGAATTCGAGGACCTGCCTTCGGTTGTAGGTCTGGATCAGGCTTCCGCCCCTGACGCGCCGCTGGTCTGGCCCGACGCGACCGGCAATGTCGTCGCGCAGTCGCGCTACGGCGACACGGCCGCGGTCGACGCCGCCTTCGGCACAGCGGCGCGTGTCGTGTCGCTCGATCTCGTGAACCAGCGGCTGGCGCCGGTCTCGATGGAGCCGCGCGTCGTGCTCGCCGACTACGACACTGCGAGCGACCGCATCACCGTGCGGCTGAGCAGCCAGATGCCGTCAGGCGCACGCGATTCGATCTGCAACGAAGTGCTCGGCATCCCGACCGACAAGGTGCGCGTCATCGTCGGCGATGTCGGCGGCGGCTTCGGCATGAAGACCGGGCTCTATCCCGAGGACGCGGTGGTGGCCTTTGCCGCACGGCATCTGCGCCGGCCGGTGAAGTGGGCGGCCACGCGGCTCGAGGATTTTCTCTCGGCGCTGCATGGGCGCGACACGCAGACGCGTGCGGAACTCGCACTCGATGCCGATGGCAAGGTGCTCGGCTTCCGCGTGCGCACGCTCGCCAATATGGGCGCCTATCCGCGCAATCCGAGCGTCGCGATCCAGTTGATGATCGGGCCGTGGGTTTCGACCAGCATCTACGACATCGGCACGATCGACTTCCAGTTCACGGCGCTGCTCACCAACACCGCGACGACGGGGCCGTATCGCGGCGCCGGACGGCCCGAGGCGATCTACATCATCGAACGATTGATGGACGCCGCCGCGCGCAAGACCGGCCTCGATCCGGCGGAACTGCGCCGCCGCAACATGATCCGCCCGCAGCAGATGCCGTACAAGAACGCGATGGGCCAGACCTATGACAGCGGCAGCTTCGAGCAGATCATGGATCAGGGCTTGAAACTCGCCGACTGGAACGGCTTTGCCGCACGCGCCGAGGGCTCCACGAAGGACGGCAAGCTGCGCGGCCGCGGCATCGCGACGTTTCTCGAATGGACCGGCGGCAATGCGCTCGAGGAGCGCGTCAACATCGCCGTGAAGGGCGAGGGCGACGGCGAGATCGAGGTCTATGCCACGACGCAGGCAATGGGGCAGGGCATCGCCACTACCTATGCGCAACTCGTGGTGGATGCTTTCGGCGTGCCGCTCGAACGCGTCAAGGTGGTGTTCGGCGATTCCGACCGCGGCAGCGGATTCGGCAGCGCCGGCTCGCGCTCGCTGTTCACCGCTGGCTCCGCGATCAGCGTCGCGGCCGACAAAGCGGTGGACACCGCCAAGGATCTCGCTGCCGACGCGCTCGAAGTCTCGGCGGGCGATGTCGAGTTCGCGGAAGGCGCGTTCCGTATTGCCGGCACCGACCGCAGCATCGGCCTGTTCGAACTTGCGGCGCGGCAGCCGGAGAAGCGCATCTTCATCGACTCGACGACCGCCGTGTCGGGGCCGACCTGGCCGAACGGCTGCCACATCTGCGAGGTCGAGATCGACCCCGATACCGGCGCGGTCGCGATCGACTCTTATGTGTCGGCCAACGATGCCGGTCGCGTGGTCAATCCGCTGATCGTCGAGGGGCAGATCGTCGGCGGCGCGTTGCAGGGCATCGGGCAGGCGCTGTGCGAGCGCGTGGTCTACGACGCCGATGCCGGGCAGCCGCTGAGCGCGAGCTTCATGGACTACGCGATGCCGCGCGCGAGTTTCGTTGCCGACTACAAGACCGTGCTCGACCAGTCGATCCCGTGCCGCACCAATCCGCTCGGCGTGAAGGGCGTCGGCGAACTCGGCACCATCGGCGCAACGCCGGCGCTCGTGAATGCGGTCGCCGATGCGCTTGCGCGCAGCGGCCGGGCCGATGCCGCGGACCGCGTGCAGATGCCGCTCACCCCGCCGCGCGTGTGGGAGTTGTTGCAGGGGTAACCAGCACGGCTTTGCATCAGAGCTTGACTAGATCTCCGCTCATTCCCGCGCAATCGGGAATCCAGGGATAGCTTTCACCAGAAGCTCTGGGTCCCCGCTTTCGCGGGGACGAGCGGAGAGGCCGTGCCTGGTGAAGCCGCATTGCCGATGGTCGACTCGCTATCCCGCCATCCGCACCGGCGGCACAGTATCGGCGGCGATCAGCGGGCAGCCGGTGGCGGCGCGGACTTCTTCGACGCTGTAGCCTGGCGCGATCTCCAGCATCTCGAACGCCTCGCCTTTGGGGCGGAACAGGCCGAGATTGGTGACGACCAGCGTCGCCACCCCGCGCGCGGTGACGGGCAGCGCGCATTCGCGCAGCAAGCGCGGCGCGCCGTCGCGCGTATTATGTTCGAGCACCACGAACACGTTCTTGGCGCAGGCTGCGAGGTCCATCGCGCCGCCGATGCCGCCGCCTTTCGCGCCCTTCACCTTCCAGTTCGCGAAGTCGCCGTTGCATGCGACCTCGTAGGCGCCGAGCACGGTGACGTCGATGCGGCCCGAGCGGATGATCGCAAAACTGTCGGCGTGATGCACGATGGCCGCGCCCGGCCGCAGCGTCACGTTCTGTCCGCCGGCATTGATGAGGTGCGGGTCCTCGTGTCCCGGTTCGGCGAGCGGGCCATAACCGATGACGCCGTTCTCCGAGTGATAGATGACCTGGCGTTCGCCGATGTCGGTGTTGGAGCACAGCGTCGGCATGCCGACGCCGAGATTGACGATCCAGCCGTCCTGAAACTCCAGCGCCAGCCGGTCGGCCATCTGCTGGCGGGAAAGTCCGCGTCCCTCGCTCATCGCTTCACCTCCCGCGGCGGCGCGTGCCAGATGCCTTCCGGCTCGGGCGGAATGCGCACGACGCGATGCACGTAGATGCCGGGAAGATGCACGTCGTCGGCGTCGATCCCGCCCGCCGGCAGCACATCCTCTTCGACTTCCGCGAGAGCGAGTTTCGCCGCCATCGCCATCACCGGATTGAAATTGCGTTGCGCGCGGCGGAAGCGCAGGTTGCCGAACGTGTCCGCGCGATGCGCGCGTAGCAGTGCGACGTCGATCGGCAGCGCGTATTCGAGCAGGTATTCGCGGCCGTTGAAGGTCCGCGTCTCGCGCCCTTCGGCGAGTTCGGTGCCGACCGCGGCGGGTGTGTAGAACGCCGGCACGCCGGCCCCGGCGGCGCGCATGCGCTCGACCAGCGTGCCCTGCGGCACCAGTTCGGCGTCCACCTGACCGGCTTCGTAGTATTTGGTGAAAGGCAGCACGTCGGAAGGCCGCGTCGCCGCCGTGAAGGCGCAGATCACCTTCTTCACCTGGCCGTTCTCGACCAGCATGCCGACATCGGGCAGGCGCACGCCGCGCATGCCCGGCCCGCCACCGGTCGAGTTGACGACGATGGTGAGATTCTTCGCGCCTTGTTCGACGAGCGCCTTGAGCAGGTTGTAGGGCATGCCCGCGCCGGCAAAGCCGCCAACGGCGATGGTCGATCCATCGGCAACATCGCGCACGGCGTCGGCGAAACTGGCGACCTGTTTGGTGCGTGTCGTCATCACATTGATCCCTCGGCTCGGCGCAGAAGGCCGCCTCCGGTTCCCTCCCCCCTTGAGGGGGAGGGACAGGGAGGGGGGTGAGCCACATGTGCGAGCATTATGATGTGCCCCTCACCCCGACCCTCTCCCCGCAAGCGGGGAGAGGGAGCAGGCAGAGCCCGCGGCAATCGGCGTGCCTTGAGAGCAAATGCAACACGATCTCACGGCGCCACGTTCGAGAACACGATCGTGCCCGACGCCGCGAACATGCCGCCGACGCCGTGGCAGACGGAGATCTTCGCGCCGGGAATCTGCGCCGGCGCGATGCCGCGCATCTGCCGCACGCTCTCCTGCAAGGCATACATCCCGTACATGCCGGAATGCATGTAGGAGAGCCCACCGCCATTGGTGTTGAGCGGCAGTTTGCCGCCGGGGGCCGTGTTGCGCTCTGCGATGAAGCGGCCGGCCTCGCCGCGCGGCACGAAGCCGAGGTCTTCGAGGCCGTAGAGCGGCAGATGCGCAAAGGCGTCGTAGATCATCAGGTGATCGACGTCCTTGTGCGAGATGCCGGCTTCCTGGAACGCCGTCGGCCCCGCAACCGAGAAGGCGCGCGAGGAGGTGAAGTCCGCCATCTGGCTGACCATCGGCGTTTCGACGCTCTCGCCGGTGCCGAGCACGTAGACGGGTTTGGTCGGAAAGTCCTTCGCGCGCTCGGCGGAAGTGAGGATCAGCGCGCCGCCGCCATCGGTGACGAGGCAGCATTGCAGGATGCGGAACGGGTAGGCGATCATGCGCGAGTTCAGCACATCATCGACCGTGATCGGGTCCTTGAAGGTGGCGCGCGGATTCTTCGCCGCCCATTCGCGCTGCACGACGCTGACCATCGCAAGCTGTTCGTGCGTGACGCCGTATTTCTTCATGTAGCGCAGCACGGGAATCGGAAACAGCGACGGTGGGCCCATCGGGCCGAACGGTTGCTCAAACTGGCCGTTGAGGCTGTCGGGCGGCACCGGCCGCGGCGGGCGGCCGATCTGCGACTTGCCCGACTCGCCATGCGTGATGAGCACGGTCTTGCACAAGCCCGCCTCGATCGCCGCTGCGGCGTGGCGCACATGGATCATGAACGAGCAACCGCCGACCGCGGTGCCGTCCACCCATTTCGGCGTGATGCCGAGATAATGCGCGATCTGGATCGGCGTTTCGCCCGCTGTCGCGACGCCGTCGATGTCGGAGGGTTTCAGCCCGCAATCCTTCATCGCGTTGAGCGCCGCGTCGGCGTGCAACCCGATCTGCGAGAGATCCTTGATGACGCCGAGTTCGGTGGTCTCAGCTGCGCCGACGATGGCTACCGCTTTCTGTCGCATGCGCCTAACCCTTCGCCGGCCGGAACAAGGGGAGCGTGATGGCGTCGTCCATCGGCGTGAACGCAACCTCGAGGTCCATGTCGAGGACGAGCGCTTCCGGCGTCTGCGGGCAATCGACGATGTTCGTCATCATGCGCGGCCCTTCTGCGAGTTCGACGACCGCGATGGCGTAAGGCGGCGTGAAGCCCGGCACCTTGCGGTGATGGATTACGTAAGAGTGCAGCTTCGCCTTGCCCGACGCCTTGAAGATCGAGACGTGGCGCGAGCCGCATGACGGGCAGAACGGACGCGGCGGGAAGTAGTTCTTCGTGCAGTCGTCGCAGCGTTGCAGCCGCAATTCGCCGGCCTTGGTGCCGTCCCAGAAATGTTCCGTCTCCGGCGTCGGCTTCGGCCGCGCGCGCCCTGGCTCGAGCATCGATCGTTTCCTCCGTGCGGCCTTTTCGAGCACGCGCACCGGCGCTTCTTCGGGCCGTTAAGGAGGAAGTGTAGTGGAGGGGCAACTATCGCGCTACCGCGCGGGAATCATCGTTCGAATCGCGGACAGCGTGCGGTGCGCCGTTCGCTATTCCAGATCCATGCGGAACGGCGTGCCTTCCTGGCACTCCGTGCCGCGGCCGATGGCTTCGACGGCGGCGATCATGCGGCCGTTGCGATCCAGGATGCGGTCGGCGAGCGCGACCAGCCGCGCGTTCGGCGTCGCGGTGGGGGAAGCATCGCGGATCGCTTGCGCGAGCGCCATTTCTTTGCGCCGCGGATTGAGCGCGCAGGCGATGATGAAAGCGCCTGCCGTTGAACGGCTGATGCCAGCCCAGCAGTGGATCACCAGCGGCGTCTGCCGATGCCAGCGGCCGACGAAATCGAGCAGCCGATGCACATGTTCTTCGCCCGGCGCACGGAAACCTTCCATCTCGATCGCGATGTCGTGCATCGCGAGAAACAGGTGGTCCGCTTCCTGGACGACGGGCGGACGCGTGACGATGGTCTGATCGTTGATCAGCGTCACGACGTGGCGCGCGCCGGTTTCCTCGACGGTGGCATGCAGGCGGGCAAGCGAGCAGACGTGGATCATGTCGGCGTGACCGGGTCGGAGAGTTCCGCGAACCGCTTCAGATAGCGCGATTCGGCGCGCTCCGCGCCCCATGGCGTGAGGTATTCGCGCATCTGATTGGGAGAAAGCTCGGGTGGCTGACCGAAGAACCGGCGCGCCTCGCGGTCCGTGAAGCCCGCAAGTTGCGTCGCCTCCTGGTAGGCGGCGCCCTGATCGGCCGCCTTGATCAGCCGCGTGGTCTCGTCGGAAAGCTGCGGCGGCAGGCCGAAGCGGATATGGATCGCCGCCAGCAGACGATATTCGATCGCCTTATACGCATCGCCGATCACCGCCTTGAACGGCGAGATCATGTCGCCGATCACGTATTCCGGCGCATCGTGAAGCAGGATCGCGCGGCGGATCGCCCGGTCGAGTCGCGGCGTCTGCACGCGCGCGATCGTTTCGACCAGCAGGCAGTGCTGCGCCACCGAGAAGATGTGCGAACCGGATGTCTGCCCGTTCCAGCGCGCCACGCGCGCAAGCCCGTGCGCGATGTCCTCGATCTCGATGTCGAGCGGGGTGGGGTCGAGCAGGTCGAGACGGCGTCCCGACAGCATGCGCTGCCAGGCGCGCGGCGCGGCGGCGCTGCGGGGACGGACGGCCCGCTCAGCCATGCTGTTTGGCCAGAGCCGCGCAGGCGGCATGGCGGTGGCAGGTGACGATGTGGTCGTTGACCATCCCGGTCGCCTGCATGAAGGCGTAGACGATGGTCGGCCCGCAGAACTTGAATCCGCGCGCGGACAGTTCCTTCGAGACGGTACGCGAGAGCGGCGTCTCGGCAGGCACTTTGCCCCGGGCGTCAAACCGGTTCACGTGGGGCTTGCCGTCGAGAAAGTCCCACAGGAATCGCGAGAACCCGGGACCCTGCTCCATCAGGTCGAGATAGGCCCGCGCCGACTTCACCGCACCTTCGATCTTGGCGCGGTTGCGCACGATGCCGGCGTCCTGCATCAGCGCGTCGGTCTTCTTCGCGTCGTAGCGCGCGATCACGGCCGGGTCGAAACCATCGAAGGCGCGGCGGAAGTTGTCGCGCTTGCGCAGGATGGTGATCCAGGACAGTCCGGCCTGGAAACCATCCAGCATGAGCTTTTCATAGAGCGCGCGGTCGTCGAACTCGGGCACGCCCCACTCCTCGTCGTGATAGGCGACGTAGAGCGGGTCTTCGCCCGGCCAGGCGCAACGGACGAGGCCGTCGGAATGTTGCGGATGTGCGGTCACGGCAAAATGCGGTTCGTTGCCAAGCGTCGAAACATAACAAGCGTCGAAGCGTAAGCACTACCCGGCAAGGCGCCGCCGCACAATCGCACACCGCCACATTCCGGCGTCCGCTCCCTACCGCAACTTCTCGCTGAGCTGCGAAAGCTCGCGGAGAGACGGATCGGACGGATCGCCAGAGACCGAGGGCAGATGCCCTTCGGGCGTGAGCTGGTCGACCAGATCTGGCAGCCCTTCGGAGATCTGCGCCAGAACCTCGTCCGGGCTGAGGCCGGTCCGCGCTGACAGGTCCCGGATCACCTCGGGACTGAACGCGACCTGAAGTTCCCCTGCCGAAATCTGCCGATTCTGCCCGCCACCGATCCAGGAGTTGATCGCGTCGCGCTGGCCGCTCTGCTGGAGCTGGCCGAGCACGCTGCCGAGGCCGCCCAGCAGTCCGCCTGCCAGCGCCCCTCCTGACGACGATCCGTTGCCGCCGAGCATGCTGCCCAGCATGTCGCCGAGCGGGTTTCCGGTCGAACCCGGCGCAGCAGCCCGCCGGGCGCCACCACCACCGCCGCCCAGAAGGCCGCCCAACAGATCGCCGAGGGGATTACTCCCCTGCGGACCCTTCGAGCCGCCGAGCAGGCCGCCGAGAAGATCGCCCAGCGGATTGTCCGAAGCAGTTGAAGAAGGGGCCGGCGAAGGCGCGGGTTGCGGGGCGCCGGGCGAGTCCGCAGCGCCGCGGCGATTGAGAACGCCGGACGCCAGCAGCGCCAGCAATGCCAGCATCAGTGGTTTCGAGAGGCCTCCCGGCACGGCGCTTCCTGGAGAGCCGCCTCCTTGCGGGGCGTTTCCTTGCGGGTCGGTCTTGCCCAGCACGCCGCCGAGCAGGTCATCAAGCAGTCCCATGGTTGGCTCCTGTCAGTGCGTTGATCCCCGACAAAGCTCCAGCCCTCCGATTGTCTGCCGAATTTCCGCCGCTGGCAATCGGCTGGTCCCGTTACCGCTGCTTGCGGCCCCGCGCGCCTTGGAAGAACATCAATCGTCGCCAGGGGTTCCTGATTCGACCCCGGCCCAGGGAGAAACGGATCATGTCGATCATCGCGTGGATCGTTTTGGGTTTGATTGCCGGCTTCATCGGCAGCAAGATTGTGAACAAGCAGGGCGAAGGCCTGCTTCTCAACATGGCGCTCGGGATCATCGGCGCGCTGGTCGGCGGCTTCCTGTTCACCTCGATCGGGCAGACCGGCGTTACCGGCTTCAACATCTACAGCATATTCGTCGCCATCGTCGGCGCGGTGGTCGTGCTGCTGATCTATCAGGCCCTGACCGGCCGCCGCGGGATCGGATAGCCGAAACCGCACAACATCATCACTCCGCCGAGGGAACCTCGAAGCGGGCCCAGTCCTGGCGCCGGGGGTGCAGCGTGACGCCGCCGGCGACCAGCGGCGCGCCCGCGGCCAGCGCATCGGCCACGCGGTCGAGCCGCAGCGTCGCGAGCCCGCGGCCCTCGACGCCCGAACCCATCGTGCCGACCTGCTTGCCGCCGGCCTCGACCGGCGCGCCGGGCTCCGGCGGGAAGCCGTCATAGGTCACGCTTACGATGCGGGTGCGCGCGGTGCCGCGATGGTGCATGCGCGAGACCACTTCCTGGCCGATATAGCAGCCCTTGTCGAAATCGACGCCGCCGAGCTGGTCCATGTCGGTCTCGTGCGGGAAGGCGTCGCTGTAGATGAAGTCGGCGCCGCCGCGCGGCACGCCGAGGGCGATGCGGTGATTCTCGTAGGCGGCGGCATCGACGAGTTCGGCGCCGATTTCTGCCGCCGCTGCCGCGGCATTTTCCGCTGGCAGGATCATGCGCGCACCCAAAGCGGGGAGGCGGGGATCGGGGCAGCCGTGATCGGCCACGGCGCCGGCCTCATCCCAGAGCGCCAGCACGCCGAGCGCGTCCGACTGGTCTTCGACGGTGATCTTGGCGCGCAGCTTGTAGAATCGCAGCCGGTCGGCGAGCGCTTTTGCAAGCGGGCGCGGGCAGTCGAGAAACAGGCCGCCGCCGTCCGCTTCTGCCGCCTCCACGACGATGAAGTCGGCGATGATCTTGCCTTGCGGCGTCAGCAGCGCGGCGAAGCGCGCCTGCTGCGGCGACAGCCCGTCGAGATCGGCGGTCACCAGATTGTTGAGAAAGGATTTTACGTCGGCGCCGGTGAGCCTGACGACGCCCCGGTCGGGCAGCAGCGCAGCTTTCATGGCCAAGGTCCCGCAGACTATGCGTGAGCGCGTAGCCTACGCTACCGCATGCTGCAAGGTAGGGAGCCGGCGGCCGATCCTCAACGTCCGTTGTGGACGCCCCGGTTGCCGTTGCTCTACTGGCGCACCGTCGGGATCGAATACTCGCCGTTGCGGATGCGGGTGGAAAGCCCCTCCGCATATTGGGCGGCGGCCTCTTCGCCATAGGTCTGCACGAGTTCCGCCATGGCGGTGAACAGGCAGACCTGAACGAGGCAATCGGAATCCACCCCTTCGGTCAATGCCTCGATCCATGCTTCCCGCACATAGCCGAGCGCGACGCGCTTCTGTTCCTGTTCCGGAAGCTCGTCGGCGGACGCCAGTCCTCGAATCATTCGGCTTTGCCCCCGCATCTGATTTGGCGGCGAAACGAATCGCCGCGCGCCACTGTTAACAAAACTTACCACGAGCGAATCGCGGGGCGAGCCGTTTCCTACAAAAGGGTTAACGCGGACCCCCGGATTTCATTTTTACCGGTCAGTTGGCGTAGCGGGAGGTGATCTCGCGAGAGATGCGCGCGCCCTCGTCGAGATAGCGCTCGATCGCGATCTCCGCGGCCGGCGTGCAGGTCCGGTAGGTCTGCTGAAAGCCGCGATAGCCGCGGTTGAAACTCGCGATCAGCCGGTCGCGGCGCGGGCCGTCCGGCGCTTCGGCGTCGAGCAGCGCCTGCATCTCGCTGCGCCATGCCTGCCCTTCATTGGCGCCGCAAAGCTGGCGCAGGTACTGCAATGCGCCCAGGATCTCGGCGAGCCGCCCCAGATCACGATCATAGGGCGCAGGCGGGCTCGCGCCGCGCGACTCGGCGAGGCCCAGTGCGAGCAAACAGCAGACAGCGAGGAGATAGCGCCGAAGCATGGGGATCCAGGCAAAAGTGCGCAACCTATGCGCTGCGCGGGCGGCGTAAGCAAGGCAGCCGCTGCCGATGCTACGGCTCGCCGACGAGCGTGGCCGCTGTCTCGACGATCTCGGCCAGCCCCTCGGTGGTCTGGAAGCCGGCGACCTCCGCCGGCATGACCCAGAGCGCTTCGCTGAGTTCGTCGTTCAGGACGACCTGGCCGGCGCGCCAATGCGCGGTAAAGGCCATGATGACGAAATGCCGGAGCACCCGTCCGTGCGCGTCGCGCTGGATGAATTCGCGGTGGCCGGCGAGCGGTCCCGGTTCGATCACGAGGCCGGTCTCTTCCAGCACTTCCCGGCAGACGGCCTGGTGCAGGGTCTCGCCCGTCTCCACCACGCCGCCGGGGAGCGTGTAGACGGGATGCGTCATCGCCCGCGCCCGGCGCACGATGAGGATACGGCCCTCGCGGAAAATGGCGGCGCTGACGGCAAGGAACGGCCGATCGGGATAGGCGCGCGGGTCGGCTTGCTGGTTCACGGCTGCAGGATGGCGTCCACCGCGGCTTGCGACTCCTGGATGGAGGCGGCCGGGCCGCTGAATTCCTGACCGTGAATGACCGCATTGGCAAGGGCTACCAGACGCTTCAATTCGGCGGTGGTTTCCACGGCGACGTGCGCGGCGTCGCCCGGTGCGAGGTCGGCGGCGAGAACGGCCTGCGCCGCCAGCACGGCGGATTTCATCGCTTCGCACAGCGCATCGAAACGCCGGCGGACTGACGGCGCCGCGAGATCATAGGCCGCGATCGCGAGTTCCCGCTGCTTGAGCTGGGACCGTGTGAAGTGCTCGTGGTAGCCGAGCGGGCGCCAGTCGGCGAGGTCCTCGCGGCACTCCGGCATCGACGGCAGCATCTCGAGCAGCATGATCGCTTCGTTGAAGTGATTGAGGTAGTCGGTCGAGAGCCCGGTCAGCGGATTGATGTTGGCTTCCGCAAGGCTGAACGGGTCGGCCGCAAGGCAGAGCGTCAGGGGCTCCTCTCCGGGAGCCTCGCGGGCGACAGCGGTCATGCAAGCAGTCCTTGCCCGGAGCGGGCGCCAATGACTTGAATTATGCGCGCCAGTGTTGCGGACCCAGGGTTAATGACGGATTAATCTTTGCGGCGGGTCGGTGACAGGCAGGCCCGTAGGTTCCCGGTATTTGCGGTCTTGAACGGCCTGCGCCAGCGGCGCGACCAAGGCTCAAGGAGCCTTCGCGACGCTCGTTCTGGGACCTGCCAATTGACTTGCCAAGCGACTTGCCAAGTCACTTGCCAATCCCCGGCTTTGCTCATAGGTTCCGGCCGGCTCGCGAGGGCGTCCGACGACGCCTCTACGCATGTGCAGCTGTAGCTCAGTTGGTTAGAGCGCCGGTCTGTGGAACCGGAGGTCGGTGGTTCGAGCCCACCCAGCTGTACCATCCGCATTCGAGCCGATTTCCAGCCAGATCGACTGCCAGCAACCCGCCCCCTGCGTCGCCAGCGGGCCTGCCGATGCGTTTGCTGACGAGCACATCACCCGCAGCACTCATTTGCCGCCGGCAATCTGCGTCAGATGCGAAGCAACGGGCCGTAACGGACGGTGCTCCGGAACGACTCATCCCAAGCCCGTGCTCGGCCTGAACAAACGTTCAGAAAACAAAATGTTAGCGGTCATGAACGCGGTCGGGACCTGCCGCGACTGAAAGGCATCGCGCCTTTCGCACAACAGTTCATCTCTCACGGAGACAGGTCCATGATCCGGAAATTCCTCATTGCCGCAGCGGCCGTCGCGGTCGTCGGCGGCGCGACCATCGTCACTTTCGATGACGCTTCCGCCCAGCGCGGCGGTGGCTTCTCGCGTGGCGGCGGTGGCGGCGGGTTCTCTCGCGGCGGCGGCGCCATGCGGTTTGGCGGTGGCGGCATGCGCGTCGGTGGCGGCGGCATGCGTCGCGCCAGCAGCGGCGGCATCGGCCGCCCCGGCATGCGCCCGGGCCGTCCGGGTGTTGGTCGGCCTGGCGTTGGTCGCCCCGGTGGCGGTCGCCCCGGCGTCGGCCGTCCGGGCGGACACAAGCGCCTCGGCAGCGGCGGCGGAAGCCACAGCCGCTACGGGAGCGGTGGCGGCGGCCATCGGCGCCTCGGAAGCAGCGGCGGGAGCCACAAGCGCTTCGGGAGCCATGGTGGCGGCCACAAGCGGTTCGGCAGCTACGGCGGAAGCCATAAGCGCTTCGGAAGCCACGGCGGGCACCGCCGCGTGGGGAGCTACGGCGGACATCGCCGGTTCGGCAGCTACAACCACTTCCGGCGCTGGAGCTGGGGTGGCCAGCACAACCGCCGCTGGAGCTGGGGTCACCGGCGTCACTGGAGCTGGGGTGGTGGTTATGTGGGCGTCCCCGCGGTCGCTCCGGCGGTGTCGGCTCCGGCCTATGTCGCTCCGGTCCGCACCGGCCCAGCCTGCTACACCTGCGGCGGGTGGACCCAGAACGGCTGCTACATGACCTATCGCAAGGTCATCGACGAGAACGGCAACCCGCAGCTCAAGTGCGTGGAAGCCTGCGACGAGGAACCGGCGGCCCCGCCGCCGGCCTGAGCAGCAACTGACTGAAACGACTGCGGCGGGCGTTCGATGAGCGCCCGCCGCAGGCATTTGTCGACTGTCTCAGCGACCCGGAACCTGCAGCCCGCGCTCGACCAGCAGCTTCCAGGTCTCTTCCGCATCTTCGGCAAAGGCGAACAGGTCGAGGTCGCGCTGCGCGATCATGCCTTCGGCCGCCAGCACATCGAAGTTGATCACGCGCGTCCAGTACGCCTTGTCGAAGCAGACGATCGGCACCGCCGGCATCTTGCCGGTCTGCACCAGCGTGAGCAGTTCGAACAACTCGTCCAGCGTGCCGAACCCGCCAGGGAAAACAACCAGCGCCCGCGCGCGCATCGCCAGATGCATCTTGCGCATCGAAAAGTAGTGGAACTGGAACGTGAGATCGGCGGTGGTGTAGGCGTTGGGCTCCTGCTCATGCGGCAGGCGGATGTTGAAGCCGACCGCCGGCGCGCCGACGTCATGCGCACCCTGCGCTGCCGCTTCCATGATGCCGGGCCCGCCGCCGGTCGCGATGACGTTGTGGCGCACGCCGTCGATCGGGGTCAGTGCGCCGCCGCGCTCGGAGACGATCCGCCCGAGTTGCCGCGCCTGCTCGTACCACCAGGCAGCCCTTTCGCCCGGACGCGGGGTCGCGCCCGGCGGCATCGGAGCGCTGGCAGCGTCCGGATCACCGCTCCCGCCGGGCATTACCCGCGCGCTGCCGAACACGACGACGGTGGAGCCGACACCCCAGTCGCGCAGCCGTTCTTCCGCCTTGGCGTATTCGAGCAGAAAGCGCACCCCGCGCATCGAATCTCCGAGCAGGAATTCGGCGTCGAGCGCAGCGAGGCGGTAGGAGCGGGAATGCCGTTGATGATGGTTGCTGGCCATGGTTGCCTATGTCCCCGATTTTCTGCCACGCTGGCGTCAATGGTATTGGTTGACCCCGCCGCGGAGGGGTGCTTCCTGTCATGAGAAATGCCGCTCTTTGGCGGCATAATCAAAGTTCAAAACGGTTCAAGGAGGACGAGATGGTTTCGCGACGGAATTTTCTGGCAGGCTCGGCAGTGGCGGCATTGACCGTGGGTTCGTTCCGGCCCGATTTGGCCTGGTCCCAGACGATTCCGCAGTTGCAGATGTTCGTGCCGGCCGCTCCCGGCGGCGGCTGGGACCAGACTGCCCGCGTCATGGAACTGGTGCTCAAGAACGAAAAGTTGATCGGCGGCGCGCAGATCACCAACGTCCCTGGCGCTGGTGGCGCGGTCGGCCTGCCGCAATTCGTCAATCAGTGGAAGGGCCGCCAGAACGCGCTGATGGTCGGCGGGCTGGTGATGATCGGTGCGCTGCTCGCCAACAAGTCGCCCATCAAGGTCACGCAGACCGTTCCGGTCGCCCGGCTTACGGGCGAGTTCGAAGTGCTGGTGGTGCCGGCCGGGTCGCCGTTCAAGACTGCGAAGGATTTCGCCGACGCGCTCAAGGCCGATGCGACCAAGGTTTCCGTCGCAGGCGGGTCGGCCGGCGGCACCGACCACATCATGCTCGGCATGATCGGCAAGGCGCTCGGCGTGGCGCCGAAGAATCTCAAATATGTCGCCTATCCCGGCGGCGGGCCGGCCGTGGCCGCGCTCCTGGGCGGCCATGTCAGCGCGGGCATCTCCGGGTTCGGGGAATTTGCCGAACAGGTCAAGGCCGGCAAGCTGCGCGCGCTCGGCATCTCCGCCGACAAGCGGCAGGAAGGCATCGACATCCCGACGCTCAAGGAGCAGGGCATCGACGTCGAACTGTTCAACTGGCGCGGCGTCTTCGCCCCTCCCGGTGTCTCCAATGATGCGCGCCAGGCGATGATCGCGCTGATGGAGAAGATGACCGCCAGCGCCTCCTGGAAGCAGGAGACGGAGAAGCGCGACTGGACCTCGATCCCGCTCTTCGGCGACGCATTCGCAAAATACGTCCAGGACGAAATGGCGCGCGTCGAAGCGATCCTCAAGGATCTCGGCCTCGCAAGCTGAGGACGTTCAGGGCTTCCTGCAAAAGACAGCAACGCCCGCCGGGCGTTGCTGCGCTTCGCAAGCCGGCGGTCAGGGGCACTGCTTTCCGTTACAATCTGACGCATGCTCTCGACGACGCTCGGCGCATGCCGAGAGCTTCCGGCGCTTGAACGCATAAGCCAACGAAAGAGCGAGCGATGGCAGCCGAAACGATACGCAGAAAAGGGATCGCGATTCCCGAGATGCTGATCGCGGTCGGCCTGCTCGTGCTCGCGGGTCTTGCGCTCCTTCAGACATGGGCGATACCGGAGACGCCGATCTATGCGAGCGTAGGGCCGACAGTCTTTCCCTATGTCGTCGTATGCGGCCTCGCCGTGTTCTCCGTTTTCATGATGGTCGAGGCTTTTCGCGGCGGCTGGCAGCCCGAGGAAGAGGCGGAGGTCCCGATCGACTGGCGCGCGCTCGGCTTCGTCGTTGCCGGTCTGGTCGCCAATGTTTCGATCATCTCCTGGGCTGGTTTCACAGCCGCTTCGACGGTGATGTTCGTGCTGATCGCCTACGGCTTCGGCAGCCGTACGCCGCTGCGCGATGCGGCCATCGGCTTCGTGATCGCACTCGCCGCTTATTTCGGCTTCGCTAAGGCGCTCGGCGTCAATATCGGTGCGGGCATCATCGAACGGTTCCTGGGCGGCTAGTGTGGTGGTTCGGCAGTCCGCTTCATTGTCACAGCGCACTCTGTAAGCGGACTGCCGAACCCAAACCACACTAGAGCATTTTCCGGTGAAGTGGATACCGGTTCACCGTTAGAAAATGCGACCAGACAATAACTTCTAGAGCGTGATCCGATTCAACTTTGAACGGATCATGCTCTAGATTCATAGGTTTGCTAGTGTCCTTCGAATCCGAAGTCCGCTCACGAGCAAGCCGCAGAATGAAGCGGACTTCGGATTCGGGACGCTAGCGACTCATGGATACGCTTTCGCATCTCGCCAACGGCTTTGCCGTCGCCTTCACTCCCGCCAATCTGTTGTGGTGTCTGCTCGGCACGACACTGGGAACCGCCATCGGCGTGCTGCCGGGTCTCGGCCCGGCGCTCACCATCGCCCTGTTGCTGCCGATCACCTTCCAGGTCGATGCGACCGCCGCCTTCATCCTGTTCGCCGGCATCTATTACGGCGCGATGTATGGCGGCTCGACCACGTCGATCCTGCTCAATACGCCGGGCGAGAGCGCGACCATCGTCACCGCGCTCGAAGGAAACAAGATGGCGCGCTCGGGCCGCGCGGGCGCGGCGCTCGCGACCGCGGCCATCGGCTCGTTCATCGCCGGCACCGTGGGCACCATCGGCATCACGTTCCTTGCGCCGGTCGTGGTCGACTTCGCCCTGCGCTTCGGGCCGGCGGAATACTTCTCCCTGATGGTGCTGGCCTTCGTCACCGTCTCGGCCGTGCTCGGCTCGTCGGCGGTGCGCGGGCTCGCGGCCCTGTTCTTCGGCTTCTATGTCGGGATGATCGGCATCGACCTGCAGACCGGCCAGCCGCGCTTCACGATGGGCATCCCGGAACTTCTCGACGGCGTCAATGTGATCGTGGTCGCGGTCGGGTTGTTCGCCGTCGGCGAGACGCTCTACGTGGCCTCGCGCCGCTATGCGGGCCAGGACGAGATCATTCCGCTGAAGGGCTCGCTCTACATGACCCGCGAGGAGTGGTCGCGCTCCTGGAAGGCGTGGTTGCGCGGCGCGGGCATCGGCTTTCCCATCGGGGCGATGCCGGCCGGCGGTGCCGAAGTGCCGACCTTCCTTTCCTACTGGCTGGAGAAGCGGCTTTCCAAGAAGCCGGAGGAGTTCGGGACCACCGGCGCGATCGAAGGCGTTGCGGGGCCGGAAGCGGCCAACAACGCTTCGGCAGCGGGCGTGCTGGTGCCGATGCTGACGCTCGGCCTGCCGACCTCGGCGACAGCTGCCATCATGCTGTCGGCGTTCCAGAGCTACGGCATCAATCCCGGCCCCTTGCTGATGCAGTCGCAGCCGGCGCTGGTCTGGGGCCTGATCGCAAGTCTCTATATCGCGAATATCATGCTGCTGGTACTGAACCTGCCGTTGATCGGCGTCTGGGTGCGTATCCTGAAAATCCCCGCGCCGCTGCTCTATGCAGGCATCCTGGTGTTCGCGACCATCGGCACCTATGGGATCTCGAATTCGCCGGTCGATCTCATCCTGCTCTACATCATCGGCGTGATCGGCTTCCTGATGCGGCGCTTCGACTTCCCGACCGCGCCGGTGATCATCGGCATGATCCTGGGACCGCTGGCGGAGACCGAGTTCCGGCGCGCGATGACGATCTCCAACGGCGACT
>Ga0182739_1000640_pt1 | contig 42471 bp, 40 predicted proteins | sample eDN5th30CBELigBY_FD_128873 | JGI IMG/M metagenome (GOLD analysis project Ga0182739, IMG submission 128873) | Enriched backyard soil microbial communities from Emeryville, California, USA - eDNA 5th pass 30_C BE-Lig BY (version 2) (version 2) | ecosystem: Environmental > Terrestrial > Soil >... | reverse complement strand
CATTCGACAGGATAATATTATTGTCGGCTATGTCACGTATCTCTATCCAGATCCTTTGGAACGCTGGTCTGAGGATCGGATTCCGAATATGATTGAGCTTGGCGCCATTGAAGTCATTCCTTCTTTTAGAGGATCCGGCTCCGGCAAAAAATTATTGGAAGTATCATTTATGGATGATGCAATGGAAGATTATTTAGTCATTACAACTGAATATTACTGGCACTGGGATTTAAAAGGGACAGGTTTATCCGTGTGGGAATACCGGAATATGATGGAGAGAATGATGACATCCGTCAATTTCGAGTATTATGCAACAGATGATCCTGAAATCACTTCCCATCCTGCCAACTGTCTCATGGCGCGTGTGGGGGCACGTGTTGGAACTGAGACATTGGAGAGATTTGACAGACTTCGCTTTAGAAATCGTTTCATGTATTAATTCTTATCACAAAGGGGAATGAACTATGATTGTCGAAGAAATTATGCAAAGAGAGATACATACACTCCTGCCTGAAAACACAGTACGTGATGCTGTCGGGCTAATGCGGGATAAAAATATCCGTCATGTGCCGATTGTAAACAAAGAGAATCTTGTTGTAGGCATCATTACAGACCATGACTTGAAAAACGCTTTGCCTTCCCGGTTACGCGAAGAACCGGACTCTACGATTTATGATGCTCCAATCGAGAAAATCATGGTCAAAAATCCGATTGTCGGCCACCCGCTAGACTTCGTTGAAGAAGTAGCCATGACTTTTTATGATGCTAAAATCAGCTGTTTACCTATTGTTACTGCCGGAAAACTGATTGGTATCGTCACGACGACTGATTTACTATATACTTACATCGAATTAACAGGCGCACATAAACCCGGATCTAAAATTGACATTCGGGTAAATGACAAGCCGGGTATGCTGTTTGAAATAACAAAAGTATTCCATGATAACAAGGCAAATGTATTAAGTGTTCTCGTATATCCTGATGGTGAAAATAAGAAGTCCCGAATTGTAAGTGTCCGTCTGCAAGTAATCAATCCGCTGCATATTATTGAAGAGTTGCGTAAGCAAGGATACGATGTATTGTGGCCAAACTTGCCTGGCGTTACATTATGAAAAAAGCTGTATTTATTTATTCACCAGAACAACTCACTTACAAATTTTCGGACACACACCCGTTTAACCACAAACGGTTACACTTAACGATTGATTTATTGAAAAATATCGGTGCACTCAAGGATGAGGATATTGTCCCTGCCCGTATTGCGACAGATGAAGAAATTGCGCTGGCCCACGACATGCAATATATCGAAATCGTAAAAAAAGCTGGTCATGGCGAGTTAACACCCCAGCAAGGGGAACCATATGGTATTGGAACAGAGGATACACCGATATTCAAAAATATGCATGAAGCAAGCGCACTGCTCGTTGGCGGTACATTGCAGGCAGTCGATCAAGTACTGCAAGGTAAATCTCAGCATGCTTTAAACTTGGGCGGCGGACTTCATCACGGTTTCCGTGGAAAAGCATCCGGTTTTTGCATTTATAATGACAGCAGCGTAGCGATTAAATATATTCAGGAAAAGTATGGGCTACGCGTTTTGTATGTAGATACTGATGCACATCATGGCGATGGTGTTCAATGGTCCTTTTATGATGATCCGAATGTATGTACATTATCGATTCATGAGACAGGCCGCTATTTATTCCCTGGTACAGGCAATATAACAGAGCGCGGGAACGGTGAAGGATACGGGACTTCTTTTAACTTCCCTATTGACGCATTTACAGAGGATGAGAGCTTCCTGGAAATATATGAACAGTCCATGCGTGAAGTATTTGAATTTTTCAAACCCGATGTCGTCTTGACGCAAAATGGTGCAGATGCCCATTATTTTGATCCGCTCACACATTTGTACGGGACAATGAACATTTACAAAGAAATACCAAAGCTTGCGCATAAATTGGCACATGAATATTGTGAAGGTCGCTGGATTGCAGTTGGCGGCGGTGGCTATGATATTTGGCGGGTCGTTCCGCGTGCTTGGTCACATATTTGGACTGAGATGACCGATCAGCCTGCCCCGACTGGACCGTTACCGCAGCAATGGCTCGATAAATGGCAGACGGAATCGCCTGTTCCTCTAATACCGACTTGGCATGATCCACAACCTTTATATGATCCGATTCCGCGTAAAGCTGAAATTGAGGAAAAAAATGCACGAATGCTTGAAAAAGCCCTACATATAATTCGTACAGAAAAAAACCGTTTATAATGTTGCTATAAATTCCGGGTGAAATTATAGATATATAATAAAGCAAAAGCGCCTGTCAGCTGTTGACAGGCGCTTTTATTATTTACTTGAACCGCGTTTTTCTATGCGGTGTGGTAAGATGACATGTTGCTGTTCAACTTCCTCTTTGTTCATATACTTCGTTAATAAGCGCATTGCAACTGCTCCGATATCGTATAAAGGCAATACAACACTTGTCAGTCTAGGTCGTACCATGCGCGCTAGTTTTGAATTTTCGAAGCTGATGATTTCCACATCATTCGGTACATTTTTCCCGCTATCTTGAATGCCATGGACTAATCCAATTGCCAACTCATCATTCCCGACAAAAATGGCAGTAGGCGGTTGCTGTAGTTCACTTAAATTCGCCCAGCTTTCCAATCCATCGTCATAAGAGCCATCTCCGGCATCAATTAAAGCATCATCTATTTCTATGTTTGCTTTTTTAAGGGCATCTTTATAGGCAGCAAGTTTATGCTGACCATTCACTGTATACTTTAACGGCCCTGATACAAATGCAATTCTCGTATGTCCATTATTAATAAGTGTTTCTACAGCTTCAAATGCCGCATTATAATAGTCAATATTTACAGAAGCTACTTTTTCAGTAGAACTGATAGACCCTGCCAATACAATCGGTACAGGGCAAGCCTCCACCGCCCGTTGAATAGTGTCTGTTACCTCTTCACTCATCATCACAATGCCATCAACTTGCTTCCCTAGCATCGTATCAAGTAACGTTAGTTCTTTTTCTTCATTTTGATCTGAATTCGCCAAAATAATGTTATAGCGGTACATTGTCGCAATATCTTCAATGCCTCGAGCAAGCTCGGCATTTAAATTATTCGAAATATCAGGGATGATGACTCCTACTGATGTTGTTTTTTTACTTGCTAAGCCACGTGCTACTGCATTTGGACGATATTCCAGACGCTCTATCACTTCCAACACTTTTTTTCTTGTTGCAGGCTTAACATTTTGATTTCCATTTACTACGCGAGATACGGTTGCCATTGATACATTCGCCTCACGTGCAACATCATAAATTGTGACAGTCAAAAGTTTCTCCCCCTTTTTTATCTTAGTGATACAAGTTTTTCAAATTGACTAGTAATACTAATTGTTATGTATAGCTTCATCATATAATATTTTCATTTCTCTTTTCAATCCAAAACCTAGTGAATACCTGGTTTTTTCATCAATTGTCTTAAAATATTCAAAAAATATGCCATCAACACGGAAGCACTTGCGAAAAATACAGAAAGGCCCATGTTGAAATGACTCAACATGGGCTTATTAATATTTATTTTGACACTTCGTATTGTTTCATGAATTTTAATAGTTCATCGTAGTATGCATTGAATGTCGGGATATCCATTTGCTGTTGCTGATCCGATAATGCGATTGATGGATCTGGATGCACTTCTGCCATGACACCGTCTGCTCCAATAGCGATTGCCGCTTTTGAACATGGCAACAATAAATCACGGCGACCTGTAGAATGCGTCACGTCTACCATTACCGGTAAATGAGTTTCTTGTTTTAAAATCGGAACTGCCGAAATATCCAATGTGTTACGAGTAGCTTTTTCATATGTGCGGATACCGCGTTCACATAAAATAATGTTTTCATTACCTTTTGACATGATGTATTCTGCTGCATGGATGAACTCATCAATTGTTGCTGCAAGACCGCGTTTTAATAATACAGGCTTATTCGTTGATCCAGCCGCTTTTAATAGTTCAAAGTTTTGCATATTACGGGCACCGATCTGAATGACATCAATGTAATCTAATGCATGATCTAAATCAGCTGGTGTTACGATTTCTGTGATAACACCTAAACCGTATTCTTTTGAAACATCTTTTAGAATTTTAAGCCCGTCCAGACCTAAACCTTGGAAATCATACGGTGATGTACGTGGTTTGTATGCACCGCCACGGATCAGTTTTAATCCTTTTTCCTGGATTGTTGCAGCTACTGCGGCAACTTGTTCATATGATTCAACCGCACATGGTCCAAATACGAAAGAAGGAGCACCTGTACCGATTAATTCACCATTAACATTAATGACAGTATCTTCTGACTTTTCTTTACGTGAAACGAGTAATTCTTTTTTCTTTTCTGCTTCTAATTGTTTAAGCGCTGTTTTGAAGATTTGTTTAAAAATATAATCAACCGTCATTTGATTTAACGGACCGTTATTGTTTTCTTTAATTAAGTCAAGCATATGACGCTCGCGTAGCGGATCATAGCGATTCACACCTTGTTTTTCTTTAATCTTACCAATTTCTTCTACTACAGTTGCACGTTCATTTATTAAACGTAAAATTTCTAAGTTCAGGCTGTCAATCTGGCTACGTAAGCTTTCTAAATCTTGTTGATGCATATTCCTCTACCCCTCTTCTTTGCGTATCCGGCACTTTCAGTTAAATAAAAAGTATGATACATTTTTAAGTAATAATCTTATTATAATCAAACTATTGTAGAATGTCACGCATTTTTAATTTAGCGCTTCAACTCGCTAAAGTATATTGTGATAATAATAGAAAGGAAGCGTTTTCATATGGCAAACAAATTGTTCGCACTTGATATTGGAACACGGTCCGTTGTCGGCATTATTTTAGAGCAGCATGCAGACACCTACCATGTTGCCGATATATTAGTAAAAGAACATAAAGAGCGTGCAATGGTTGATGGCCAAATACATAACGTCCTGTATGTAGCGGAGCTAATACAGGAGATCAAGACTGAATTGGAAGAAACGCATGGTCCTTTGGAGAAAGTGAGTGTAGCAGCAGCCGGGCGTGCATTAAAGACCGAACAGGCCAGTGTTTCCATTTCTATTAAAAACCGACCGATCTTTACGGAAGAAGATATTAACCGCCTGGAGCTGCAAGCCGTTCAGCAGGCGCAGCAACAATTATTGCTCCATAAGGAAGATACAAAAAATAACCATTATTATTGTGTCGGCTATTCCGTTTTATATTTCCGTTTGGATGGTGAAGAAATTGGAAGCCTCCTTGATCAGCAAGGTGATGAAGCATCCGTTGAAGTGATTGCCACTTTCCTGCCACGTGTTGTAGTGGAATCATTGCTTGCCGCATTAAAGCGAGCCGATTTGGAGATGGAGGCGCTCACGTTAGAACCGATTGCCGCAATCAATGTCCTTATTCCACCATCAATGCGCCGCTTAAATGTTGCACTTGTTGATATTGGTGCCGGAACTTCGGATATTGCCATCACAGACAAAAGTACGGTTGTCGCATACGGAATGGTGCCGACTGCCGGTGATGAGATTACCGAAAGTTTAAGTGACCATTATTTACTGGATTTCCCGGTCGCTGAAATGGCAAAGCGCCAATTGCATACGAGCGAGGAAATTCTCATCCAGGATATTTTAGGATTTGACGAACATTACCCACGGGAAGAAGTAATTAAAGCAATATACCCTGCAATTGAAAATTTGGCAAAGTCCATTGGCGAGGAAATTTTAAGGTTAAACAATAACATCCCACCAAAAGCGGTCATGTTAGTTGGCGGCGGGAGCTTAACACCCCGCTTGCCGGAAGAAATCGGCAAAACACTAAATTTGCCGGCTAACCGTGTGGCGGTACGTGATGTGAATGCCATACAGAATTTAACACGCGCACACAATATTGCTGCAACGCCTGAGCTTGTGACACCGATTGGAATTGCGATTGCTGCACAAAAAGCGCCGATTCATTACATGTCAATTCAAGTGAACGAACAAATCGTAAGACTATTTGAATTAAAGGAAATGACTGTCGGTGATGCATTTTTGGCTGCGAATATTAGAGCAAAACAATTATACGGCAAGCCAGGACATGGATTGTCGATAACAGTGAACGGTCAAAATGTTTTCGTGCCTGGTGAACATGGTCAGCCTGCACAAATTATACTCAATGGGGAAAATGCCTCGATTAAATCTCTTATTAAAAATGGAGATCAAATAAAACTGATTCCAGGAAAAGATGGGACAGCCGCAGCTGTTACTATTGGAGATATTATTGACCATGCTTCCGTCATGACTGTGACAATTCAAGAAAAGCCATATAATATTGAACCGAAAGTATTTGTAAACGGTAAAATCGTCAAACTCGATACACCTATACAGGACCGAGACGTAATTGTCGTCGAAACAATCGAAACGGTAGAAGATGCATTGAGGTCATTGAACCAATCTGTGCATATGCAGCAGTTCCAATCTTATTTTGTTCATATCGACGGGAAACCTGTATCATTCCCTGATTTTTCATCACAGCTTTTCATTAACGGAAAGCTAGGGAAACTGCATTACCCTATTCAAAATGGGGATATTATTACATTTGAACAACGCCATTTACCGACAGCTGAACAAATTGCAGCACATTTAAATTTATTGCTGGAAGAAAAAGCGATCGTATCGTTTCAGCATGAACAAGTCGAACTTGTAAAAGTAGCCCGTGAGTTTTTACTAAACGGTCAAGTAGTCCAACATGAAGCAATTGTGCCGAATGGGGCTACAATTAATATTATCGAGAAAGATACAAGCAAGTGGATTTATCAGGATGTCTTTCGATTTTCCAACTGGCAGCTACCTGCAACATTTAAAGGGTCATTTACGATTTTACGGAATGGACAGCCCTCTTCGTTTGATGCCGAAATATTCGGTGGTGACCAATTGGAAATTCAGCTAACGGATCAACCGGTTATTGAATAAAATAAAAAACGGCTCCCCATATTTTGGGAGCCGTTTTTCTTATTGTACATCTGTATGGCGTGTTGAGTTTGGTGCGATATCCGGGTCTGTATTTACACTATCCGGATCCGGAGATTCAGCAGCAAGTACTTCTTCATCGACCATTTTGTCTAATGGTAATGGTTCCTCACCTTCCGATGAAGCTGTTCCATCATCCATAACAGGTGGTTGTTTTGCTGTCTTTGCTTTTACTTTTTCAACAATTGAAGAAGACTGCTCTTTTAATTGCGTTGAAAGCTGTGCTGTCTTTTCCTTTGCAGTACCAGAAAGCTCAATACTCTTATCTTTTAATGTAACAGCTTGTACCGCCACATCATTACGCATTTCACTGCCTGTCTTCGGTGTCAGTAATAATGCTGTCGCTACACCGACAATACCGCCTACCAATGCTCCGATAACAAAATCCTTAACATGAATTTTTTCATCATCATAAATCGAATCATTTAATCGGTTATAATCATAGCGTGTTTCTTCCATTTTAAAAACTCCCCCTTGTTATTGAATGTCGTTTCCCTTATTACTTGCGTTTTAAGAAACCAAACTTTGACTTTTGGCCTAAATTTGGTGGTGTTTCATTTGTTTTAGTACTCGTATACACAATATCTTCTTCATTAATCGGCTTGCGCTGACGCCATTGATCTGCAATCCCCATTGCTACATTACTCCATTGAACGACTTGCGCAATCTTGTCTTCATTTTTATGCACTTCTGTTGAGATCGATGTTGTAATACGTTGAACGGATGAATTCAAGTTATTAACAGAATCACCAACACCTTTTACAGCATGCATTACTGAATTTAACTTCTCCGATTTATCTGAAATATCATCTGCCAGTGCATTTGTTTTTGTAAGCAGGCTTGTTGTCTCACGTGTAATGCCTTCCATTTGTCCTTCAATACCGGCAACTGTTCCTGCAATTGAATTTAATGTATTCTTCACAGAAAACAATGTCATACCAATACTTACACATAGGACTAAAAATCCGATTGCAGCCACTAATGCCGCAATATAAAGTAATACTTCCATCAAATATAACCTCCTCTATCTAGTTCCATTTATTACATTCGACAAAAATTGCGACAATCCTTTTCCTAGAAAAGCATTTTTTCCGCAAAACCCTCAAGAAATACAAGCTTTTCTTACGTGAATACCATTAATTTGTTATTTATTTATTCACTAAAGGCGAATGACCTTTTTGTCCATGCTTTCATATTCCCCAATCTGTTGATGAATAAAACCCTTTATGGATATAAGTTCTACATTTCCCCGCAATAACGGAAAGCCCAATTGGTTCATTCAAAATACAATATTGGTCGTCATAAGTATTTCACGTTATGTATGGAAAAACAGCTTATCCTTTAGTTTGAGGTTAAGCTGTTTTTCAATTAGTTCAAAATTGCTTCAAAAGCATCTTGATATTTATGAACATCTCCCGCTCCCATGAACAGGAATACGGCATTTTCATGTTTTTTAAGTTGATCAATTGTTTCAAGTGTTAAAACAATACAGCCATCAATTAAGTTTGCTAAATCCTGAATTGAAAGCTCACCTTGTTTTTCACGTGCCGAACCAAAAATATCACATAAGTAGGTTGCGTCGGCACCGCTCAAACTATCCGCAAAGTTTTGTAAAAATGCTTTAGTTCGAGTAAAGGTATGCGGCTGGAATACCGCAACAACTTCACGATCCGGATACTTTTGGCGTGCTGATTGCAAAGTTGCCGCGATTTCTGTTGGATGATGTGCATAATCATCTACTAAAATCGCATTGCCCATTTTCGTTTCAGTAAAGCGACGTTTTACCCCGCCATATGTGTTAAGGCGTTCTTGTATCAGCTTTGCCGGAACCCCTTCATAATGACACAGTGAGATTACTGCCAACGAGTTTAAAATCGTATGATCACCGAATAACGGGATAAAGAACTTACTGTAAAACTCATTTCGAACATAAACATCAAACTCCGTACCTTCCGATGTTTTAACGATATTACGCGCTGAAAAATCATTAGCAGGATCAAAACCGTAGTAGACAACCGGTACATTGGCTTGAATTTTCTGAAGCTGTTCATCATCACCGCAAGCAATAATTGCTTTATTCACCTGTAAAGCAAGCTGTTGGAAAGCATCATATACATCATCAATGCTCGTGAAATAATCCGGGTGATCAAAATCAATATTTGTCATGATTGCATAATCCGGATGATACGCTAAAAAGTGGCGACGGTATTCGCATGCTTCCATAACAAAATATGAAGCATCTTCTTTACCTGAACCAGTACCATCACCGATTAAATACGATGTCGGCATATAACCGCCTATAACATGGCTCATTAAACCAGTCGTAGACGTCTTACCGTGTGCACCTGTAATGGCAATAGAAGTATAGCGATTGCTGTATTCGCCTAAAAACTTATGGTAGCGAATAACTTCAACACCCAACTCGCGTGCACGAACTAATTCTGGATGATCATCATTAAATGCATTCCCTGCAATAACGGTTAAACCTTCTTTAATATTGTTTTCATCGAAATTTAAAATTTCTATTCCTCGATCACGTAATGGTTGTTCCGTAAAATAATATGTTTCATAGTCGGAACCTTGAACTTCCTCTCCTGCATCAAATAGAATTTGTGCCAGGGAACTCATGCCTGAACCTTTAATACCGGTAAAATGATAGCGTGTCATTATTTATAAAACCCTCCTAGGATACGAAGACCCCATTGAATTATCAATTTATTGTTTCAAAGTATGCCTACATTATAGCACTAAATACACGTTACGATAATTGAACGACAATTCTAATTTTTTATTGTTCAACTTGCTGGTGCATTAGCCTCCGAATTGCTCAAACAGCTCTTCCTCTGTAATATATACATCTCTTGGTTTGCTTCCTTTTGGTTCTGAAACATAACCATGTCGCTCTAACATATCGATTAATCTAGCTGCCCGATTATAGCCAATATGATAACGGCGTTGTAAAAGTGATGTCGATGCTGAGCCTTGTTCAAACACAAATCGGCATACCTCTTCAAACAACTCGTCTTGTTCCTCTATTGTTTCTGAGCGTTTTAATAGTTCTTCCTGTTTAAATATATATTGTGGCTCGCCTTGTTCACGTACATACTCGATTATTTCTTCGATTTCATCATCTGTTACGAATGTACCTTGAATACGTGTTGGAGCCGACATTCCATTTCCTAAATATAGCATATCTCCTCGACCGAGCAATCGTTCTGCGCCCTGTGAATCCAAAATTGTGCGAGAGTCGATTTGCGATGATACAGAAAAGGCGATACGCGTTGGAATATTGGACTTGATCAGACCTGTTATAACATCTACAGATGGGCGCTGTGTAGCAACAATTAAGTGTATTCCTGCAGCACGGGCCTTTTGCGTAATTCGTACAATGCTGTCTTCCACATCTTGCGGGGACATCATCATTAAATCTGCCAACTCATCGATGACAATTAATAAGTATGGAAGTTTCTGTGCATACATACCATTTGCATCGCACATTTTATTATATGCTTCTATTTTACGTGCACCGCTATGCATAAATAACTCATAACGTCTTTCCATTTCCTCTACTGCCCATTTTAATGCTGCAGTCGCGGCTTTAACATCTGTAATTACAGGGCTGACTAAATGCGGAATATGATTAAATGGCGCAAGTTCCACCATTTTCGGGTCAATCAGCATCAGCTTTAATTCATTCGGATTTGCTTTATACAGGAGGCTCACTAAAATCGAGTTAATACATACCGATTTACCTGAACCTGTCGCACCGGCAATCAGACCATGCGGCATTTTCCGTAAGTCGATTGTGACCGGCTTCCCTGTTAGATCCAATCCGAGTGCTGCCTCCAGTGGTGAATCCGAATCTTTAAAAGAAGCTGATTCTGTCACTTCCGAAAGGCGAACCGAACGAGAAATCCTGTTCGGAATCTCAATACCGATTGATCGCTTCCCTGGAATTGGCGCATCGATTCGAATATCTTTTGCAGCTAATGCCAATTTAATATCATCCGTTAAATTGCGGACTTTGCTTACCTTTGTACCGTGTCCTACGGTAATTTCAAATTGAGTAACGGCCGGTCCTTGGACTATCGATTCAATTTGAGCCTGGACTTGGAAATGAGACAGTGCTTCCACTAAATTTTCGCCTTGCTCATCCATCCAGTCGCGGTCTTCCACCATTTCCTCTGGCGGTACTAAGTATTCAAGCGGTGGTTTCACATAAGGAATTCTTTTTACTGGTGGTGCTTCTATTACGGTTTCAGCTTCCTCTTCCATCACTTCTTGCGTAGATAATTCTTTTCCATCTGCCGTTTCTTCAACAATTGGCTCTTCCTCTACTTTAACTGACGGTAGTTCTGTCACTTCTTGAATTTCCGGTACTTCCTGAACGTTCAAAGTTTCCGGCACTTCTTCCACTACAGCTTCCGTAGTTGCTGCTACCTCTAATAGCTCTTCAACTTTTTCAGGTATATCGGATTCACGTTCCAGCAACCCTACAGATGTAGAAGTGGATGTGCGCATCGTTTCCTCTTCATACTGATTCGTCGGCTCATGCTTTATAACATGTTCGTTAAAATTGATTTCAGCATTTTCCTGTACTTGTCGTACTTCATTTTGCAATGGCTCTGTTGCTGGATTAACAGCTTCTGCTTCATCATTGTTTCCTTGCTGCACTGTATCCTCTAGTTCTGGATTAGCTTCATCTGTCTGTGCAGTCGGATGAATCATGTTCTCTTGCTTTACTTCATCTACTTTATTTTGTTTGCTTTGCATGCTAAGCTGCTGCTCGACAAATTGTTTTGTCATCAATTTTTGCTTATCTGACTTCAGCATCACCACATTAAACGGAACACGGCTTCTCGTACTGATTGGCTGAACTTCATCCGTTTCTTCCTTCTTCTCTTCAATTACAACGGCTTCTTCAGATGATGGAGGCATTTGCTCCACATTTAAATGACCGATGTGAATCGTTGAATTTTCAATCGTTACATGTTTCACTTGAACATCATTGATTGTTTCTGTAGCTGAAGGTTCGTCTACTACAGCCTCTTCCACTTCATTTTCTACCTCACTAACCGCTTCTGTCAGATGTTCAACTACCTCTTCTTCCATCGGTTGCTGCTCTTCTTCAACTGATTCGTCCGTTTCGCCTAAAATTAATTCTTCCGGTTCAGGTGCTGGATCTGCCTCAGCTTCATATGCAGGTTCTAGTTCAGGTTCTGATTGTGACTCTGGTTCAAGGTTTTCAGTCTGTGAAATTTCTACTTCTTTACTAGACTCGTATATTCCTTGTTCAAGATTTGGCGCAGCTTGTTGTTCTTCCTCATTAGTTGGTATAACAACCTGCTCCATCGCTTGTTCTGCATTATCAGTATGTTCTTGTTCAGTTCGTAATTTAGGTTCCTGCTCTTCTTTTTTTAACTTTTCATCCTGCTGCTTTTCAATTAATTTTTCAATAGGTGACGGTTTTTTAAAACCATGGACAGGTGATGGAACGTCAGTAGGAATAAAACGTTTCCTAATTTCGATCGGTTTTAAAATTTGTTTATTTTCAGTTCTTTCACCACGTACAGGCTTATTGTGACGTATTGCTTCTCGTTCTTCTTTTAAATTTGGCAAACGGCGAACCGGGTCTCTTGTATGTGCTGCATTTGTATGACTTTTCCCTTTACGGCGGCGTTCCAGCAAATCCCGAATGCCGGAGACTTCAACATCATATACTTCCTTCGCAGAATGTTTTTGCAAATAATTCGGTAATGTCAGTTCTTCCTTATCATCATCATAAAAGCGCGTCGTTTGTCGCTGCTCATTTTCCGGTTTTACTGATTGCTCATAATTATCTTCTATTAGAGGAAAACGGAATGCTTTTTTTGGTGCATCAGGTTCTTCATAATAATCTTGCTGCGCTTGTGATTGGTTTGTCTGATTTATATCATCCGATTTTGGTGATTGTTCATACTCATCATATTCTTCATCTGAATCCATTTTAAATAGTTTATTAAATTTATTTTTAATCCAACTCATAAATACCACTTCTTTCCTTAAAAACATTGCCGTACAAATTCCACTATTTGCAACGGTCTTTATTCTTATTTAGATTGCTGTGCATAAATAATATACACCTCAAAAGCATATCATATTTGCCGGTTAAATGCGCTTTGTCGCTGATATTTTTAAGGATAAAAAAAAGTTAGTATGAGAGACTCAGCTCAACATACTAACTTATCGTACTTATTAACGAGTTGGAACTTCGAATGGGCTTCCTACTTCTGCAGAATCATCCAGTACTAAAATCCCTTTTACTTCTGGTGCACCTGGAATTGCCAGTTCACGTGCTGAGCAAAGCATACCGAATGAATCTTCACCACGCAGGTTACCTTCTTTGATCAGTAAACCTGAAGGCATTACAGCGCCAACTTTAGCTACAACTACTTTTTGGCCTGCATCAACATTCGGTGCTCCACATACGATCTGTAATGTTTCATCCCCGACATTTACTTTACAAACACTTAATTTATCTGCATTTGGATGCTTTTCTTTTGTTTCAACATAGCCAACTACAAATTTTGGTGAGAAGTCTACATCCAATGAGATTTCTGCGCCATTTGCTTTTAATGCCGCTTCTAGTTTTTCTACAAGCTCCGGTGTTACTTCCACATTTCCTGCAACATCCAGTTGTACGTACTTACTTGCATTAAAAAGGTTGAAAGCTTTCACTTCACCAGTTGTCTCTTCTTTTAAAATGGCTACATCGCCAGCGCGATCCATCGCTGTTTTTACGATTGACTCCATTGATAATTGAACTAATAGGACATCTCCTACGTGTGCTTTGTTGTAAGCTACTTTCATTTTTCTTCTTGCTCCTTTTTTACTTTGTTTTTCGCTAAAATAAATATTGGTTCTAAATGACCGTTTTCATATACAAATGACAAGCTCGTAATCGGAACCGCGCCAACTGTAAAGAAATGCATCGTCATCTGCGCTAATACATCATACCCTACTTCATTGCGAATATCACCAATAATTAATACATCCTGGTGCGGGACAGATACCGTCATTTCGCCTTCAATTTGGCCTTCCATTTCCTTTAAAAAGCTTTCGTTTAAAATTCGGCTTGCATCATAACCGTCATTCTGATTTAAAAAATAATATACATTGCCCGATACTTCATCACGTTTAACAGAAGTCGGCAATTTTTTTACAGAAAAACGGGCTGCTTCACGTATATGCTCCTCTGTTACATTTAATTTCGATAACATTGACTCATCGATTAAACGATATGTTGTGCCTAGATCAAGCGCATAATAAATACGTGTTTCCGCCGTATGATCTGTCATAATAAACGCATGTCCTTCATTCGACTTTTTAGGGAAAGATGTTGAGCGGATGATCGGATAAACTGATGCCAGTCCAGCAAACCCCTGCTCTTTTTCCCGTTGCATCGCTAAAAAGGTTTGTTCGATTGTATAAATCACTTCATCGATTGCCTGCTGTTTTTTCTTTTCGTACTTCGTTAAAATTTCGGGTAAAGAAATATCCATACCCCGCCCGATTTTTTTATGTTCAAGACGTAATTTATCATGCTTTTCATCGAATGTGAATGTAAAGTTTGCCTCACCTAACTTAGCCTTCAGTTCAGCTACTAACTGTTTCGATTCCATTCAACCACTCCTTTATCTAATCAAAAACGGCTCACAAATGTGAACCGTTCCATTTACTTCATCTATTGTAACAAAAAAGCTATATGATTACTTTCCCTAACGCTTCAACTAGTTAACCACTTTCACTGATTTCACAATTTCCATCATTTCCTTGATTTTATCGTCCATTTTCTTATCCTCGGAAATAGTCGACAATTTCACTCCGCCAATATTTACGATCAGCTCATATTTCTCTTCAGGTAATTTCGTGACAGCAGAAAATCCGAAATGGCCATCCTCTTCGAAAGTTTTTTCTTCCACAATTTCATTTTTATTTTCCTGCTTTAACAAGTCATACTGTAACCGACTGTCTTCCGGTTCATTTTGATTGACGAAAAGTATATAAGAATCTTTTCCGTTCAAAATTGTATAATTCAATTCATCGATTCCTTTTTCAATGCTATATCCTTTTGGTAAATATAGCTCTATATGTCCAATCGTTTTGTTTGCTTCGTTCGTTTCGCTGCTAAATATTGTTTCAGCATTTTCCATCCCAGCTTGTGCCTGTTCTTCGACTGTTTGACTGCATGCTGATAATATAACAACGATTGAAGTAAGCAAAAACAAATGTATCCATTTACGACCCATTGCTTTCCCTCTCTTTCAAACGTTCAATCGTATCATAATAATTTTTCAAGCCGTATTGCAACGAATGTGCTTTACATCTGATCCTTTTGCTCTTTATTCATTTTAAATAAAATTTGACCGACTAATAATTTCACAATATGTTCAAACATTTCCTGACGGTCAATTAAATTATTTGAGAAAATACCGACTGCTCCTTGATGATGGCGAATATTTTCGCTATTTGTATAGACGTCCATCACCGGCCCAAGTTCCTTGCCCATACGAAGCTCCTGAGCAATTTCTTCAGGTAAGGCAAATTGTGCCCCTGAACTGGCAATAACTGTTCCATCTTTTAAAACAGCCGCACCCCAGTTACAGCAATACATCGTTCCTTCGATTTCATCGACTCCACCTTCAAGTCCAAATGTCATATCTGCATTTGTCAGCATCATTGTATGGCGTGCACGATTGATCGCACCTTGTCTCGTTTCTTCATTTGAAAAAGGCTGAATCGATACATCTGAGGGTACTTCCATATTTTCGATTGTGGCTTCAGGGAAATACTGTTTGACAATTGCTTCAACGGCACCTAATTTCGCCTTATTTTTTGATCCGACTGCTACTTTCATTATTTCATCTCCAAGCTGTTCGTTTTTAAACGGTCTATACCTGTATAAAATGGTTTACCGATTTCCTATGTAAGTCACGTTCAACCTAGTATCCGCAACTAAAAAACAAGAATGCGATAAGTTCGCATCCTTGTATTATAATATAATATTGAATTTTTTTATACGTTTGCGCGAATAGTTTCGATTGTAGATCGGTCTGCTGTTTGAATTAATTTTACTAACAATTCTTTAGCCGCCGCATAGTCATCCACATGAATAATCGAAGCAGAAGTATGAATATAACGTGAGCAAACCCCGATTACTGCAGAAGGAATACCGTCATTTTGTGTATGCACACGTCCTGCGTCTGTACCGCCTTGAGAAACGAAATATTGGTATGGAATATTGTTTGATTCTGCTGTGTCCAGCACGAACTCACGCATACCTCGGTGTGTTACCATTGAACGGTCCAGGATTCGAAGTAATGTTCCTTTACCTAATTGGCCAAATTCATTTTTGTCGCCAGTTGTATCGTTCGCAGGTGATGCATCCAATGCAAAGAACAGATCAGGCTTGATCATATTCGATGAAACAGCCGCTCCGCGTAAGCCGACCTCTTCCATAACATTTGCTCCGGAATAAATATGGCTTTTCACTTCCTGACCTTGAATCTCTTTTAACAGTTCAATCGCTAAACCACAGCCGTAGCGGTTATCCCAAGCTTTTGCCATAATTTTTTTCGGATTGGCCATCGGTGTGAATGGGCATACGGGAATAATGGATTGACCTGGACGTACACCTAAATTCAACGCATCTTCTTTAGAATCTGCCCCGATATCAATCAGCATATTTTTAATATCCATTGGTTTTGAACGCTCAGCATCTGTTAATAAATGCGGCGGAATTGATGCAATAACACCCGGAATTTCACGATCTTTTGCATAGACCGTAACGCGTTGTGCCAGCATAACCTGATTCCACCAGCCGCCAAGTGTTTGGAAACGGATCATGCCGTTTTCAGTAATGGAAGTAACCATGAAAGCAACTTCATCCATATGGCCAGCGACTAATATTTTTGGCGCTTGTTCATCTTTTGCTTTACGCACGCCGAATACGCCACCTAAATTATCCTGGATAACTTCATCAGAATATTTTGCTAATTCAGAGCGCATAAAATTGCGGACCGCGCGCTCATTCCCTGGTGCACCAGGCAGTTCTGTTAATGTTTTAAAAAGAGCAAGTGTATCTTGATTCATTCTGCAACACCTCTAAATGTAGATTTGCATTCATTATACCACAAATTGCAAGCAATATTTCGACTTTCGAACCTTCTATTATTTTTACTCTATTTTCAGAATATGATAAAGTAAATGTAGTCACTATTTTGAGGAGGTATTTTGAGATGAATTTAAAAGACTTTACAATAGGGGTAGTAACAGGGATGGCAGCAGCTGTCATTGTTAAAGAAATGAGCAATCGTGTCGCACCATTTGCGAATCCAGATCAAATTTTAGCCAACATCAAAGATGAATTTAAAAAACACGCACCAATTGATGGTTCTTGGATTTACATGAAAACAGAAAACTTCAGTAATGGCTTTACAGAAACTCCGGTCTATCGTGGAGGTATTTCCCGTACAATCGATGGCGAGCTTGAAAACTACGAGTTCGCAGCAGATGCACGTTCCGGTGCCATTGTTGATATTAAACAAATATAATGTAGAGGATGCGATGACGTAATTTTAGTCATCGTATTTTTTCGGCCTCCAATAAAAATATTTTAGTCAACTTGACAAATATACTTGTCAAGTTGACTCGATTGTTTTACAATCATATACAAGAGGTGAAGAAATGAAAACAAGATTAAAGGAGTTGCGGGCAAGGTATCAGTTAAATCAAACCGAATTAGCAAAACGCGCAAAAGTATCAAGACAGACGATTAGCCTGATCGAACGCGAAGAACTCGTCCCTTCACTATTAATAGCCGTAAGAATATCAAAAATTTTGAATGAACCGATTGATGAGATTTTTATTTTCGAAGAGGAGGAATTGTAATGAAACGAACGGTAAAACAGTTTTTATTGGGAGGTATTGTAGGGGGACTTATAAGTGTCTTTATTGTATCAGGCGGGTTTACACTGCCGTTGTACGAAATTGCAACAGAAATGACTTTTGTTTTTTTGGGGATTGCGTTTCTTTTAACAGTTGTTGGCTTCATTAAATTAAGTCAGTTGAAAAGACAATCACTACACCAACTAAGCGGTGAAGACGAAGATTTGCAGGAAGAGAATTTATATAAAATGTACAGTGATGCTTCACTGGCAATTAATATGTCATTGATTCTCAGTATTGTAGGGGCTTGTGTAGCTATCATCACAGAACAGTCAATCATTATTCAGATCATATCAGTTCCTGTTATATTAATCCCTATTATTGGTACACCACTAGTAGGCAATTATATTAAATATGTGTATCCGTACCGTGAAATCCCTTCTTATAATGATAAACAATATTCGAAAAAGATGTTTGAAATGTCGGACGAAGGCGAACGCCATATTATGTTGCAAGGATTATACTCCGCATTCAATCTGACAAATGTTTTATTATTATGTTCTTTGTTGCTGTGCATGTTCTATTCAGTCGCATCCGGCGAATCCCAGCTTTTCGCCATCCTCATCATCGCTATCATATTAATTACTGTAAACACTCAATACATGCTGAAAGTACGCAACCGATAATAAAAAGCACCTGCATCGATCATCATGCAGGTGCTTTCGTGTTTACTTAATTAATGCCGGTTTTGAACGTTCCAGGCTGTCCGTTACTTCCTTGCCTGTTGCGTCCCACTGAATCATGCGGTAATACGCATCATGGTAAAAGATAAAGCGGTAGCCATTTGACAGCGCTTCTTTCATTAACTTTTCCTTCGCAAATACGCTTGTCATCGGATAATCGTCATACGCCAATACCCAAAGCGGATTTTGGTGGGCATGTGTCGGCATAATATCCGCCATATGTAGTGCCACTTCACCGTTTTGTTCAAGGCGAATAATCGCATGTCCTTCACTATGGCCGCCTGTATGGATCATTTTTAATCCAGGTGCCACTTCCAGCTCCCCTTCATACGTTGATACTAAATGCTGTACAGGCTCCCAGTTTTCTTTCCAATACGTATTTTTTGAACGAATGTTCGGATTGCGCATCTCGTCCCATTCAATCTGTGTCGTGTGGATAACTGCATTCGGGAAAACCGGAACAAGCTTGTCCCCTTCCCACTTCGTTAAACCACCAGCATGATCAAAATGGAGATGTGTCATTAAAATTGCATCAATATCGCCTGGCTGTAATCCAGCTTCAGCTAAGCTTTTTTCAATTGTTGATTCTTCAGAAACACCGAAGTTGCGCAGCTGCTTTTCATTTAACTTACCAGCACCTACACCCGTATCGATTAAGTAATTTTTCCCCTCGTATTGAATTAAGATCGGTTCACATGCTAATTCAATCTGGTTCAATTCATTCACCGGATATTTACGAGACCACAGTGCTTTTGGCACTACCCCAAACATAGCTCCGCCATCCAGTGCTGTGACACCTCCATGTAACCATGTCAATGTCATGTTGTGAAATTCAAATCGATCCATTTCTCCATCCCCCTAAATCGTTATTATTTCGTCTTGTATTGGCATTCTAGTCGATATATTGGCTGACCGAGTTTCGAGAATTTCTCCTCGTATTCTGTCATAATATTATCTTCCGGCATATTCGCATGTAAGTCTAGCGATACATAGTTTAATGCCATACCATACTCGTTCATACTTACGAGTGAATATTCAAAAAGACCACGGTTATCCGTTTTGAAATGGATTTCACCGTTATCAACTAAAATGTTTTCATAAATTTTCAGGAAACCTTCATGTGTCAGGCGACGTTTTGCATGTCGTACTTTTGGCCATGGATCCGAGAAGTTTAAATAAACACGGTCCACATCCCCTTTTCCGAAAAACTCTTCCAACTTCGCGCCATCAACTTTTAACAAACGTAAATTCGATGGTTTGTTTTCTGCTTCGATTTTTTCAAGGGCACAGACGATAACACTATCAAATAATTCAATACCGATATAGTTAATATCCGGATTTTGCAGTGCCATTCCTAAAACGAATTGCCCTTTACCCGTACCAACTTCAATATGAATCGGGTTGTCGTTGCCGAATACTTCATTCCACTTACCTTTATAATCTTCCGGGTTTGGAATAATTACATCAGGATGTTGTTGAATGTATTCCGCTGCCCATGGTTTATGCTTTAATCTCACTTACTTATCCTCTTTTCTATTGTGTAGCTGCCTCATATTATAACGGAAAATAGCTTCGTTTGCTTTTATTTTGCTAAATTCCACGCATTTTTCTGAACGGAAATTTCAATTGTATTTTGACCAGGAGTTAACTTTTGAGTTTCCCCGTCTGCATGTACCAAGACCGGCTCCTCAAAAATCAACTGTACATCTGTCGCTGCAAACTGCTCAACTTCCTTCAAAAGTGTATGCTTCCCTAAAAAGACTGTTCCGAAAAGAAATAATAATTTCCATTTCGATAAATTGGATACGACGGTCAGTTCGAACCGGCCGTCGGTTGTATTTGACTGTGGAGATAACTTCATTCCCCCACCAAAATAAGGCTGATTGCTCGCCGTAACAAACCACACATTTTCATAGCGCCTTATTCTCTCTTCCTGGAATACTGTAAGCGTAAATGGTCGATATGAAAATAGGGCTTGAATGACATAATACGGATAACTCAGCTTTCCCAGTTTCCATTTATTAAGGGTACTTTTGAGTGGGGAGTTGTTTGCGGTATTCGCCACTAATGCATCAAACCCTACACCAAAATTATTAATAAAGTATTTGATTCTCCCATTGAGGTTCACTACCCCACAATCGTGTGAAGTACTTTTTACTCTGTTTACAAATTGCTCTAGCTGTTCACCCGTTTCGAATGCTTTATATCCTCTGGCAAAATCATTGCCGGAACCTGCCGAAATTGCCCCTATATAAACATTGTCATAATGTATTGCGCCATTCAACACTTCATGGATTGTCCCATCGCCTCCGATAGCAATTAGACAGACCGGGTTTTCCTTTGTTGACCGTCCGGCAAATTCCTTTGCCAGCAGAAGCGAATGACCTTTGTAATTTGTCCAATGGATTTGATAAGGGATCGTCAACTGCTTTTGGAAATGGCGCCAACGTTTAACCCCCTGGCCGTTACCTGCCTTAGGATTAATTATAAAATGCACTTCCATTATTTAATCTTCCTTATTTTCCGTATTCCAAATATCCCGATGAAAGGATGTTGTCTGAACAGTATTTAAGATGGATTGTGCCCCACGTATTTGCATATGCTTCATCGGTGAAACGGAACGCGCTAATTGGCCCATCCACTCAGGGAATTTTCGTTTATCCACAAATGAAACGCCATACATTGTTCCAGGATAATCAATATAGCCATTTCGTGTTAACAATACTTTTCGAATCGGCAATTCAATTTGATTCTGTTGAAAAATCTGTTCGATCACTTTTTCCATCCGGTTTAATTGAATTAAAGGGCTTAACACTTTTTTTTCATTTTTTCCTACCTTCTTTAACCAGAAACGTTCACTATTTGCGATATATACCGCCTGACTTTCCTGTTCCAAAACTGTAATGCATAGACATTCTGTCGGTGTCATAATGATAATATCCAATTCTATCGGCGCTTTTTTTACACGTAAAATCGGATAATAGAATACTAAGTAATTGTCCGGCAATGTTTGAAGCATGGAACGCAGAAACGTATCACGCATAAATTTTGGATCTACATAAGATTTTTCACGTAATGTCGAGCTTGCCCATTTCATTTGAAAATGAAAAAACTGATCAATGAACATTTTCTTAAGTTCTTCCAATGTTTTTGGCGTATAGACAAGATTCGGTTCAAAAATTAACGTCGTATCTTCTTCCTGATACGCATTTTCTTCTACAGCCCAATCGTTGGAAATGTTCACTTTTTCGATATCTTCTTGTTCTTCTTCAAATACTTCTACATCTTTTTTGAAAGGGAAAAGTTTTTGAAACAGTGATTTTTTCTTCTCTTCCTTTACTTCTTCCTCAATATGTTCCCAACGTTCGATTGTTTCACCCGTCTGCCATTGATACTTTATTCGCTCCCACTGATTTTGCTTTAAGCGAATAAACTGCGTTGGATAGCGTGCCAAGTCAATTTCGTATCGTGAAATATAATCTTGAAGTTTTATTAACTGAGCCATTTTATCTACTCCCTAAGTTCATTCCAAATCTTCATTACGTTATATTTTACAGGTTATCTGCAAAAAAAAATAGCGCCTTGCCGTTAAGCAACGCGCTATTTTTAAATTAAGGAATTATAATTTCCCCATAACATCGGGGTTGATTTCCATTCCGGGTCGGACGCTTTCCGCGGGCGTGAGGCCAACAGGATGTTGGTCACAAAAGCGTTGCCACAGGACGTGGCGTTCTTAGCTTTTGTTCCTAATCTCAGGCGGCACGCTATTCCCGCAGGAAGCTTTGCTTGTGACTGACGCTTACGCTTTCGTCACAGAGAAAATCTTGTAGCGAAAGGCGTAAGCCGTCAGCTAGTGTTTTAGCAGTGCGAAAGGTGTAACCGTCAGCACGAACACTCGCCCTCCACTCCAATCAACTTGTTCGCAATAATGTTTTGCTTATTAATATAATACGGCGTACTAAATTATGCTTTAATCCCTTTTGGAATTTTTGTTTCAAATTGTGCTTGTAATTTACGTGTCCATTCGCCCGGTGTACCATTGCCGATAACTTTACCGTCAATTTCAATAACTGGCGTTACTTCTGATGTTGTTGAAGAAACGATTACTTCATCCATAGCAAGCAGCTGTTCTTTCGTCATCGCCTGTTCGTTAACAGGAAGACCGATTTCCGCAGCACATTTAATGATTACTTGACGTGTAATTCCATTTAAAATCAGGTTATTGGCTGGGTGTGTATAGAGTACGCCTTCTTTAATTCCGTAAATATTTGAAGATGAACCTTCCGTAATGATTTCATCACGGTGTAAAATCGCTTCATAGCAGCCCTTTTCATATGCTTCCTGTTTTGCAAGAACCGCACCAAGCAAGTTTAATGATTTAATATCACAACGTAACCAGCGAATATCTTCCACAAATGTAGCTTTTACACCTTTTTCAAAGTTTTCTAATGGGCGTGGATTTTCTTTTGTATTCCCTGTAATTACCGGTTTCACATCATCCCCAGGGAAAATGTGGTTACGAGGGCCGGCACCACGTGTAATTTGGAAGTAAACATGACCTGTGTCAATATTATTAGCTTCTACAAGTTCATGCAATAATTGGTGCAATTTATCTTTAGTATAAGGAACTGTAATGCGGATTTTTTCAGCACTGCTATAAAAACGGTCAATATGCTCAGTCGCTGTAAACAATTCTCCATTATATACTTTCACGACTTCATATACACCGTCTCCGAATTGGTAACCGCGGTCTTCCTTATCCACCAGTACTTCTTCATTTTTTACAATTTGATCATTCCATAAACTAAAGCTCATCTCAAATACCACCTTTTTATTAGTTAGTTGCTAAATTTACGATTGCTTCTGCATAAATCGCAGCCGCCTTTATCAAGTTTTCAATATCAACAAATTCGTCGGCCTGGTGGGCAACATCTTGTTCGCCTGGGAACAGCATTCCGAATGCGACCCCTTTTTCCATAACGCGCGCATAAGTTCCTCCGCCAGTTGAAAGTGGCTTCGAGTAGTCATTGCTGTATTTGCGGTAAACTTGCAGCAATGTTTGCACCAATTCATCTTCCTCGCTCACATAATGCGGAATTGAATTGCTCACTACATCTAGCGTAAATGCTTCATTTTGCAGTAGTGCCTGTGCTTTCGTAATTTTTTCTTCGAATGGATATGTCACAGAATAGCGCATACTCACTTCAATTGATGCACCGCGCTCATCAAAGCTTATGATTCCAGGATTTAATGTTGTCGGTCCTGACATTGCATCTTCAAATTGGAAGTCCAATGCTGCTCCAAAATGATCCTCAAAAACACGGACAATAAAATCAACAAATGCCTTACTTTGTTTTGTCTTCACAACATTTTGTAAAAATTTCGCTAAGTAAACTGCTGCATTTCTTCCCTTTTCCGGTTCCATTGCATGAGCTGATTTACCTTTCACCACAATTATAATCCCATTATCATTTTTAGTGAAAGTACCTTCAACATCATTTTCTTTTAAATATTTCAGAAAATTCTCATTTGTGCTTTCTTCGGCATATTTTAAAATAGCTGTCGCTTCATCCGGCACCATATTTGTTCGGTTGCCTGCATAGAATGACAGTAATTGCTCATCGCCTGATTGTTTTTCTTTACTTGAGAACGTTAAATGGGCAATACCTTTTTCAGCGTTGATTAGCGGAAAATCTGCATCAGGTGCAAAACCAATTGTCGGCATTTCCTCTTTTTCGAAGTAGCGCGTTACGCATTGGAATCCACTTTCTTCATCTGTGCCAATAATCATACGTACACGTTTTTTCAAAGGAATTTTTGCATCATGAATCAGCTTCATCGCCAGCCATGCAGCCATTGTTGGACCTTTGTCATCGATTGCACCACGGCCAAATAATTTTCCATCGGCCACTTGTCCTTCAAACGGAGGATATGTCCAGCTTGCAGCATCTCCTGCAGGCACTACATCTACGTGGCAAAGTACCCCGACAAGTTCTTCACCTTGGCCCATTTCAATATGGCCGGCCATATGATCCACGTTTTTTGTAATCATCCCTTGCTCGATACCTTTTTGAAGCATGAATTCCAATGCTGCTTTAGGTCCAGCACCGAAAGGCATTATATCAGAAAAATTATTTTCATCTTTTACACTTTCTATTTGAATCAATTGCTGTAATTCCTGAATAAGCTCTTCTTTTCTTTCCTGAGCCAGTTGTAACCAATCCATCACGACACCTCATTTTTATAATATTGTTATTGTACTCCTTCTTCTTGAAATTACAATAATCATTTGACAAAATCATCATTTTCTCTATTTCTAGGAATATTAAATATATGAATTTTCTGTAAAAATAGTGTTTTTCGTCTTTCATTTCTGGAAATCTGTTTGGTTTTCCGCTATAATGTATGTGTCAGAACATCTATTCTGACCAAACTTTCAGAAAAGGGGATGTCTAAGGCAAACTATTAAAGCCTAAGTGCACTCCGCACATATTTTGTCGTCCGCTAGTCTTATGCCATGAGAAATTAAGATCGAAGGAGTGGTTTTTAGAAATGAAGCCAACTACTGATAGAATGCTTAATCGTATTAAAGACGTGTATATGTTTATCCTGAATAAAGGAGAAGTGACTACACAGGATTTAGTCGAAGAGTTTAACATCACTCCTCGCACCATTCAAAGAGATTTGAATGTGTTAGCCTTCAATGACTTGGTAATGAGTCCAAGTCGGGGTAAATGGACAACGACGAAGAAAAAAGTAAAAATGACATCTTAGAATTCTTGAAAGCGGCTGATTCTTTATTTTGTGAGAAAGGACTAATTGTCCCAACATAACGTAAGGTGTCGATCAGTTACAAATGAAATATTATGAACATTGCTGACTCAGCAAGCGTTCACTTAGTTCTTGACACAGAGAACTAAAAGAAGCGAATGCCTTTTCGTCGGGGCATTCGCTTTTCCTTTGTTTATTATTTTGTCGCTAAAAGTTCAAGTTCCTGTTCTGTCAGCTCGCGGTATTCCCCTAAAGCCAATTCTTCATCAAGCTCCAATGTTCCCATTGACAGACGCTTTAAATACGTCACTTTCTTGCCTACCGCCTCGAACATGCGCTTCACTTGATGGAACTTACCTTCTTGGATCATCAGTTCAATTTCCGATTCTTCGCCAGAAACTAATATTTTTAAATCCCCCGGCTTTGTATGATAGCCATCATCCAATGTTACACCTTGTGCGAAAGTTTCAATATCGGCTTCCGTTACTACTCCGTCTATTTTCGCGTAATACCATTTTGGGACATGCTTTTTAGGAGAAAGCAGATTATGTGCTAAATTGCCGTCATTTGTAATTAACAGCAACCCTTCCGTATCTTTATCCAACCGTCCGACAGGAAATGGTTCGAAGTGCTGATAAGACGGATCAAGTAAATCAATGACCGTTTGATCATAACGGTCTTCTGTAGCTGAGATGACACCCGGTGGTTTATTCATCATTAAATAAACAAACTCCACATATTCTACACGCTCACCGAATACCGAAACATTTTGCTTTTCAGGATTTACATGCATTGCTGAATCTTTTACTGTAACTCCGTCCACTGTTACCGCTTTTTGTTTTAATAATAGTTTAACTTCTTTTCGTGAGCCGTAGCCCATATTGGCCAATAATTTATCTAAACGCATAAAGTCCTCCATGAAAAAAGGGGACGCCTTTTATTGTAGACGTCCTCATTTTTATTTTACTAATCTTAATTTACGTGCAATTTTCGTGAATTTTTCACCTAATAATAATTGGGCTAACCCTAGTCGATATGAAATCGCGCCGTAAAGAATCGCACCGACTCCTGCACAAATAATTGCATACAGCAGTGCCAAGACTTTTGTATCCGCCGGGGCAATCGCTGTTAAAATCATATGTGTAATCCATACACCTAAAGCCATCACAACAGTGAGAATAATAATTAATAAAATACGTCGCAACACAACTGTCGCATTGTAATCTGTCACTTTTTTCAGGACAAAAATATTAATTCCAATTGTCACTCCATAGCCAAGCGCTGTCGCTAAAATCGCTCCATCAACCGACATGAGGTGAATAAGCGGTATCGTGAGTATCGTCTTTGTAAGCAAGCCGACAAGTAAACTGAAGATGACCCACTTTTGGTAATTGACCCCTTGTAACATAGCAGCTGTTACTGAAAATAAAGCAAAGAAAATCGCAAGTGGTGCATAGTGACTTAATACTTGTGTACCCATTTCGCTGAAGGAATAGAAGAAATGATACAAATCTTCCGCCAAAATCGAAATTCCGATCGCTGCCGGTACAGTAATAAACAGCAGTACTTGATACGTTTTATCCATCGCACTATGTACTTGACGCAAATTACCTTCCGTATAAAATTTCGTCACCGTCGGAATGATGGCCATTGAAAAGCCTGTCGCCAACACAACAGGTATCATGACGATTTTTTGTGTTAACAAGTTGAGCATTGTAAAATACGGTTCATAAATTTCCGCCGGTACTCCACTTGCGCTCATCGCACGGTTAAATGTCAGCAAATCGATAAGCTGGAATAACGATCCTCCCAACCCGACAAAAACAACAGGAATCGAATATTTGAAAATCTCTTTGTACATATCCGAATAAGGAAGCCTCTGTTCTTTCGGTGCAACAGTTTGAACAGCCTTAATTTCAGGGCGTAGCTTTTTCCAGAAATAAAACAATGTCAACAGTCCGCCAATCGCTCCAATAAATGCGGCAAACACCGAGAAATTAATTGCGGTAATCTCATCACCGCCCATCACTTTAACAACGAGGAATGCCCCACCAAGTAAAAAGACAATGCGCACGATCTGCTCGACTAACTGAGAAACAGATGTCGGTAAATAGTGGCCGTATCCTTGCAAGTAACCACGTACTAAACTCATAAACGGTACAACAATTAATGCATAGCTCACCCATTTGATCACGTTCGCTACTTGCTCAACAGTAAATGTCTGTTCTTCACTGTCAATCACTATATTTGCAAGCGGTGTTGCAAGCATATTCATTAAAATAAACGCTACAATTCCTGTAAGCGTCATCAGTAAAGCACCTGTTTTTACTAGTCTTCGGCCGGCATCATAATCTCCAAGTGCATTATATTTCGAGACGAATTTTGAAACTGCAATCGGCAGTCCCGCAATGGCAACACTTAACATAATGTTATAAGGAATGTAGGCGTAATTGTATAAAGCAATATTATCTTCACCTACAATGGCGTAAAACGGGAAAATATAAATTAACCCTAAAAGCTTTGATAGAAACAACCCGATTGTCAATATGGCTGTTCCTTTCATTAATGAAGACATGAAATAACCTACCGTTCTATATGAAATTCTCTTAGTATAACAATTCACTTACCTTACAAATCTGTAGAGCAAGTTATTTATTTACATTATTTAACTTCCTTCATGTGACGGTACTCTCCTCAAAAAGTTCCCGTACATTTCCTTTTACAAGTTTACATGTGAAAGACCATTTACTCAAATAGTTTCTTCACTTCGTGTATAATAAGTAAGAGAAAAATCCGTTGAACGAAAAAATTTTTGCAAAAGAAAGTGAGAAATTATCTATGTATGATGTAATTGTAATAGGAGGCGGTCCATCAGGATTGATGGCAGCAATCGCCGCAGCCGAGCAAAACAAAAAAGTGCTGCTCCTTGAAAAGGGCTCAAAAGTAGGAAAGAAATTGGCCATATCAGGCGGTGGACGTTGCAACGTAACAAATCGACTATCAGCGGAAGAAATCATTAAACATATACCCGGCAATGGACGTTTTTTATACAGTCCCTTTACTGTTTATAATAATGAAGATATCATTGCATTTTTCGAAGGGCTTGGCGTGGCATTAAAAGAAGAGGATCATGGACGTATGTTCCCTGTCTCCAACCGCGCACAAGATGTCGTAGATGCACTTGTCAATGAAATGAAACGATTAAAAGTGGAAGTCCGTTTACACACGGCAGTAAATAAATTACTCATGGATGATGAAAAAATCTATGGTGTACGTTTGGAGAGCGGCGAAGAAATCCGTACTAATGCAGTTGTTGTCGCAGTCGGCGGTAAAGCTGTTCCTCAAACAGGCTCAACTGGAGACGGTTATCCTTGGGCAGAACGTGCTGGCCATACCGTTACTACGCTTTACCCTACAGAAGTTCCGGTAACTTCAAAGGAACCATTCATTCAATCACGTGAGCTGCAAGGGCTGGCATTACGTGATGCAGCTGTCTCTGTCCTGAATAAAAAAGGAAAAGTTCTTGTTACACATCAGATGGATATGCTGTTTACGCATTTCGGTTTAAGTGGTCCTGCTATTTTACGATGCAGTCAATTTATTGTAAAAGAGCAGCTGAAATCCGGCAGCGCGCCCGTACAAGTCCGAATTCAATCTTTACCGGAATACAACGAGGAAACATGCTTCCAAATGTTGAATAAAACAATTAAGGAAGAACCGAAAAAAGCGGTTAAAAACTTATGGAAATCACTTGTTCCGGAACGATGGCTTCTATTTTTAATGGAGCGCGCAGGTATTGACGCACAGTTAACAGGCATAGAATTATCTCAGGAGAAGATTCGCAATTTTGCACGTGAACTTGTCGCATTTACGATGGACGTTCACGGTACCCAACCGATCGAAAAGGCATTTGTTACAGGGGGCGGTGTTTCGGTAAAAGAAATAGAACCAAAAACAATGGCTTCCAAGAAAAAACAGGGACTCTACTTCTGTGGTGAGATTTTGGATATTCACGGTTATACAGGGGGTTATAATATTACTTCCGCGCTCGTAACAGGTCGAATTGCGGGTATGAGTGCTGGTCAACAGTAATGTTATCTGATTTTAATCGTAATAATACTAGAACTGCTCATCATTCCCTAGTATCATAAGAGGTATGTACACTCAGGAGGATACGGCACGATGAATAATTCTCAAAAGAACCAGACTATGCTTTATTTAGCATCAGATGAGCTAATGCAAACGCATTTATCTTGCACTAAAATAAGCAATCGTAATAAAGATGAATTTACCTTTTCCATTCGTGTTTTTTGCTATGTCGAAAAAAATAACTCCTATGCGAAAAGTGTTCCATTATATTTGATACTCGGCTTAAATAAACAAGGCGTCGGCATGACTTTGGCTGTCGATTTAGTCAATATCCCAAATGTTTGCCCGATGCAATTAAAAAAGATTGTTGAACATTTGCAAAAAAGTCCGGCACTATTGCTAGTCGTTTGTCAGCAGCTCGATAAAATCGCTTCTTCTTCATCAATTGAAGAGGCCGTGCAAGCAAAACTGGCAAAACATTTCTTCATTGAAAATGCGCCAAAAGGAATTACAAGCTTTACGACAAATCGGCAGGCAAATGAACTGTACTGGCTCATGCATAAAAACCAAATCATTTCAGATATGGATTCTTTTAAATTGGACAGTGAAGGCGGACATATCGCATTTACCGTTCAGGTTGGTTTTAAACATGATTTCATTATGCAATGCTATGAAGTAGATTGCATGATGCATATGTTCAATGAAGACGAAAAGCTCGGCTATTATTTTGAGCTATATTTGGATCAGGAAAATTACCATCATCAGCTACTATATGAAACGTTGCCTGATCAGTTCATGGACAACAAAACATTTTTAAATCAGGTTTTGGAAGAAATGAAAAAGCGCAATGAAGAACAGTATGACGATTATTTGCAGGATCTAATCGAAAAGTTTACAGCGAGCATATAGAAAGAGTCAATCCCGGTATTGGGGATTGACTCTTTTGTTTATACATATAAGTAAATTGCGAAGAACATTGCGACACTGCCCCCCAAAACAAAAACATGCCAAATTGCATGGTTGTATGGAATGCGGTCATTTTTGTAAAAGTATGTGCCAATTGTATACGAGAGGCCACCGATTAATAATGTGGCAAAGCCTGCGATTCCGATATGCGCGAATAACGGCTTGGCAACAAAAATAATAAGCCAGCCCATTCCGATATAAACAAACAGCGACAGTAATTTGAAACGGTAAACAAAAAATTGTTTCAGTATAATACCGATTGTTGCTAAAATCCATTGAATCGCAAAAATCGTCCAACCTAATTTGCCGCCAATTGCGACTAATACGATCGGTGTATATGTTCCTGCTATCATTAAAAATATTGAGCTATGATCGAGCTTTTTCAGAAAGGTTTTATGTTTCGGCCATGAATGATACATCGTTGAAGCAAAATACAGGCAAAACATTGAAATACCAAAAATAATATAGCTAACAAGCTCTAATGTTGTGCCTTGATGCTGGGCTTTGTTTATTAACAGCAATGTTGCGGGAATCGTCAGCAATGCCGCAACTCCGTGTGTCAGCCCGTTCCAAAATTCTTCCTTTGCACTATATCCACTTTGTTCCATCATGATTTGTGTCATAAAGCCACCTCTTTCATTATTCAATTATAAAAAAGTGTATTCAGTTGTTATAGAAGAACATGTCATATTTTCCATATGATATTTATCATAGGTTTGCTGGAAATCTTTTATTATGACTAAATAATATATTCTGTTGACTATAATCATTACAATATTGACTAAATTCATCCTTATAGTGACTAAATCTTTCCTTATAGTGACTAAATTCATCCTTATAGTGACTAAATCTTTCCGTTTATTGACTAGATTAATTATTTCCGATGAATTGTGCAGGAAAACAGACAATCTCCGTATGAAAGGTTTTTAAAAAAGGAAGTTTCGGCAATTCACTTCCATTCAAGAAATAGGCTATATAGAATTGATTTGGAGGTGTTTTTTTGAAAAAATCGAATCATTATTTATTCATTGAAGCAGCCGTCCAGCGAATTCTCCCAAATGATCCGGAAGCTGCCGCATTTCAAGAAGAATTTTACCGTATGAAAGCCGGATTTGCGGGTGAAAAAAAGCTGAAAAATACCTTAAAAGATTTCTCCTTTAAAAGCGATTATTCTATTTTTTATAACTTTGAATGTGTAAATGACCGCGGTTTTACCCATCAAATCGACGCCCTGCTCATTACTCCGTATTTCATCCTCATTTTCGAGGTAAAACAACTGTCAGGAAAGCTCTCTTATAAACCTGTTTTTCACGAATTTACCCGCATAACAGAAAATCAAACGCGCGACAACTTTCCAAATCCCTTTGATCAAGTGTACCGCCACAAACTTTTCATCAGACAATTTTTACAAAAATTAAATATAACGATGCCCGTCCTTCAATTAGTTGTAATAGCCAATTACCGCGCAGAGCTTGACGTCTCTTTGGAAGGTTTCCCGATTATTCATTTAAGCGGATTGCCTCGTTATTTAGAAAAACTTTATGCGGAAAATAACCATAAAATGGTCAATATAGCGGATATATGCTCCAAACTGAAAATGTTAATACAGCCTTTGCCTGCCAGAAAAACCATTGAACGCTGCCGGTTAAAATCGGGCGTATTATGCCAAAAATGCGAGTATATGGGCCAGATGCATTACAAGCGCGGAATTTGGCAATGCGAAAAATGCCACTCAAAATCCCGGGTAGCTTTACTTGAATCACTGCATCATTACCGGGTGCTGATCAGTCCTCGTATTTCAAATAAAGAGTTTCGTGAATTTACTGGTATAAAAAGTACTTTTGCAGCTTCCAAAATTTTGGCGAGGCTCAATTTTGAAAAGTATGGTGCAACAAAAGGCCGCTATTATCTAATTCCTGAAGATATTTATTATAAGGGCGATGACTAATATGAGAAGTATTGGCAAAATAACAACGTCCGTTGGCTAAATTCCCTCCACCTTTGGTAAAATTTCCGGTACCTTTGGCTAAATCTCCCCTCCCTTGCCTCCTATTTCGTTCCACTAAAAAACCCTACCGGATATATTTTTCCGGTAGGATTTTGGTAATTACGCTTGAATATGACGAGCGATTTTTTCTGTTAAGCGAGTCGTTACTTTCGGCAATAATACTTTAATAGCCGGATTTAATACTGCACCTGAAAGACCGCCAGCAGTTACTTCTACTGTACCTGTCATATATGTACCGCCATCTTTCGGCTCGGCTGTAAATTCACCGCCGCCTTTAATATTATCTGATAGCCCTGTAATTTCAAATTTAATTTTAGAAGGCTCATTCATTTCGATAATTTTAATTTCGATTTCAACTTTTTTCTTTAAACCTTTAAAGTTTCCTTCGAATGTCCAATGTGATGTTTGGGCATCCAGTTCTTTATGCTCTTTGTAAGCTGGAACTAATACTGCCCATTTTTCTATTTTACTTACGAAAGCCCATACTTTGTCCTGGCTAACCGGGATTTGTACTGAATGTGATGCTTGTGCCATGTTGTTACACTTCTTTCTTCAATTCATTAAATGTCACCATTTACTATTCTAGTATTACATAGAAATCGGTTACGCAACATAGTTATTTTTGCTTTTCATGCAAGATTTGTGCTATTTCCCTTAGTTTCTTATTCGTTGTACTTTTCGTCCGTACAAGCCTGGCTTCCCCATCAAAAGCTATTCTTCCAATATTTAATATCATCAATTGCTCATCCTCTAACATAAAGCGTAGATGTGTAAATGATTGCGGCGCCCCCTGCCATTCAACCTGTGTACCGATCACTCTTATACTCATGCCATAATACACGTTATCCTCTATTTCAATCCGTTCCCCAATTTTTAAATCTGCCTTAGGTAATACAAAATTCCCTTCTACTGTTTCATATGTTAAATACGGCTCATTCCTTGCTAAAAATGCAGCCTGTTCATATGTCGTCACAAAGGAAATTTCAAGTTCATTGCTTCTCGGATAGACTTTCAGCGTAACGTCATGCGGGACAGACTGTACGAGCTGTTCATCAAATGAATAATCTTTCTCCACAGGATACGGTTCCTTAGCGGTCATATCTGAGGTACAGCCACTAAGTAAAAATAATAACGTAATTAGTAATAACTTTTTCATCCGCGGTCCTCCTTATCCATAAAAGAATAGAATCCATAAGAATAATAAGATTGATGCTGACATAATCCAGTCATAAATTTGCTCATTTCTAGGCTTATCCTTATCTTCCATTAAAGGAATTACAATAATAAATCCTAATGCATATACAATGAATTGAAGATCCTGATAAACTACATATTCATGTTCCTGCAAATAATTATTGTAGTAATGCATTGAAACAAAGACTGTTATATAGACTAATGAACCTTTCCAGCTAACTGTTTTTGGTTGTTTTTGCCTGGACTTCGGCAAATTCAGAACAAGCTTTAAAATGTAGGAGATCATTAAAATTGCTCCGCCAACCATTGCTAATTCCCCAAAACTCAACCCAGCTTCCTCTACTTTTTGATTCCATCTTGATTAATTAACCGCCGATGTATCTTCAAGTTTATAAAATAACTTTGTTCGAACATCTTGGACCGCGAACCATCCACCACTTTTATAGATTTTCAGCTTCAGGTGTTCACCATTCGCCATCACTATAAGCACATCTCTATTAAAACCATTATTAGAAGGCCTTTCAGCCAGCTTTAGATCATGTAAAAGCCGGTTCATAGCAAGGGCATCTTCTTCGTTCTTAAACGCATGCACATCCTTAAAACGACTCGAATCCCGCGCAAAAAATTGTTGTGCATCACTATATTTTGAGCTTATAAAAAATTCCTCGACCGTTGTTTCTTCAATGAGCTTTTCCAAAGGGGTTGCTGTTTGGACTGGTGGTTCCACTTGAGTTGGCCCCATTAAAAAAAGTATGAATACAACGATACAAAACGAAACGGCAGTCAGCCCATACCGCCAGTCAATCGAACGTTTGGATGCCTTCTGCAATATTTTTGCTCTCAATTCAGGGGTGAATTTTTGTTCCTCCCCTATATAGCGGTCTATTTCATCTTTCCATTTCGTCATATTGCTGCACCTCCCATTCAAAGTTCATTAGCAGTGGCTTCAGTTTTTCTCGCCCTCGAACAAGCCTCGTTTTTACAGTGTTTTCACTTACCTGTAAAAGTTCTGCAATTTCCCTGATTTTATAATCATCGTAATAATGAAGAATAAGGACTTCACGGTATTTTATCGATAGCTGCAACAAAGCTTCAACTAACTCTGACTGCTGTTCTTCATGAATTTTCTTTTGTTCAATGGAAGGAGTGGCAAGCTTTTTTGGTAAAATATAGGTCATTTTGCGTTTCCAGCTTCTTAAATAATCATGACTTTTATGTATCGTTATTTTCACTAAATATGTTTTTAAAGAAGATCATCCTTCGAATCGCTCCTGTTGCCTGTAATAAGCTAAAAATGTGTCCTGCACAATTTCTTCTGCAGCTGCCCAATCCTTTACATATAAATAGGCAACACGCATACAGTATTCACCATATTCCTCCATTACCTCTTCTAAATGTGCTGACACGATCCCACCCCTTTCACTGTTTTCTTTATAGTCGCATATTTCCAAGAAATTGTTTCACTTTCTGGAAATTTCCTTTAAATTTTTCTTAAGCAAAAAAGCCATTTTTCTCAATGAGAAAAATGGCTTTTAAATATTGTTTCAATTATTTTACAACGATATTAACTAATTTACCTGGGATAACAATTACTTTCACAACTGTTTTTCCATCGATAAACTCTTGAACTTTGCTGTCTGCTAAAGCAACTTTTTCTAATTCTTCTTTAGTAATATCTTTAGCAACCGTTACTTTTGCACGTACTTTACCTAAAACTTGAACAACAACTTCGATTTCATCGTCAACTAGTTTCGACTCATCGAATGTTGGCCATGTTGCATACGTGATTGTATCTTCATGCCCTAAAATTGACCAAAGCTCTTCAGCAATATGAGGTGCGATTGGTGATAAAAGCTTCACGAAGCCTTTTGCATATTCTGTCGGAATTACTTCCGCTTTGTAGCAATCATTAATGAAGACCATCATTTGTGAAATTGCAGTGTTGAAGCGAATGCCTTCATAGTCTTCCGTCACTTTTTTCACAGTTTGGTGATACACTTTTTCCAATGTTGTATCAGAAGAATCCTGAATTTTTGCAGCCAGCTTTCCTTCATCTGTTACGAATAAACGCCAAATACGATCTAGGAAACGACGTGCCCCATCAAGACCGTTCGTGCTCCATGCAACAGAAGCTTCCAGTGGTCCCATGAACATTTCGTATAAACGTAAAGTATCTGCACCGTGTGAAGCGATAATGTCATCCGGGTTTACTACGTTACCTTTTGATTTAGACATTTTTTCGTTGCCTTCACCTAGAATCATCCCTTGGTTAAATAACTTTTGGAACGGTTCTTTCGTATGAACAAGTCCTAGATCATAAAGCACTTTATGCCAGAAGCGTGCGTATAGTAAGTGAAGTACTGCGTGTTCTGCACCACCGATATAAATATCGACTGGAAGCCAGTGTTTTAATAATTCCGGATCAGCAAGCGCCTGATCATTTTTCGGATCGATATAGCGCAGGAAGTACCATGATGAACCAGCCCATTGTGGCATTGTATTCGTTTCACGGCGTCCTTTTTTGCCTGTCACCGGATCCACTACATTCACCCATTCTTCAATATTGGCAAGTGGTGATTCACCTGTGCCTGAAGGACGGATATTTGTTGTTTTCGGTAATTCCAATGGCAGCTCTTCTACAGGAATCGTTGTCATTGTGCCATCTTCCCAGTGAATGACTGGAATTGGTTCACCCCAATAACGTTGACGGCTGAATAACCAGTCGCGTAGACGGTAAGTGATTTTCTTTTCCCCTACACCATTTTCAACTAACCAATCGATTGCCTTCGCAATGCCGTCCGCTTTATTTAATCCGTTTAAGAAATCCGAGTTAATGTGCGCACCGTCACCAGTGAATGCTTCTTTCTCGATGTCTCCGCCTTCAAGAACCGGAATAATTTCTAAGTTGAACTCTTTTGCGAATTCATAGTCACGCTCATCATGTGCAGGAACAGCCATAATTGCACCAGTTCCGTATGTTGCCAATACATAATCCGCAATCCAGATTGGCACTTGTTTGCCGTTGATCGGGTTCACGGCATAAGCACCTGTGAATACACCTGTTTTTTCTTTAGCTAAGTCTGTACGTTCCAGATCAGATTTTAACGATACTTTTTCCAAGTATGCTTCTACCGCTTCTTTTTGGTCTGCAGTCGTAATATCAGCTACTAATTTATGCTCTGGAGCTAATACACAGTATGTCGCGCCAAATAATGTATCCGGACGTGTTGTGAATACTTCGAAGTTTTTATCAGTATTAGCAACTGTGAATTTCACTTGTGCACCTTCAGAACGGCCAATCCAGTTACGTTGCATTTCCTTGATTGATTCCGGCCAGTCAACATCGACTAAATCATCGACTAAACGGTCTGCATATTTTGTAATACGCAATACCCATTGTCGCATCGGACGACGTACTACAGGGTGACCGCCGCGCTCAGAAACGCCGTCGATTACTTCTTCGTTTGCAAGTACTGTACCTAATGCTTCACACCAGTTTACCGCGACTTCATCCACATACGCTAAATCCATTTCCACTAACTTCGTGAAAATCCATTGTGTCCATTTGTAGTATGAAGGGTCTGTTGTGTTGATTTCACGATCCCAGTCATAAGAGAAGCCTAGCTCGTTAATTTGACGTTTAAAAGTTGCGATGTTTTTTGCCGTAAATTCAGCCGGGTCATTTCCTGTATCAAGTGCATATTGTTCTGCAGGTAAACCGAATGCATCCCAACCCATTGGATGAAGAACATTATAGCCTTGCATACGTTTAAAACGAGATAAAATATCTGTCGCTGTGTAGCCTTCAGGGTGTCCTACGTGCAGACCCGCCCCTGATGGATACGGGAACATATCCAATGCATAAAACTTGGGCTTATCCATTCCACTTTCAGTTTTGAATGTTTTATTGACATCCCAGAACGTTTGCCACTTTTTTTCAATTTGCTGATGATTAAAACTCACAATAATTCCTCCTTTAAATATATTCTTGCTGTGGTTTATGTATTTTAGGCGCATCATCAATGATTTAACAGAATATTTAAAAAATAAAAAAATCCCGTCCCATCTTATGATAAGAAGGGACGAGAGGTATTTTACTCCCGCGGTACCACCCAAATTAGTGACGCAGCACTCAGCTTCATTTCTTAACGCGAATACACGGCCATTAGCTACTATTACTTCACTATAGCAAACTCCGAGGCGAGTTCAATTTGACACTTACTAGCTTCCACCTGCCGCCAGCTCTCTATAAAGTGCGTCCATTTACTATTCCTCATCACAGTCAATATTATTATTTCATTCATTTTAACGAATTCAACACAAAAGTACAAGTAACTGTTTTATGTTTGTTCGTTTCGTAGTGTACGATCGAAGACCAGACACGGAATAATAGCGAGAATAATGAGTACCGATAGTATAAGCATCAAAATTTGCATGCCATATAAATCTACCATTAACCCGCCAAATACAGGGCCTATCATCCGTCCAATTGTTGAAGCACTATTGACGAGTCCTTGATAGAAACCTTCTTGTCCATGAGGCGCCAATTTATTGGCAATCATCGGGATTACCGGTGTAAAGAATACTTCCCCGAATGTCAAAATGACCATAGCCGCAGCAAACATCTTAAAGTCCTGTGCAAAATAAACGACGATATAAGAAAACGACATCAATATGAGACCCAGCACCAGCTGATGTTTTATTTTGTTTTCCCAGCGTGTTATTAGTGGTCGGATAACCGGCTGAACTGCGACAATCATGAAACCGTTAATTGTCCATAGTAAACTATATTCGGACAGGCTCATCCCAAGCCCTTGTGTATAAGAGGAAATGGTCGCGCTCCATTGGGAATAGCTTAACCAGCAGACGATTAAAGAAATACTTAATATACTGATCGCCACAATCGGTCCTCTGTTTCTTCTTTTAGTCTCATTCCCTGAAAACGGTTTGGTTGTCAGTCCCCTCATATCAAAACGTTTATAGGTCGTAAGGACAAGCACAAAAAATACCACATAGAAAAATAGATTCGCACTAAATACATAGTCAAACTTAATATCGGCAACAATACCTGCCAATGCCGGGCCAATTGCGACCCCTACGTTGTTTGCCAAAAAGATAGAGTTGAACGCACGTCGCCCCCCTTCAGGCCAGGCACTCCCTGCTATTGCATAAATCGCCGGGTACACAATCCCTCCACTGAAGCCCAACATCGTTAAAAATACAATGTACTGCGGCCAGTCATGCCAGATGGTCAACAGAGTGATTGAGATTAAATTAAATACAACCCCAATTAAAATTGCTTTATAGCCACCTAATTTATCAAATAAATAACCACCTACTAGATTGCCGAATACACCTGCCAATGAATTTAGCATAAGGACAATCCCAGCGGTAGTTAAAGATTTACCTAAATGATCATGAATATAAATACTATTTAAAGGCCATAAAAATGAATTTCCGACCGTATTTACGAATGTGCCAATAATTAAAAACCATACTTGTTTCGGCACTCAACTTCCTCCTTCAATATTTGCTCAATTTACTAGTTTATTCTTTAAAAGGAATTTGTACAAGAAAAAGATTTCTAGTAGGACACGGTGTACTGTCCGTGTTAGAATAATACGTTAGAGGAGTGAGCAAGGAATGACTGAAACAAATTTCCCTTTCCCGTCAGACGGGAAACGTTATTATACATGGAATCGCTATTTACGAAATGAATTCGGAAAGAAAGTTTACAAGGTTGCTTTGGATGCAGGGTTTGATTGTCCAAACCGCGACGGTACGGTCGCTTTTGGCGGTTGCACTTTCTGTTCGGCAGCAGGATCAGGAGACTTCGCGGGCAGTAAAGTCGATCCGATTCCGGTACAGTTCGAAAAGATTAAAGCAAAGATGGAGCACAAATGGAAAGACGGTTTAACAATGGCCTACTTCCAAGCGTATACAAATACACATGCTCCACTTGAAGTATTAAAGGAAAAGTTCGAAGCAGCACTTGCCTGTGAAGGAGTTATGGGACTTTCAATTGCAACCCGTCCCGACTGTTTGCCGGATGATGTTGTAGAATATTTGGCAGAGTTAAATGAACGTACGTATTTATGGGTTGAACTGGGGCTTCAGACAGTTCATGAAAAAACAGCAAATTTAATTAACCGTGCACATGATTATGCGACATATGTAGAAGGTGTCAATAAACTGCGCAAGCATGGGATTCGTGTTGTGACACATATTATTAACGGATTGCCTTTAGAGGATTACGATATGATGATGGAAACAGCCCGTGAAGTGGCGAAGCTTGATGTACAAGGCATCAAAATCCATCTGCTGCATCTTTTAAAAGGAACACCACTTGTGAAGCAATACGAAAAAGGCATGCTTGAGTTTATGGAAAAAGATGCTTATATCCAACTCGTAGCAGATCAGCTGGAAATTATCCCGCCCGAAATGATCGTCCACCGTATTACAGGTGATGGTCCAATCGATTTAATGATCGGTCCGATGTGGTCTGTCAACAAATGGGAAGTACTGAATGGAATTGATGCGGAGCTGGAACGTCGTGGCTCTTATCAAGGGAAGTTTTATAAGGCGGATGTGACAAAATGAAATTAGAACGTGTCCTTCAATATGCCCAAACCTTGTTGGAAATGTCCGTTTCCGAAGGTGATATTGCGGTCGATGCAACTGCAGGAAATGGACATGATACGCTTTTTCTGGCAAATCTCGTTGGAGATGACGGCTATGTATATGCATTTGACGTACAAAAGGAAGCGGTTGATGCCACACTGCACCGCCTGCTTGATCATGCACTTGAGCATCGGGCAATCGTTTTGAAAGACGGGCATGAAAATGTCGCAAACTATATTCACAAACCTGTTTCAGCCGCAATTTTCAATCTTGGTTATCTGCCAGGCAGCAATCATGAAATTGTGACAAAGCCGAACACTACAATCCAAGCGATTGAAAGTTTGTTAAAGCTGTTAAAGGTGGGGGGAATGATCGTTTTAGTCGTTTATCATGGTCATGAAGGCGGAAAAGACGAGCGTGATGAAGTGATTCGCTATGTAAGTGATTTACCGCAAAAACATGTACATGTGCTGCGCTATGAATTTATGAATCAGAAAAATGATCCCCCATTTATCATTGCATTAGAAAAAGTAAAAGAATTTCCGATAGAGGGCTAAGTTTTCTTAGCTCTTTTTCATATCTTTAATGAGGTGAACTGATGCGTTTATGGCATACCGAGCTAATCCCTTTTATCCCGAAAAGTCAGCTGCTTGCCCAGTGGCGTGAGCTGAACAGTATTTTTGCCAAAGAAGACAAACATGTACTGATCAATTATATTTACGAGTACCCGAAAGAGGATTTATATATTTATACACAAATTGTTCTGGAGGAGATGCGCGCGCGAGGCATTACGATACGGACAATCGATAAGATGGAACGTTATTTTGTCGATCTTCATATTCCTGAAAACTATCCGCCATACACTCATCATCACAACGATGAATATTTAACAATCTGTTACTATAATCTATACGAAAAATATATTCGCGGACAAAAAGATTTTACTAAGGAACAGTTCGAAGCATTACACCTGTATTATTCCACGAAAAAAGGAGCAGCTTTTTAAGAGCTGCCCCTTTTTTTCTATTCATCTTGCTTATATGTCTCCCAGAAATCTGCGTTTTTAATACCGAGTTTTTTCGGATCAAACACTGGGTCTTTGCCTTCTTTTTTCTGTTGCTCATAATCTTTCAGTGCAATGAGGGCTTGCTTCATGATGAACAATAGCATAATTACGTTAATCCATACCGTTAATCCTAACCCGACATCACCAAATGCCCAAGCTAAATCGGATGTTTTAACCGTACCGTAAAATGCCGAAGCCAATAATACGAACTTCATTAAGAATATTCCAATTCGTCTTGCACCACCATTAAACATATACGAAACATTCGTTTCAGCGATATAGTAGTATGCCATTAATGTAGTGAATGCGAATAGGAATAATGAAATTGCGACAAACCCTGAACCGAAGTTATTTAAAGCAGGGAACGCTTCATTTACAGCAGCTTGTGTAAAGCCTGAATACGTAATTGACTCATCCATTTTTGCTTCGATTAGAGCTCCGTCTTGACTACCCTCATGGACATTGTATGTACCCATGAATAAAATCATTAATGCTGTTGCAGAACATACTAAGATTGTATCAATATAAACTGAAGCCGCCTGTACCAATCCTTGCTTAGCAGGATGCGAAACTTCTGCAGCTGCTGCCGGATGCGGTCCAGTACCTTGACCTGCTTCATTTGAGTAGATGGCACGTTTTACGCCCCAGAAAATCGCACTACCGATCATGCCGCCAAATACAGCATCTGTAGCGAATGCACTACGGAAAATTAAAGCAAATACTTCAGGCACTGCTGTAATATTCATAATAATAATTATAAACGCTACTAACAAATAAGCTAATGCCATGAATGGAACTAAAATCTGGGCAGCATTCGCAATACGCTTAACACCACCAAAAATAATGACTGCTAATAAAAGAATTGTAATAAGACCTGTAATCCATGGTTCAATCCCGAATGCATTATCAACGGCACCTGCAATGGCATTTGCCTGAACACCTGGCATTAAAAATGCAACGGATGCAATCATCGCAATGGCAAAAATAACACCTAATGCGCGAATACCTGTTGTCTTT